>Ga0100378_1002042_pt1 | contig 20466 bp, 18 predicted proteins | sample CryGeymeta201502_FD_81535 | JGI IMG/M metagenome (GOLD analysis project Ga0100378, IMG submission 81535) | Groundwater microbial communities from Crystal Geyser aquifers in Utah, USA - Crystal Geyser metaG 2015-02 | ecosystem: Environmental > Aquatic > Deep subsurface > Groundwater | place: USA... | reverse complement strand
TTCATCTTATAGACTTTTAAATTCTTTTTTTGCTGTTGAGACATACAGGTCTGCAATTTGTTGCAAAGTATCGGGCTTTTTGCCATCTTGACTATGACTTCTAATGATTTCCAGTATCTTTGATATATCACCAATATTGCTCGAGTTATTTTTATTCATCTCATTGTCAAATATCTTCTAGTATTCCTGCTCCAACTCCAAAATTTGCTTGTCTATCCGATGGGTGTATTTCTCCATATGATGCGCTTTCTGTCTCATGTCATAATATTTTTCCAAATTTTGACATATCTCCTTAGCCTCACTCCCCAAACTGTACGATAATTTTTTAATCTCCTAACATGCCGTCATTGAATCTATTGCGATTTGCACATTTTTTTTCCTGTTCTTCAGCGATTTCATGTGGATCATCACTTCTTTAACCTATTTGTAGGTATTTTCGATAGTGCTGGTAATATCGTGATGATAGCTCATCAGGTCTTCGACCATGTTTAGCTTGGGCAAGTTGTTTTCGTTGATGTCGAGAGAAGCAATGTCGTGGTTGTAGGTATGCTCAGAGTGGCAGGCTAGATCGAGTTGGTCTATGAAATTGTTGAGAAGGAGGTTGCGCTATTATGTGTTCATTCACTATTGATTTGATGATTTTAGTGAGACTAGATTTAATTTAGTACAGACAGTTGATGTTCAAAAGTCAGCCCAGTAAGAATTCCCCATCGCAATCCAAAAAACATAGAAGAGCAGAAGAATTGATTGATTTAGAAAAATGCATTCAAATTACCTACGATGATCGCCTGTTTATCAGGGGAAGGATAAAAGAGGGCAGCAAATAATTACAGCAATATTTTTAAGTGTTTAGAAAGGAGCGATGTTTGAGCTAACTGCAAGTTGCTTTGCGGAATTATCTGAAAGATAATAGAAAACGGAGATCAACTAAGGAAGATGGGAAAAAGACCGCTCGAAAGGGATAAGGAATCAGCTCGCGTCGATAGTCCGTCAATTCGAATGGGGAAAGAGCCAGCAGTAGACCTAAAATGATAAAAATTGATATCACAGAGTTGCGGAGATCTCTGGAGAAAGGAGGAAGCAGTTTGGCAGGGTCGCTATCACCGAGATCGAAAATTCCAAGTCCCAAGATGAGTTTACAGCTGGATAGGTAAAAAAGACAAATGGGTAGGAAAACATCAGCTGCTACTCTTACTGCCAGAGATCGAGGGTAGGTCTATATAGAATAAAGTCATACTCTTCCTGAAATGGACTATTGCTAAGGATCTGCCGAAAAAAGCACAGTTATTGAAAGAAGCCCCAAGCCTTCCTTCCTTAACGAGATTTGCTAATCCGAAGAAATCGATGCTCTACTACGCTCCAAGTTAGGCAAAAGAAGGAACTCTCGATCATCTAAAACAAAGACATCCAAACCTCATGACCCAATCATCAAGGGTTAAGCTCTATTTTCAGTGGATGAAGTCAACAAAGAAAACACGGATCACCACAACCGTCCCAAAACCGAGCGAGGAGTTGAACTAGATGATCCTAGATTCGGGCAGTTCCACAAAAAGATCCGGTACATAATATAGCAATGATTATGAGTTAATAGTATCAATAATCAATTCAAACTATCCAAGTTCTTTTGGAATACCACAGTCTTGAGTCTTTTCCTTTGGCTCATTGACGCCATATTCTCACGACTGCGGTCTCTACTCCTATGACTGACTATCTTCTGCATTGAGATTGGGATTGTTCTTTCTTATCTTCCGACCGAAGGCAGAGAATCTCGTCTTATTTCAGTTAGATGATTTGTATCATGTGTATCATAGACTCTAGATCGTGATTTTTTAAGGATAGAGGTTGATTCCAAATTGATTGATTTTTGGGTGTTGCTTTGGTAAAAATTATACTTGTCGGGCATGAATTTCTGGAAGTAGGTCTTTTTCATGCGGCTGTACTTCTTCTTCATCGGTTATGTTGAGTATCCAGCCAATAATTGAGCTATTTTAGCTCTTTTTACAAACCCCGATTGCTCATCTACTAGCCGATTATACTCCTCAAACTGCCCATTGACCACCCTCGAATCCAGCGGCAGACTCCACTTCTTCCCCTAGCTGAACGACTCCGCTTTAACTATCATAAATACATGCTTACTGTTTGGTTCATGCGTGTAGAAACGTTCAGGTGTCAATACATTAGCTTTGATTTTTTAGCTGATGAAAGGTTCATCCCTGTTGATTGGCGTTGAATGATGAAAAATATCATAGGATAGTTTGGTTGCTTTGATGGGTGGTTGGATGATTTAATGTGATGAGCTTTAATACATAGATTTTATTTTTTGGTTCTTGCTCATGATGGCTTGTTTGATTTGTTTCCTTCTATGTTCGATTTCTCGGGCAGTGAGGTCTTGAAGGAGATGTGAAAGAACACGTCTAGGGTTTCTGAATTGTGGGAGGCGTTACTAGGTCATCTTATTTTTATTACTAACGAAAGTAAAAAATATCAAACTGATGTTATCCCCCTTTAAAGTATCTTCAATTATGAATGTGGTTGCGGTAGAGGAATGATTACTTGAATTGTCCAACTAGGGTCTGTAACTGAGGGACTTGGTTGACTAACAACTCGTCAAAGAGTAAATTATGAGCTCTTTAGACTATAGTTGTTGGACATTTGATATCTGTCAATTGCTAGGTGATCAAATGATTGTTCAGGAAGACTAACTCAGCTGATTCCTTTTCTGTGGGAGTTGGAGAGTAGACCATTCTGTCCATCAGATCTATTATGATAGTTGGAATGTCGAATTTACCACCTTTCTCAATTCCTTTTCTCTTCTGTTCAATCAGTCCCTTGCACTATTCTTCATTGCCCCAGATTAGCACGATAGCCGGTACTGGCGTATCAACATAGTTGACGTGAGTTTCAGATAGGGCAGCCATGACCACAGGATAGGTATACCTAATAGGCATAAGCATATGCCTCAAAGCTACAACAACTTAGCTCATTATAGTCCGATTGTCCTTGGTTCCCATCACTACAATCTTGTAATCTTTTAAAGCATAGTACAGAATGGTGGTCAGCAGTTGCAAATTGATATACTTTTGGGTGCACACTTTATTGAGAAGTTGGTAGTTTGTGAGTGATTTGAGATAGCAATTGAGTTGAAGCGTTTTTTCAGCTTGAAGGGTTGGTTGTCGATAGTAGCATGATTCGGTGTTCGATGCGAGTATGCTCATGTTCTTTTTGAGTTCCTAAGATAGAAATATCGATACCTATCTATTGTCTAAATTGACGAGGCAGTATTCGAGTTGGTAGACGCTGTGGTCGAACAAAAATCGATCTTTATATTCCATTTCTAAATGAAAAGAGCACTACTGATGATTTTTTTGGCAAGTTCAGTAACAGTCACTGGCAAAAATTATTCAGTAACTAAAATAATGAACCGATCTGACTATTCGAATAAACCATTTTTGGTCAAAAATTGCCTACTCTCGTATATAAAGGCCCATCTGTTGAGTTGAGCCACCTAGTATACCACAGGCTTGTAAATAATCGGCAACTGATTAGTCTTTTCGTCAAGCTCCTCGTAATTTTGAATGGTCCTGGTGTGGGCTTTGACATCTGCCAATAGGAGTTCAGTCAGCTCTTAAATATAGCTTCCGTTTTAATGCTGTTGGATGGTGTGCAGCTTATACTTGTTTACTCGATTGTCCAGCTCCAAAATATGGAGGTCTATGGGCAATAAATGAGTGGATGGAAGTATTGGGTGATGATGAGCCTACTAAGAAGAAGAGGTTGATTTGTAGGTGATCGAGGAAAAGTTTTGAGGGTAGGAATCTCGATCGACAGTCGGAGACAGGAGGGTGCAGGTGGGAGGGGTGGTTTCATTTGCAACTGAGGACATCTTATTTTTTCCTTATAGTTATAATAGAAAGCTTTACTGAGAATAACTCTTTCGATCCTTCTGCTTTTCTACACTTTCAGTGACACCTCTCCTACCATCAGAATTTTTTAGACCTACGCTCATAATTGATTATAATGGTCCTTTTACATAAACCTACCTTCATAATATACTGCTTCCTTTCCCTGATAAACCTACTTACTCTGCTCAAGGGGTAAAATAAACACGTAGAGTTGACTATCAACAAAAATCAGTTAAATTTGCCCATTGTTTCTCTATGCGAGGGGCAGTCCTTGCTCATAGATTCAGGTTCTTAAGAGGTATGGATGGCAGATCACTCCTGCAAATAATGCTATCAGACCCTCTCTCTTTGCCCTTACATCTCAGACCTCAGCAAATAAATAAACTACTTTAAAGGCAAGGTGCGAGGAGACTATATCTATATTAACACCTGCTTCGGGCAGCATAAAATAATATGTGCGAAGTAACTGACAGCCATGCAAAACATTTAGGCTCATGGAATAATCGGGATTAAGGGGTAGTCAACCGGAAATAGTTTTTTGAGGGAGTATATGAGGAAAAATGGAGTTGAAAGTTAATCGATAGCCGTTTATTATGGAGTGAAGGAAGGTAAAATTTTTCTCGGTGGAGCTCCGTAAGAATATAGGCAGGAATAAATCAAAATAGGTAAAAGTTAGAGATGGATTTTCAAAGGAGAGCAAGTGAAAATAGCAGAAAAATATATTGATATTGACTGCTCTGTTCACTTCGATACTGGATCCAATGTTTTGATCCTCGAAAGCACTCTATACAAAACAGTAGTCGAACTATTTGCCATATTGATGGAGCAATTAGGTTGCTATACATTGTCCCAGAATAGCTATCAGTGCTATCATCCAATTTAGCTCAGCTAACAACTTGTTTTCACATTCAAAAATGGTGAAGAAGCTTATCTGGTCTCCTTACAGCATCTTCTCAACAAAAATGGAACGATTCACACTTTGATGCTTGATAAAACCGACAAAAATATATGCATCCTTGGCATTCCAGCCTTCCACAATTATCTGATCTAATTTCACATGAATGGCCAGTTGACAGTCTACCGCAGCAGTCCTAACCTGAGTGAACATTAGTACAGTAACTATCAGTTAATGTTGCTGGAGTATGTTGTTCTGGTGGTCGTGCTAGCAGTTGTAGGGATGAGAGTGGCCTCTTTGGTGGAGGAAAAGATTGACAGGAAAATTGTCATATGATTGACTATGTTGTCTATGAGTGCTATTGTTGAGTTTGATAATTAAATGAGAATCAAGACATATAAATAAAGCAGTACAAGTGCATCTTTTTGTGTTAGGGGTAAAAATAATAACAACTGGATGACGCAACGAGCTAAAAGTGGACCGGCTTTCTTTGGCTAACGTCCGAAGATCAATCAAAATACAATTGAACTATATCAATACATCGACACGCTCAAAATATTCTCGGTTCATAATCCTGAGCCTGTGGATTTGGACAACAAGCTTGAAACTGTAATTAACTTGTGTCAACCTAGAAAAAACACTCAATAGGTCAATAGCAAACTGGCTCAAAGTAAGATTTAGAAATTTGGGCGCTGTAGATCAGAAGAGTTCAAGGACAAATGCTCGAATATCGTTAGAGGTAAACAATAAAGAAATCGAATGGTGAAAATGGGTAAAAATACTTTCAGAAATATTATTAGTACTCTAGCTCCTAAGCAGGATCCATAATAGGAAGATAAGTTGGCTGTAGAGATGATTGAAAGTTGTTAAAAAGATAAAGTTTTGTTGCAAAATACTATATCAAACTTTAAGAATAAGGTGGATGAAGTCAAGAAAAATCGGAGTGTCAGTGAAGGAAGTTAATATCACTGGGAATAGAAAAAAATCAGAAAGTTGTCAGAAAGCTCATCTTTGTCCTTCCATGTCACAGCTGACTTTCCCAGTGAGGAACCTCTTTATCGTAGGGGACTTAAAGAAAAAAGCTAATTATCAAAAATCCAAGCAGATGATTACTTCATCCTCAGTGGAAACAGCATCCTCAAAGCAGACTACAAAAAACAAAAGCCATCCTACGATCAAGGGAAGGTCAACAGTCGAAATTTGAATAAGCAAAAAAAATATATCAAGTCTTACATTCTCAAGAAACGACAAGCAAAGGCATATTTCCTTCGTCTAGCCTCTCCAGGTAAAGACTCACCCTGATTTTATATATCTTTCTGTTTGGAGTTTATAATATTTGGTGAATGCATTTCAAAGATTATTAAATTCTCAGCAAATTAGGAGCGGGCTCTTTCGGTATCGTATATAAGGCCAAACGGAAAGATAACGGGTAGGTGTGCGTCGTTAAGGAAGTCGAGATGAAAGCGATGGATCGTAAAATGAAGTAATGGGTATACATATACCGATATAGGCTATGAATGAGGTCAAAATTATGAAGAGCATCAACAGCCCTCAAATTGTCCAGTATCAACATTCTTTCATCGAAAAGGAAAAGCTTTATATCTGTATGTAGTACTGCAGTGGAGGCGACCTCGCTCAATTCATGAAGGGACAAATGGGTAAGCCACTAGCTGAGGATACAGTATGGAGATTTGCTCTTCAGATCATGCTTGGCTTGAGGGAGTTACACAAGAAAAAAATACTCCATAGGGATATCAAAACTATGAACATTTTTATCACTCACAACAAATAAATCAGAATTGGAGACTTGGGAGTAGCCAGGACATTGACTGGCGATTTTGCCAATACAGTAGTAGGTACGCCTTACTATCTATCACCTGAAATGTGTGAGGAAAAACCTTATAATGAAAAAACAGACGTATGGGCCATGGGATGCCTAATATATGAATTGTGTACGGGTCGACATCCTTTTGAGGGAAATTCACAGGCAGCACTTGCTCTGAAGATTGTGGTAGGGAAATATTCGCCCATTCCAGCTCACTATTCGCCGGTGACATCATGGGTGATTCGATCTTGTCTTTCTGTCGACTACAAGCGTCGGCCTACAATTCAGTACATTCTCAGTCAGCCAGGTATTCAATTTCCTATATCAGATGTGATAAAAATGGCGACCAAGCTGAACATCTCATTGCAGCCTCCCAAAGCTGAGCTTGATAAGGTAGAAATATAAATCAAGGAAGTTGTGCCTAAGCCAGTTTAAAAAATAATCAAAGGATAGGTAAAATATAACGCTCCGCGAGTTGGAGATATCAAGGTGATGCCTAAGAAGAATCATCCTCCTCGAGAACCCGAAAAAAAGAGCATTGAAAGGAATAAGTCGAAGTCATCTCTGTAGAGGTTTAATAAATCGGGAGAGAGGAACAATCGTTCGATGGACAGAAACAAACCAAACAATCCTGTCTATGGAGCTAAAAGACCAAGTTTAGCCCCAGGAGTTCCAAAGGGTATGCCTAAAAAATCTAACGGTTTTGATGTTAAAAAACCAGAGCCAAAAGTAAGAGAAAGAGAGCCCACTTCAAGATAAAAATATGCTAAACAGGCAGAAGTCAAGATCGTAAGATAAAAGATAATGTAACCCAAAGTAACAAACGAACAAGTCAAGCCTTAGAAAATATCACCTCTTTTGAACCAAAAAGATTAAGAAGTCAAGAAAGAAGAAACTCCTAAACAGATGCCACCTCCAACATTACTGGATAAACCTCGCAAAAGCGCCCAATAATTAGTTGATGACGATTAGCTCTTCAAAGATTTCGGAATCACTCCTGAAAAGTTAGTGGTAATTGAGAAAAAAGTTGAATTTAAGAGGATCAATAACATCGACTGGAACATTGGCTAGGAATCATAATAAAAAACAGAGACAAAGACCAACTAAAAGACACACTTCAAGGAACTGCCAACCATCAGAACTGATTCTAATTGTGGCTTGTCTGAGGTAGAATGCAAGTAAATATAAGATTATGATGGTGTTGCCGAGTAGATAGATGACAACCTCCCTTATGACTCAAATTAAGATATCCGGATCGAAGATTCAGATGGCGAGGAAAGTTTGCTGATAGAGCCTGAGACAAGCATAGAATAAGATGATGAGCTCAAGAGAAGAGAAAAACTGTTACTTTTGGAGAAGAGAATTCACTAGAATGAGAAGAGGAAGAAGGAATTAGTTTCTTTGAAGGAACAAGGCGAGAAAGAACTTCTTGTGAAGATGGACAAGTCAAAATTAGATAAGATCATCAGTATCATAAATGATGGAACAGACGAAGATATTTAAAAGGTTATTCAAAAATAGCTGAACTCAGCAGGTGGAGCATCCAGATTCTATAAAATATTCTATTGGCAAATGGAAATCAACAGGTGTGAAGAAAACATTAACAAATGTATCGAAAATATGAAAAGTATCGGTTAAAAATGAAATGTTATTTTTAAATTTATTCAACTTATTGAATCATCTGTTTCTCTTCATTTCTTGGAAACTTTTGGCATTCTTGATGTCCTAGGGACCTTTGCAGTCCTACCAATGCTGAAGCATACGCTTTAAAGCCTATTCAGGCACCCCATGTGAATTTTTCTTAGCACACTGCCGATAACTATGAGCCCAAGGAGTATCCGCCTACTAAATCCTTATCGAATATCCATGTTCCTATCCAGCTAGCACATACTTTTTCATCTCCCACAATTTGACATTAGTGTTATCAATGATGATCAGAGGTTTCCCTTCCTTCATCGCTTCAACAGCTCTCTTGTAGTTTTTCTCATGATTGTCCCCGAGCAATTTGGCATCGAATTGATATTTTCCACCAATCATGAAGAAATCGTCAGTAGAGAAGACGACTCCTTTGTCACCTGCTAGTTTTTTTGCTTTGAAGGATTTGCCTGAGCCTGGTAAACCTCGCATCAAAATGAGCTCTTTTTAGCCCTTGACCTCTTTTTCCTTTACTTCTTGCTGTAGTTTTTCCTACTGTGGAGGATCAGCTTCCATAGTTGTTTATTTTCCTTTGTAAAAGAATAATTATGGCCTTAAGAACTGTCACTAATATCCGATCGTATTTCTCTCACTTCAAGAAAAAATGTCGACCACTATAGCAAGAGCACTACGATTCCTTTAGTCACATGTATGGCGAATTGTATGAATTCGAAAGCAATTTAGATGCATTGGAGGTAAAGAAGATGGATAAAAAATTGTTGGATTTCGACAAGAAATTTAGAAAGTTGTGGAGAGAGGATAAGAAAGGAGCATATTCTGTTCCGATGGAGGCCAGTCATACCTATGAATATTTCATCAAAACTGCAGATCGATTCACCTTTGGCAATTAGGAACTGTAGATAGAGGCAACAATGGATCAGATGTTAGAATTGACCAGAAACATGAGAAAATTTAGTCTCAACAAATATCATAGTGATCTGCTGCCTAACGTACACAATTGGTCGACCCTTCACAAAGCTATATAGCTCAGATTTGCAACCATCGAGTAACGACTCTGTCGCCTGCTGTTTTATAAGTATTTCAATTTCTCCCAAACGACCAGCAAACTTTGCTTCCTGAGCTAACGAGAGTACAAAGGTTAATACAAATTTGATCTGGTTGACAACGTGGAAGTATTTTAGCAGGCTAGTGAAATTTTAATGCATTGTGCTCAGTTCAACCAATTAAGGAGCAAATTGGTACTAGCATGCTAGAAAGTAGTGCATCAGTATGGAGAAAAGCTAAGCGGAGTGGCTCTTGGTCGATATTTGTACTGTTTGGCTGTTGCTGGCAGACCTGTAAAAACTTTAGAAGGGAAAATGTTCTAAATATTGGAAAAGGTCAAAAGACAACCAATTAATTTATTGCTTTATCTGGCAGTCAGCGAACTGGAGGACCATTTCATTCTCAAGAAAATCATTGAATAGAATCATTTTTCACCTGGAAATATGCAAGAACTACAACTATTGAATATTAGTGCTGCCATCATGAAAAGTAAGCATGATCTGATAGTCCCCATCAGCTCTAATGCAGATCTATCAGTACCCTATGAAAAGCATGGAGGTGAGTTGTTTTTTTATTCCTTTTTGTAACGACATCAATACACCTATTTTTCCAATTGGAATTAACAAATGGGGCATCATCTCTTCGATATTGCAGGCAAAAAGTTCATCAGTCTGGATCATCGATCCATCTTGTCCTAAAACAACACGATAAACGGACTCGGTATTCTCTTCAAACAATATTTCAGTCTAACGAACACAGCCCTTAAACATATCAATTGGCCTCGAATGCTCACTCTACCTACACGCACTTAGAAGGACGAATACATTCTTTCCAAATTTAAAGGTATTCCACGTCCGAAGATAGTCAAAGTACGTTACTACGACTGAATACAATGATTATATTTGGCACGATAGTGAAATAAATATATTGATGCTGGCCAACTCGCAAATAACGATTAGTAGTCTCTCGCAACAGCTAGATAGGATTAGGTAACTGTTATGAGATGTAGAAATTATCATGGGCATCGAAAGAGAGTTGAACACACCTACCGAGAGAGTGGCCTGACAGCAATGAAAAAATCTATGTCGTACGATAGATAAAAAACGCGGATGTATGAGTATATAAAAGGAAGGAAGATATACACAAACTTCCATAATAAAAAAGGTACACATGGCTGGAGTATAGAGTAGCTGCGGTAAAATTAACAAAAAGATGCGAAAATGCTTCAAAACATATTGGAGTACGATCACAAGTAATTTATGTTTAGTCTCAACAGCAACCGAAATACAAAGTCTACTCTGCATCATAACGCAATGGTCAGTCAATGGCAAAAAAGTAGAGTGATTGGCCAATAGAACTAAAAGATTCATTTAAGAATATCTAAAGCTAAATCGCTTTACAGTCAGTATTATCGATAGCCTATGTAGTTTGTTTGCTAGTCGGTATCCCTGGTAGAAGATACATACTGAGACTGCCTATGGAGATATGAAAGGTCAGCTAAAAGATAGCGACAGTTAGATTGAGTATTCGATTGAAAATGAGGAAGAAACCCCAGAGGACAAAAGCTACTTTGATAGTGGAAACAAATTCAATATCAACCATCCAACATACACACCATTGCTGACCTCAGGAGTCAGACTCAAGCGCCCATAGACGCTAGAAACCTCCACCTCACCTCTAATAAACCGATCTCTAACAACTCGTAAAATATGCTAACGTGCCCGTCGCTAGAAGTTAGCCCAGCATTTATTCGACCGCAAGCGATAATGGCAACGAGGCATCAAATCGAAATTACAAATAAAACGAACCTGATTAAAACTCATTTCATTTTTGCTATATTAGAAGATAAACTCATCTGATGGCCTAGCAAAACATCGTGGAGGCATTTAAGGCCTATTTCTAAAAATCTGTCATGCCCTATGTAAACTAAAACGACGAAGTGATGCGGTAGTGGAGTCATCTCAACAAAATAATCAGCTCTGATCCGATTGACTACTCACAAATTGAGTTTTATTTGCTTTTGGCTAACAAGTCGACAAGAAGTTTGAAGCCACCCAGAAACAATAACTATCAGGTTGGATCGACGGATAATATCAAAGATAACTCGATGAAAAAAAGTGACTTTTCAGGCTATGGGCGAGAGAGGCTCAACGTGAGCAACGGCTACAACTAAGAGAAGAAAAACTCCTTTATCGGCAAGAACAACCAAAACAAGTATTTTTCGCTTGACTTAGGAAAAAACTGGTGAGCAACTTATAAAATTTCCAAAAAATCCTTCTCCAATCTCAATAAAGGTTGTAGCATCTTAGTAAAACCCTCTATTAAAATCGAACAATCAACCAAAACTCATCAGTTAGTTCACTGCCCATGCGACGTTATTGACCCTCTTTTATTCTGATGACTTCATAATAGTTATTAAATTTATGATCGAGCAATAACTGAGAGTAAGCCATCAGCAGTTGACAAAATAGGCTTATGTTGATTGGAATAAAATCAAGAGACTATTTCATCAAACAGCAAAGCAATAAATAATTCCTGAACCAGACCAAGGCCAGAGGAAGATAGTGGAAGGAAAGAGATTTAGTCAGGCCGATGTGGAGAGGGTAGTGACTTAAGTGATGAGAGAAGTTCTGGATAATCATAAGAATCAACTGATATAGCTTGAGCAAAAGATGGAAATATAAATGGAAAGCATAAAAGAAAGGGTGAGTAAATTGTAAGAATTTCTACTATAAGCCCTCGATAGTAAACTACAATCAAACAATTAGCAAATACCCCAACAAAAAAAATAGCAATACGACAGTCCTCCCCCGCAGAAAAGAAACAAGGCTACCCCCAAAATTCCCTCAACAGCAGCAGCAAAAGAATCAGAAAAACAGGAAATAAAGTCATTTATCCATATCGAAGATGACTCCGATCATGAGGTCTCACTACTCGATGATGAACCAATGTTAAATGGGCCACCTAAGCAAATCAAGGAGGTCAAGGAGGTCAACATTATGGAAAGGAATATGACTGCATAATCCATGCTTCAAGGTTTGGCAACGACAAGCAATAGGGAATCGACTAGAATAAATAGAGATAATTCGGAATTTAATTTTAACTTCAGCAGCGACAATTAATCCTAAGAACGACAAATGAACAAAATATTTACAGTAAACTGTGTGTTTCACGAGCAAATGCTAAAAGATATCAAAGAAGAGCTGAACCTGATAAAAAAATAAATGGAGCAGAAACATGGAGTTAGGATATAAGACAGCTAATTCAAACATTTATTGACGTAATAAAAAAGGAAAGTTAGATTTGATAAAAATCCAGCAGGTCTGATGACCAATCTCTCCAGCAATACATAAAAGCACCTTCTAAATGAAAATAAAATGTTACGAGCCATCAAAGACAAACAAGAAGATGAGATAGCTCGCATACAAAAATAACTAAGAATTATCAAAAAGTTGATGATAAGGAGCTTATAGTTATCCAGGAGATAGGACAGTTTATGATTTTAGATTTTTTCGGATATATTTAACACAAAGATATTAATGGGCAATCGCTACTGTTGTGAGGATGGTGGAAAAGATAGAAGTTAACTGCCTGCTATAGTTTAGCACAAAGAAGACAGTCATTCAATTCTATCAAAAACATCGATTTAGCCGACTTCATTTCAACTCGAACAGTCAGTCAAGCATTTCTGCAAAAGTACATCCTTTCATATACGCCAGAATATCAAATCTCCTAATTTTACCAACCATTGTTGACGAGAGTGATCATGCACGGACATGAGGACAAGTTTGAGTAGAGATGGAATGCCTTGTCGGAAGGGGAGAAGACACATTTTTTGGAGGACTTACACATTATCAAATTTTAGTTCATGGACTAGCTATACCACTATTTTGTCAAGAACAAAGAGAGGATTGAGAATTTGACTGTTAAGCTGAAGAGTGGATCTGCTCCCAATATCATCGAATCGAGTAACCAAGGATAGTAAAAAAATCAAGCTCAAAGTGAGAAAGAAGAACAGTACCGTCGTAAAGGTATGAAACTCATCAAACAAGGAAAAGGTAAGCAACTATCTATACTTAGTAGCTCTAGTGCTCATGTGCGGAGGCTCATCTTCGAGATTCGGCAAAGGTGACAAATTTCTCTATCCCTTCCAGCTAACAACAAAGGTCAATATGCTTGACGTCGCCTTCAGCAACATCCGTCGAATCACTAAGCAAAAGCATCTACCGATTATAATATCTTGCAACCGCTAAAATTTGTAGGATATTCAGAGTTACATGACTGGATAGAATCATTATGAATTTTAGCAGAGTAGTTTCCATTTCAGTTGCGCAAGTGCTGCTGTGATGTTGGATGAATAGAAAAAATATTGTCTTGGAGAAGATTTTAGGCTAATTACGAAGCCTTTCGGGACGGCTGAGAATGCTGAGTTGTTGTTTGGCTATGAAATCATGAAATCTTTGCAGAGAGAGCAAGTTGAATATGTTTACTTTTCTGGGATGGAAAACATGCTGGAGCGACCTTTGGATCCTCTTCTGTTGGGACAAATGGTGATGGAAAGTAAAGAAATGGCTGCTAAATGCACCTCACCTAGAACTGGTGAGAAAGAGCAACTTCCTCGATATGTCAGCTTTCTTTAAGGTGAATCCAAAATCAGCTATCTTTCAGTCGAATAAATGCAGCATATGCCTGAAGGTCTATATGAACAACTTCCTATAGCCATGAACTCTTTCGTCTTAACTTTCCCCAAACTCGAACAAATAGTATAGCTCTGCCAGAAAGATCTCACCTCCCCTTCTCTTTACAGCCTCATAGTTCGAAACTAATCCATTTATAATTACGCCAATAACTCTGTTGAACAAAAGCAATGCTACTCTTTCTAAAGAGATATAAGGCACTACATCTCAATGGTCAGTGATCCCTTGCTGATTGAGGTCAAAAGATAGGAACAGTACATGCCAGTAATCACAAAGACAGGAGAATATTCCTTGTCCGATACTGTCTAATATTTGAAAATGATACTAGGCATCATAGTGGAGTCTCCACACCTACGCCACAATGTTCAATGACCCTGATATTCGTAAAAAATGATAGTTGATCTGTATATAATATGGAGCATCCATAATCAGAATAAATGAAACAACTCTCACAAGAAGAATTGTAAAATGATGAGTCAAGGCAATTGGAAAGCTCACTGCCGAAGTCGGATAAGCATGAGAAGTCGAGCTATGGAAATTTGAAGGTCTTCAGTACAAAGTACATTCACTTATCTATTGGACCCGATTGTAAGTGTGGAAGTATCAAGATTGTTTCTCCATTTTTGCCTTTGGATTCTTGCTTGCAGCTGCCTTTGGATTGGCCTTTCTCAGACGTATGATTCAACTGAGTACCACAGGAGAAATCATACACTGGCTATTTGTCCTCTTCTCTCCATCAGCCTTCATCGCTACCCTCCTCAGCAACCCTGGTATCTACGACCCTGACTAGAACTACTAACCTAAGCGCACGTATTATTCCTTCCACTCAGTTACTGTAACATTTGCAAAGTATTCACGCCAAAAAGAGTCTACCATTGCAAATATTGTAACATTTGCATTGAGGATTACGACCATCACTGTCCCTGGCTGAGCAAGTGCATTGGTAAGAAAAATATCAAGCATTTTTATGTGTTCATCAGCTCAATTTCATTCACCTTCTTCTACTTCTGCTATCTTATATGGCTGATGATTAACGATAGGCCTCACAAACAGTGATTTTTGTAGATAAAATGGTCAAAATAAGAAAGGTGAAATCAAGGAATTAATATTTAGTTCAGGGTGCGTTGTTTTTTATGTTCGAGCTGCTATTTGAAAGATTTTGAATATTTTGTCTGTTGCTTTTGGATTTATAATTATGTGGTCAGGGCTGAGATGATTATCTGTCTATTGGCATGCGTCCTGATCTTCTATTCAGTTTATTGCTATGAAACAGCATCTTTGTAGACGATTTCACTGGCAAAACATATACAAAACTATATTTTTTTCACTAATTTCAACAACTCTCTTTATTTTCGTTTATCGCCTTGAGATTTCTTTTTTGGTTGTTCGAGAGGAGAGTTCATCACCTCATCGGACCATTTAACTTGTTGGGATTCATTCAGAGATTTGAAGCATTCGAGCAGACGATATAATGTTTCGAGACATAAATACTTGTTGTTGAAGATAGTTAAACAATCTTCTAGTACAAGAGGCAACCAAGAACGAAGAACTTAGTATATTTCTTTGTTTTTTGTTTCCAACCGAGAAATATTACTCTTAATCAATCCAAAAACATTATTATTTGATTTCAGAGCATCCACTGTGCCATTTGGTGCACTTTCTGCCATTTTTTTCCCCAGCATTTCATCATAAATGTCCATAAATGTCTCACTGAACTCTTTGTTATTGATATACTCTCCATTGAATGATCTGAACATCAGAGCAGTCAGATACACCATTTGCAGTAACTAAAAATTAGCAAAAACTGATGTCTTTTTGAAGTTGATATTCTAGAGCAATTTAGGGATGTCTTATCTGAGTAATTGAGAGGACAGCTGTCGATAGTCCAGCAATTATTTGTGTTTGGAGGCATTATACTATTCGATTTATATGGGTTGGTCTATGGTAAAATATTGCGATAGGCCTTATTGAATCTGCCAGAAAGGAATGTGCTACTCAAAAGGAGCATGCTGTTCTTCCTATTTTGACTCTCCTATTTGTAGACCTTCTTGTGCTTCTGAAACATCTTCTAATTCTTTCAAATATACTTAGAAACATTTTCTCTCATTTTAGTTTAACTCCACTTCCTCTCCTCTCTCGATCAACTCCAGCAGCTGATTCAACCTTTCTTCCCCTATCTCTTATATTTTAGTCTATTCATCGACTTAGCTTCTTTAAGATTAAAATTGCTCCTTGTTACTTTTGAGCAACTCAATCATATTTTTCTTCTGCTGTGAGTTTGCTTTAGTTGCCTTAAGTTGACTTTCGACTTGCTCTTTGAAAAACTTTTCTGTGCAAAAAAGGTTGTGTGATTTATAGTGATCGATTGAGCAGTATTATATTTTGCATTTTGGGCATTTGTACTTAGGGTTGATCTTTTTGCATACAATGCATTTAGAGGTTTTTGATTTGGGCAAAGATGCAAAATAATTAAACTGGTCTTCTTCGTAGTTATCGTTGGAACACTCCTCTGTTGTTGACAAATCATTTTGTTCAATCTCTGTTATCAGTGGGCTCTTGGAGTATCTTAGAAGTTGCTCCTTTTCCTCGCCTTACGGCTCTTCTTCGGCCAGCAGTTGAGTATATTCCTGAACTGCTTTATCGCCTTGCTTTTTTAGCTCCTCGACAATACTCATTCTCTTCTATTATAAAATGCAAAAAAATATTCAATCAACAACCCTCCTCCATATTTTTCAGCAATCTATCCTAGTAGGATTCGATTGTTTTTGCATTCTTGTCAATTATTAGCTGCAATTATCTTTATTCCTCGATGAGCGCGAGCAATTACAGTTCTGTTGTTTCAGTGTCTAATGAGGCTTGGCAAGCTTTACTGGAAAGTTAAGGTTTTGGCAGATGGAATTAACTCAGAATAAGATTTTTATTTGGGCTTGTTATTTGATATTATTTGAATTGAAGAACTGGAGAAAAGATGGGCGATCGCTTGAACGATGAATCAGCTTCATAACTACTTTCATTTTTTATCTCCTTGCAGCAGTTTTTACATAAAACATTACCAGTTTTTTCCTACTTTTGCATATTCTTCAATGCTTTTCCCTTATTTCCTGACCTACTTCTGATGGTCGATATAATGCCCATAGATTCACTATTGCTGTTAGAGCTGATTTCATGTACTTTTTGAAGAACTGATCTTTGTGTGTTTGATATTATACGACTTCTGCTTTTTTAGCTGATCAACCTGGAGCTTAGCCTACTTTTTAGATCTAGAGCCTTTGATAACTTTTCCCTGTATCTTTTCAAAGTTTTCATCAGATTTTTATCCTCAAAATGTGAATTGTTTACTTCTTCTTTCATAGATTTGTTTTTCTTAGTTCCCGAAACCTTATGACAAAGGGAAGACATTTTTTTCTCCAAATCATTCAACTGACCAATAAGTTGGGCATTTTCATTGAGCAACTCACGATTAATTTTATCTATCTTGCTGATCTTTTCCTGATCTTTCCTGTCGGAGCTTTCTCTCAGCCATTAGATAGGCTTAGATTTACCCATGACCTTCCTCACGATTCTGTTGACCTCATCATCAACATTGGAATATCGGCTGTATCCTTGGTTATTTGATTTGCTGAGGTTTATAGGTGTTTCTGCACTGAGTTAGGATATTTTTTGCATAATAGATTTGGGGTTCGATATATGAGGTCTTGGGTTGAGTGTACTGATAAATTATTGGGATGAAGGGTGATGATTGCCAAAGGTTTCGATACTTTCATACATTTGATTGGCGTTATATGGATTATCTTGTGCTAGGTCTTCTTGAAAATTTTCACTATTTTAGACCATTTATGATCTTTACTCACTTTCATATTCTTCTTCATCTTCTTCTCCTTCTACTTCAAAGTTGTCTCCTCCTGAGTATTATTTTTCATCAGGCAACTACTGCCCGAAATGGTGCTCTTTTTCGATCTATTCAATGTTGAGAGCCAGTCGATTATGCTGCATCGTTAATTTTGAATTATTAACTTAGAGATATGTTCACAATCATGCTACTGCGATGATGGCCATCAGAATAATGCAGAAAAAGTAAAGCGAATTTGGGCTGAGATTTGTCAATATGTCACGGGGGTTGTCCTTCTCCTGCTTTTCATCTTTCACCGCCTTTGTTCGCAATAGTTCGTTCTACTCTTACATTTTTCTAATTTGATTTTACTTTTATGCCAGTTGTCTCTCAAATTCAGCCTCCTTTTCAGCTTGCTCCTTGGCAAAGAGATATTCATCTAGTTCTTCTACCTTTTTGTGTAAATTTTCAACGACATCGATCATCCGAGCCTGAAATTCCCTCTGTTCAGTTATATAATCTTCCAAAAATTCGGCTGATTCCTGAGTTATTACAGTCCTTCTACGATAGCAGTCCTCTGTATCGCTTGATTCTTAATTCTATTTTATCTGAATGGGATCAATCCTCTCAATTTATTCTTCTTAGGAGTCTGGTTATCTGGAAATATTTCTGGGTGTTTAGTATTCACTCATTTTGACGGTTTTACGATCTGTTACTCTCGAATTATTTGCGCTTTCGTAATATTCTTCTTCCTGAGTGTGGTTAGCCTTTTCACCACCAACTGTCCAATCAGAATTTTTTCTTCTCAAAGTAGGTTCAGTGCTTCTCTGATTTATTTGACCCAAAAGTGTCCGATATGACTTTTCCAGATCCATCCTCATTTTCTTTTCCTTCTCAAGTTCCAAATATATTTGCTTTTCTTCGTTATTCGATTCGGCAGATTGGGAGATAGATCGATGAATCTCATCCAATTTTTTTAGAGGCGCTCCCTTATTCTTCTTGTCGATGTAGCTGTACACAAGATAATTCCGATCTTCGGGTTACTCCTTCCCATATTATGACGTGGCATCTTGTCGATCTTTTAATTTAGTTGTTCTGTACAGTTTATTGTTAATTTGTTGTTGCTTCTCGTACTCCATTTATTACTCTTCCTTTATCACTGATTCTTTTATCTTGCGCTATGATGAATATGACGGCATGGGCTGAGAGCCAGCCGAGTAAGGTTGCAATGAATCTACTCCGATGACCTCCACCTGTGCATGTTTTTTGTAGTTGCCCGAAGACAGCGAATAGTAGTCGCCTACACCAAGATGCATAATATAAATTTATCAGCACAGTATAAAATCCATGATAAGTGCTTTATTTTTAAATAATCTCTATAGAATAAATGAACAAAAAGAAAACCGATAAAGTCTCATTCCCGACAGTCATTAAACCTAACGAGAACAGCAAGAATTACACCTCTAAATCAAACCTCAAAGCAAGAGACATTTAAGACAAAAATATATACTTCTAGATGCCTTCCATCCATCACAATGATATCACCATGAAAACCTTTCTTGAGGGGTAGGATCTGCACCTTAAAAAATACCAATTTAAAATGCTGAAAATGTATTAAAACATCAAGGAGGCAAAAATGACCGAGGAGTGGTAGCTATACATGAGAAAAAGTTAAATATTCAATACCAGGTCGACTGAGTTCTATGAAGTTGAGGAATTTCTGGTGAAGAGTCTGTTGAAATTGGCAATGAAGATGAACGACAGCCAATTTATGAATAGCTCCAGTATTAACAAAACTGCAAGGCTTCTCAATGGAAATTAGGAATCCTTTGCTGTCAGTGCTTTCCCAGATAATACGAAATTACTCCCTTAGTAAAAAAGTCAAATGAAAATATTCTTGAACAGAAGCAGCATCTACGACAAAAGTAAGGAACAAGTCTCAGCCGTCAAAGAGGATCTCAGCATCAACCATTTCAACATGCTTGCACAACAGACGGTCATCCTCGATAAGAAGGTTTAGCTTTACGAAAAGCGAATAGTCGAGTTGGAGGCTACTTTATCCAAATTTTAATAGAAATAGAAATAAAACTCAGGCGAGACAGATCTAAACAACTAGGTTATCGCCTTGACCATCATGAAAAATAAATTCAAACACGATTCCGAGGTGAAATCTCTTCAAATTGAAACCCTGAGCAGATAGCTCTATCTCAACAAAGAGATGAATGACAACATCAGGGGTAAATTAGATTAACTATAGCAAAGTTACAATAAATGCCTGAAGGAAAATGAATAATTCAAGGAATACCTCAAATATAAAGAGCTTTGGGCAATGGCAACAGAGGAAACCTACACTTGGCGAGCACTATTCCGCTAGCAAAAAGAGGAGGTTGCTCGATCAGTTGGAAAAATCAAGATGCTAAAGGATAAAAACAAGCAGTTGCTGAACTACTTCAACATGTCGAATGTGGTAAATCCTGATCAGTAATAAGACAAGTAAGATTTGGACAGGATCATCAAATAATTCAAAGAATGGCTTCAAATCATGTCGGTCCCCAAGGTCAACTATAACAACACTCCCAATTTTCAGTAAAACAAAGAGCAGGGGCCTAAGGAATCCA
>Ga0100378_1002028_pt1 | contig 20559 bp, 33 predicted proteins | sample CryGeymeta201502_FD_81535 | JGI IMG/M metagenome (GOLD analysis project Ga0100378, IMG submission 81535) | Groundwater microbial communities from Crystal Geyser aquifers in Utah, USA - Crystal Geyser metaG 2015-02 | ecosystem: Environmental > Aquatic > Deep subsurface > Groundwater | place: USA... | reverse complement strand
TAATTATATTTAATTAAAATTAATTATACAATATTTATATCAATATATTCATTTAATATTTGGGGATTGGGGATTGGGGATTGGGGATTGGGCCCAATTCTCAATCCCCAATCCCCAATCACCAAAATTAACATACTAAACTATTAAATAATGATAAGGATTTAATATCAAACTAATTACAATACTATAAATAATTCTTATTATATAAATTATATATTAAATTAAAAAATGGGAATTCCAAAATTTGCAAGATGGTTAGTTACCCGCTACCCACTTATCTTAAAGAAAATAAATACTGACTTAGACGTACCAGAAATAGGTAAGTTCTACTATATTTATAAATAATTAGACAATCTTTACCTGGATCTAAATGGTATTATTCACAACCAGTCTCATAATAATGATTTGTTAACACTAAGTCAATTAAAATCATATGAGGACATATTCTATGATATATTCTTATATATAGACCAGCTCGTTCATTTAATGAGACCAAAGAAATTTCTGATGATATCAGCAGATGGAGTCGCCCCGAGAGCCAAGATGAACCAACAAAGAGCGAGGAGATTTAATAAAGAGTCACTACCGGAGTCCGAATTAAAAAATCTTAAAAATTGTGGTATTGATCCCGATGAGATATTTAACTCAAATTGTATTTCTCCTGGAACAGAGTTTATGAATAGCTTAATGAAAGCTTTTGATTTTTTTATTTCGTCAAAAGTTGATTCCGATCCACTTTGGAAAAATGTAAGTTGGTTTATTAATATGAAACTGATTTTATGTAGATTTATATAGTTTAAATTTAATTGGTTTTTTATGTTGTAAATTAATTTTATTAGATGAAAGTACTATTTTCAGGATCAGATGTTGAAGGAGAAGGTGAGCATAAGATTACAGAGTATATCAGAATATATAAAGACTCAAAAGATTATGTTCCGGATACAAAGCATTGCGTGTACGGTCTTGATGCCGACTTGATTATGCTTTCATTAATTACTCATGAACCGAATGTCTGTGTTCTAAGAGAAGTAAATATTAATATAACAATTAATATAACCATTGATATGACAATTAATATAACCATTAATATAACAATTAATATAATTATAATTTAGGAAGTCATCTTCGGCAAAAGAGAACAAAAATCACGTCAGGCAATCAAAAAGAAATCAGAATTTGAATTAATTTACATATCAGTACTTAGAGAATACTTAGAAATGGAATTTAGCGAACTAAAAAAAACATTAACTTTCAGTAATTAAAATTAATAAATAATACTAACTAATAATACATTCACATATCAAACTCATACTAATAACATAATTTTAACAGAGTTCAACATCGAAAGAATAATCGACGACTTTATCTTCTTTTGCTTTTTTATCGGAAATGACTTTTTGCCAAGTCTAAACACTTTAGACATAAACAGTGGTAGTCTAGAAACTATATTTAAAATTTATAAAAAGACACTACCCAAACTACCAGACTATCTAACTTTACATGGAAAAATCAATTTTAAATACGCCGAAGAAATATTTAAAGAACTTGCAAACAATGAACTTTTTAATCTAAGAAAGATGTTAAGAGGATTAGAAGATCAAATAACACAAAATAAAATTAAAAATGATATAATACAAAGAGAAAGAAAACAAGCAGGCTTTACAAAGAACTTAATAACAAAAAAGGAAAAGAAACTATTAAAACTAAAACAATTAGAGAAACACGAAGTAGATAAGTTTAAGAAAGAGAAAATCAATAAGAAAATAGAGACTCATAAGAAATCATATTATGATATTCTTAATAAATATGACAGAGAAGGAAATTTTGAAGAGGATTCAGAGTTGTTTAGTAAATCAGAATACTATAAGAATACTTTTACAGTTTCGGAATCAGATGTAGTACCAGATTTGTCGTCTTCGGATATTGATAAAAAACAAGAAAAGTGTTATTATAGACTATCTGAGAAGAAAGAGAAAAGAGATAAGAAAGTTGAGAAGAAGACAGAAAGTAATAAAGTTATTGAAAAAGTAGATACTACTTCAGCTGATACTCAAAGTAACCCGACTAGTCAGAGTACTCAAAATGATTTGAATAATAACAATGATAGTATTAATTTAAACAAAGGAATGTTAGATTTATTTGAAGCAGATGAAAAGCCAAAGAAAAAGATAATCCTAAAGAAGAAGGAAAATATTAAAGAGAATGTTGGTGATAAAGGTGATAGTAAAGGAATTCATAAAAAAGAAAAAGTTGATAGCAATAAGATTTTACCTAAGACAGAGGAAAGTAATAACAATAATTCAAGATCAAACTTTACTCAAAACAATAACAGTACCAACAATAGCAATACTAATAATGGCAATAACAACAATTACTTCTTAAATATTTACGAGGATGAAATAAATTTAAATCGATTAATGCAATCTAATTCAAAATACTTAAAATATGTTAAAGTAAGAATATTATATTTTATCCATTAAATTAACATTAAATTAACATAAAATTAAAGGACAAAGACTACGTTTCTGATATCTGCATAGAAGACATCAACGACTCTGATTTATCTGCTATAAGCGAGTCTGATTTTATTGTACAGCAAGAGGAAGTTAATAATCTCAATCAAAACGCAACAGAAAGAGTAGAGTATTATCAAGATTTAGAAAAGAAGTTTCAACAAGAGTTAGTAAATTTGTACTGCACTGACGTAAAGCAAGCAAAGAAATTTTACTATAAAGAGAAGATAAAAATTGACCTTGATACCGAAGAAGGCTCAAAAGAGTTTGATTTGCTTTTTTCAAGATACTTAGAAGGATTACAATGGGTTTTGTATTACTACTACAAGTAAATATTTAATTAGATTTAATAATATAATATTAATTTAATAGAGGAGTTATTTCTTGGCAATGGTATTATCCTTACCATTATCCTCCTATGATATCTGACTTTATTGAAAAGAACTTTTCGACATTTAGAAATGATGAAGATATGTTTAAAAAGGACGAGCCATTTAAGCCATTCCAAGTACTATTAATGATTTTACCTCCTTCTTCTAAAAAACTTATACCTGATTGTTATCATTCCGTGTTTGAAGATTTGAAAGAATTTTATCCAGAAAAATTTAGCTTGGATTTCAATGGAAAACGTAACCCGTGGGAGGCTTTAGTTATTTTGCCGTTTGTAAAATCAGAAGTAGTAGTAGAAGCCGAACGAAAAATCTACAACAGCTTATTAACCGATAAATCAAAACTCTCCGATTCAGAACGGGAACGAAACGAGAGGGGGAACAACCACATATATTCTTACGACGAAAATTCAAAATATACTTCATTCATTACCAAATTTAAATCATTCGAGGCCCAAAGTGTAAAAGTTAAACGATCTGTATTCGATTTATATATCCATGTTAAAACTAATCTTGACAAAAACTATGACCAAAAAATTGTTGCTTATAACTTCCCAACTTTAAATTACATAGAATATAAATCCTTCTTAGATGAAAAGAAAGAAAAATTCAGAAAAACAGAAATATGGAAAGTCAAGCCTATAAGCCAAAATAACATGCTTGACTTTAATGAAAAAATGTTTGAACAGTATGTCCAAGGAATAATGAAAAAGGAAGATACAGTCTTCTTTGATTGCCCATTTAGACGAGAGGCATACCTCCAAGCAATAATAACCCCACAAGGTTATTATTATCTAGACAAAAAGAATGTTGCTATAGATAAAAATTATCGCTCTGATAATATTAGAAGAAGTCAATTGAAAGGATTTTACTTTGAACAAACAAATTATTTATGTGAGGTCTTTCCACTTAAGTGTATTGCTAGAAATTCAGATGGAACTCTGTTGAAAATTTATGAAGTTTACCCATGGTATATCCCTATAGAGGTTACTAGCTTTAACTCTAGACGTCCTGAAGAATTTAAAAAGTTAAAAGATGATTATAATGTAAATTTGTATGAAAAGTCAAAGAATATACAAACTGAAATTCCTCTAGGTGTAAAAGTCATTCTTTTGAATAAGTCTCATTATGGTCAGTTTGGTATAGTTCATGCTTATATTAATAAAAGTAATCATAGTAACTATAGTCAATTAAACGAAAAAAATTACAACAAGATCAACTACGACGAACAATTCAATTATGATTTAACCAAAGATGATTATTTTAAAAATATTGATGCTCTTTACAAAGAATCTCTAATCGAAGTCAAGGTAAATCAAACCTCACAAACCAAACTAGAAACCGATAGTCAATTCGCAAAGAAAATTATTAAAGACACAGAAAGCACTTATATCAGTTTAGATGATTTAGGCAGACTATTTAATATTAGCACAGATATTTTAAAATTAATAACGACAAGTATACCACTTACAACAGCTTCCTCAGATATGATATCCTTAGAAAAAGTAGAAATAGAACAATACGATATAGGACTTAACTTACTTTCTGGCGGACTAATCTTACCAGGTTACACTATGGTTAAATTTATTGATAAAAGTGAATATGGAATGAGAATAGAATATTCAGAAGAAGCAATAAAAATATTAAGATACTACCAAGAAAAATTCGGATGGGTCTTTGATTCATTAAAGAGATATAAGGAATTCTATAAAATTTCTGAAAAATACTTTAAAGTAAGTTTATAATATTATTTTTATTAAATTTATTTAGATTTCTCATTTATTTTCTAATATTGATAACATTACCGAACGATTAGCAGAACTAAGGGTATGGTTAACCCAACTTTCAATTAAAAAATTACAGTTTTCTGAAAGCAATAGCAATTTCGTATCAAAAGATTGCATATCTAAACTTGTTGAAGTTACCGAAAAGATGAAAAATGACGAGACCATCAACAAAAATACTTTCTTTGTTCCTCAAATGTTAGCTCTTAATCCAAACTACTTATATTATGAACATGATAGTAAATTCATCCCACCATTTATGGCTGATGCCCCTGCTCACTTCGAGTTAGGCGATAGAGTTATCAATATTAATAGTTCAGATCATATTTATGTACCATTTGGAATGAAAGGAACTGTTACTGCAATATGTCAAAACTTTATCGAAGTAATGTTTGATGAAGACTTCTTTGGGGGAGTTGCATGTAATAATCGACTTCCTAATAACAGAGGAGCTTATGTGAATCAACTCTCTCTGATTAACTTAACTAAGTAAAATACCTTATTATATATAATATTATATTCTAATATTAATAATAATAACTTAATAGCAAACTACCTATATTCCTCAGACGAAATGAGAACTTCTATCCAAGCTGGGATTTTATGGAAAAGAAAAAAGTAAACTTTAATGAAGACTTTTCAGGGTCTACTTATAACAAGCACGAACCTTATGAATTCTCCAATCTAACTAAGTCTCATTCACAAGAGATGAGAAATTACAACTTCAAAGATAAGAAGCAATCAAATAATATGGATTATTATTCTAATACTAGTAATACAACAAATAATCAAGCAAGGAATTTATCACATCAAGGAACAGCAAATACTTACAATTCTACTAAGCAATCCAATTTCAGCAATATTTACGAAGGGACCCAACCACATAAAAATGTCAATAATGAAACTTATTCCCATATGAAAAAAAACATTATGCTTATTACTAAAAATACTTGGGAGAAGAAAGAACACAAAGACACTGTGAAAAGAATTGATAGGTTTGATAAATATAATAGTACTAATAGCTCTAATAATAATTTTAAACAACAAAAAGATATGATAAACCTAACAAATAAATTAGTCTACTATAAATTTAGTACAGATGTTGTTGGAGAGGAGCTAGGCAAAAACACTAATATAGTGATAAAGGATTTGAATATCGTTGAAAAAATTGAAATTGAAGACAAAATTAATAAGGAGATTAGTAAATAAAGCATACAGAATAGATATTTTGTTATATATCTTATACTAAAACAAATATTTATTTTTATATTTTGTTGTTAATTATATTATAAAGTTGGTTTTAATAAGTTATTTATAAGATAAAATTAATATTATATATTATTATCGTATAGCTTATAGTTAATAATTTGATTATTAGTTAACTTTTTTAATAATTAAATTAATTTAAACAAAACAAAACAATTAAAATAATTAATGGAATATAACTCAAGACGAGATATGAAACCTAAAAATAAAACAATGGCAACGACATCAACAACCCCTAATCAAAATAAACCCAATGATATATCATACGTAAAACCAGGATCAGAATTTTTAAACTTAGCATTTGCTGAAACCAATAATTTAATAAAACAAACAATCTTGTCTCTAATGAAGATTGGGATTCAATAATAAATCATTTAAATAACTCTCTAATTCAAACAGTAGAGTTATCTGGTATTAATATATCTGGCTATGGTCTAAGAGGACTTTCTGACATACTTCAAAGGAAAAATATAGTAAAAACATTAAAACTTGAATGGAATTATATGTCTGAAATCCCAGATGATTTTGATTACTTTTGTGAAATTATGTGCAATACTTCAAGCTTAATAAATGTATTAAATAATTAAAAATATCTCTTAATAAAATAATATTAATACTTAAAAAATATATTAGATTTACTTGAATAACAACAAAATTGGATGCAAAGAGGCAAAATCAGTTGCAAAATTCATTAAAAATTCAAAATCAATTGCTTTTTGTGATTTAAGATGGAATGAAATAGGGAATGAAGGAGTAGTTTTTATTATAGATGCATTAAAGCAAAATACTTCATCAACAATGCAAGACTTAAATTTAATGGGAAATAAAATTTCAAATGAAGCTTTAGCTGAAGTAGGGGATCTTATTAACAAAAACAAAACTGGCCGTAATAACAATAGCAACAATAACTATTTATCATCTAAGTCACCAAAAGCTTCCAATTTAAAGAAGAAGGATGAAAAGTCAACAAAATCTTTCGATGATTGTAACAAATATAATAATATGGATATGGAAAAAGAATACACTCAGGTAAGTTATATACGTCATATGTTATATATTTTCTATTTAGACACAAATGCATGAAAATTCTTTACTTAGAACTCCTAATAATATTATTGAAAAGGAAAAAGAAATATCTGATGAATTTAAAGCTAGATACGATGTACAGTTGATTGCTAATTCTAAGTTAGAAAAAAGAGTTAAAGAATTAGAAGTCCAATTAAGTAATGAAAAAGCGAAATTTGAAGAGTTTAAGATGGAAAACTCGAAAGATTTAGATTTTGAACGTAATACAAAAATGAAATATGAAGATATGATATTAAATCTTAAAGATGACTTAATGAGAAAAGACTTAGAAATAAACATGCTTAATAAAGAATTTAACAGTAAACTTCAAGAGGAAATCCAAATTAAAAACGACTGTATAAACGATAATAAATTACTTAATGATAAATTAGAAAATCTCAATAAGAAATACGAAGAGAAATACAAAACTTTAGACGGTAACTAAATTTAAATTATTAATATATAGAAAATTATAAAAAGAATACTCATAATCTTATTATAAATTATGATAACCTACGTCTTGAAAATGAGCAACTTAGACGAGAACACAACGAGTTCGGTAAGATGTCTACTGGTGATTTCGAAAAGAAACTAATGTCATTTGAAGAAAGTTATAAGCAACTCAATTATAAAAAGGAAGAAACAGATAAAGTATAAATTTATTAGTAATTTTAATAGGAAAACTTTCATTTAAAAAAAGAAATTATGGCAATGAAAATGTCACGAGAGATAGAAAATAAAGAAAGAGAATCAAAAATATTAGAAGAAGAAAATAGAAAATTTGAATCTGTATTGAAAAACTTTGAACAAAAGTTAAAGATGCTAGAGTCTACAAGAGCAGATTCGATTACTAAAAATCAAAATCAACAAGAGGAGTTTTATAAACTAAGAAAAAATTTTACAGAAAAGGAAAACGAACTCGAAAACAAAATAAATACTATTATTAGCGAAAAATCATCATTACAAAAAAGTAATTCCTTACTGACTTCCGACAATAAAAAACTACAAGCTGACATTTCCATAAAAGAATCACAAATTCATAAATTTAAGAACGATGTTAATGAAATATTTAAAAATAATGACTCGCTTTCTAGTTATTACAATGAAAAAATTGAAGAAGCAAAAAGCAATTATTTTTCTGAGAGAAAAGTATGGGAAAGAGAAAAAAACGAATTAAAGAATCTAGTAGAAGATCAAACTAAGCAAATTGAAACGTTAAAATTTAAAATAACAAAAATGGAATCAGATGATGTAAAAAATGCAGAAAATATGAAAAAGGCATTTACAAAATTGATTGAAAATAACTTTAAAGATAAACAGAAAATTTAACTTATTATCATCTTATTAAAATTTTCTATTTAATTATAAAACATTTGATTTAAAATTTAAATATTATTTTAAACATAAATTGACATAAATTGAATTTAATATAATTTAATTTAAATATAACTTAAATAATAATTTTAATAAATAAAGAAATGCAAGTATTAAAAAACAAACTTATCGAAGGAGACAACCCAGTCGGAATCAACACAAAAAGTCATAATTGGAAACTACCTCCAAAAGATTTTGCATATGGTAAAAAAGACGAAGGCGATCCAGAAGGAGTAGATATAAGTAATTAAAATTTATAATAAATAGTATGCAGAAGTTGGAAAGTGCATGAACAATCAAGTCGCAAAACTCCTCAACAAGATTTTGTAAAAATAAACAAAATAGCAATTAAAAAGGAAAATATAGGAAAAGTAAGAATATAAATAATTTGGTTAGTCTACAATAGAATTTAGAAGAGGAATAGATATTAAAAAGAAAATTCCTGAAGGAACGAATGAAAGGAAAATTTATTTACCTGGTGAAGAGTTTGTATACGGGAGAAGGAATAGGTAAGTAATTATAGTTATAGTTATTTATTATGGTTACTTATTTGCTTATTTATTTGCTTACTTATTTTCTTAGAACACCTACTCCAATTAAGGAAGTTATTAATTATGATTATGCAATTGAATCTGAAAAGAGAATAAGACATTCTTATGATAAATTTTTAGATGAGGTAAAAAATTAATTCTACTTTTTGTTTATGTTTGAGTATAACTATTCTTATAATATTAATAATATAAATTATAGAAAGCTCATAAAGAGAAACTTGCTCCAAGAATTACTAGAAATTTTGAAAAACTTATGGAACAAAAGAGAAAACCAAAAGTCGAAGAAAAAGCATTATATAAAATGAAAATGTTTGATAATGTAGACTCGAAAGTGAAAAAAAACTTAACTAATTTTAAAACATTTAATCCAAAAGTTTTAAAAGAAAAAGATGGTTTAGATAAACTTATAGAGAAAGTTGAAAGAGAAATTGAAGATTTAGACAGAAAATAAAATATTAATAGAATATTAATTTGAAATTTAAAGATTAAAAGAAAAACTAAATAATATATAAATATAAGTTTGATTTCTATAAAAAGCATTAACATTAATATATCGTAATAAAAAGAATAATTAATATACAATTTCAATAATAAAATATTTTAATATATTATAAAATTAGTAAAAAGTAGGTCCTACCGAGATTTGAACTCGGATCAACAGATTCAGAGTCTGATGTGATAACCGTTACACTATAGGACCTTCTACTCAAATTAATTAACTTTTAAATAAGTAAGTAAGATAATAAAGTAATTTATTATATATAATTTAGCATAATGTTTAATTTATTGTTATATAAAGCAGTATTTTAAAATATATGTATTGGTATTATAATAACTTATTTTAGTTAAAGTTTAACAATATTATGTTGAAAAGTTATATATGTTATATATTAGTAATAAATCATTTTCCTATCATTACGTAATTTTATTAATATAGTAATTATAATAATATATAATACTTATATAAAGAATATATGATTAATTATTAATCTTTCCAAAAACTAAAGTTTAATAACAAAAATAATATTCAAATATTAATTACAAGTTTATTATAAATATTTATTTATTTAGTATTTGTCTAAATGTCTAAATATTTATGTATTATCTAACATCAACTAATATCTTATTATTATCTTATTATCTTATTATTGTTATTATCTTATTATCTTATTGTTATTATCGTAATATGTAATAAAATATCACAAAATATGAATTATTACAATATTAAAGCATATCTTCTAACCATCTCTGACTAAATTGCGGCTTAATTTTAATAGTATGCTTAGCGTGTATTGAATCTAATTGTAACTTTCTTTTAAACTCTTCTATCTCTTGTTCATTTTCGTTATAGTCTTCTTTACAATAGATTAGTTTGTGTATATTAGGATGATTATTGTTTTGAAAGTTTGAATTATTCTTCTGTTTCTTTTCTATTTTCTTTATAATCTTTTTCTTTTTTACGTTCTTTTTATTGCTTTCTTCACTTTCGTTACCCATTATGTATTCATATAATTCATCGACACTTTTTACATTTTGTTGACTAAAGTAAAGAATATAGAATTATATATAATTTAAATTTTACTTTGTAGTATTCGTTCTATAATTTTCATCTTCTTTATCACAGCATTCATCCTCAAAATCATCTTCAATTTCTTTTGTATTTTCCTTATCTTTTTTGCTGTTTATTGTCTTCATTACTCCTTCTGAATTTTCATTCCTTTCACAAAGATAAAAATTATATATTTACTTATCAGAGTTCTCTTGGTCTTCCTCGTATTCAAAAAATAGATGAGTTAGCACTTCATAATCTTCTGTCGCATTGAATTTATGTATATCTTCCTCGATCTTTATTATTATTTCTCTACATCTTTTAATGTAGGTTATATCATTCCACTTTTTATCAAATATTTCTTTTAAAAATTTCTATTATTGTAAAAATAATATTGTACTCTTATAAATTCACTTTCAAATAGAATAGTTTTTAGCCTGTCTCTTTGTAAATTTTCTATTTTCAAACTAACCTAGCTTTAAAATTATAGACATACACATCTTTCTTTACTTATTACTAATAAGCAATGTCTAAATAGGTTGTCTATGTCTCCTGATGATTTTATGACCGCTTTGTAGATTAAGGAGATATCGTCAAATAAACCGCTAATTTTATTTTGAAACTTGATCCAGTAAACATGTTTTTGTACTTCGTCTTTATCATTTGCAGTGTTATTTGACGTTAGTTCCATTAGTTCTTTGAATTTTACTTTAAGTGTTTTGTAGATTTTATTGCATAATATATTATCTCGGAATTCTGTGAAATAGTCTGACATTCTGTCAACTAGACATTTTATTATAATTAAGTTTGTATAATAGTCATTATCCTTCTCAATATTCTTTTTGAATATATTAAATGAAGTTGTGAATTTTAAACTATTCTGTTCAATCGTTTTATTTATATGCTTCCTATATATTTCACTCAATATAATATTTAGCTCATCATTTATGTTTTCTTTATCTAGCTTTAAATTTACTTTATTTTCCAAAACATAATTTTTGAATTCTTGTTGATCAGAATTATCAGTTTCGTAATTTATATCATCGCTTTCACTATTTGAATCAACCTTTTTTAATTATTATAATAGATACTTCTAGCTCTTCTTTATCAAGAATGGTTAAATTGTCTATATCAGCCTCAACACTGTTTTTTGGCTTTTTTGATTTATTAACCCAAGTTCTTTGAATCTCGAGCATATCGTATATTAATTTAGATTCACTTGAATTATCTATTTATTATTAATATTCTTATGATTTAATTATATTTATTACCATCAAGAGTGTTTATTTCTTTAACTATTTCAATGTGACTTTTAGTTTTTGATTTATTTTGGCTTTCTTCTGTTCTTTTAGCCATTTTAATAATTAAAATGTTTATTTATTATTTTCTAGGTAATATTAATATAAATTATTAAAATTATATATAATTTATAATATTAAAGTTTTCTCTTATTTTAGAAATAATAGTTAATATACTTATTAACTAACTCAAAATTGTTATTATTGTTTTAATATTTCAATTTATATTGATTATATCGATTATATCAACTATTATTAGTACCCCTTACCAATTTATATTCTTCCTCAGCTATACCAGCACTAAAATCTCCAAAATTAGTATCTTTTCTCTTTTTTTCATTCGAATAATATGAGTTATCAACATTATAATCTACTCTAATTAAATTTCCACTTTCTTCTTTTATTTTTTTATCAGAAAGCTTAAACTCTGATATAACTTTTTCAGAAACTCCTAAAACTCCTATTATAGGAGTTAAATCATTCACAGGGTCAAAAAACTCTTTCGGTAATATTTTAGAAGAGAAAGCCTGTGTCTTACTAGAAGTTTTGGGACAAGGCTTTAATTGGACTTTTCTAAACCCACTTGGATTAGTATTATTAATCTTCTTTGCTGGACTTCTTCTTACACTTTTTCTAATTGTAATAATATCATCATCAAATACACTGTATTTGTTATTATAAGTACTATTGCTAAATCTATCCATAACACTTCTGTTATTTTGATTATATAAATTAGTATGCTTGAGAAAATTGCTTACTTTCAAATAGAATCTAACTCTATATTTATTAATTATATTTTTATGCCCTCCATTTGTTGGGTACCACTCGGCTGACCAATCACATGTTAATAATTTAACTAACTCTAATGTTTTTGAATAAGGTATTATTTCATCCTTTAATCCATGTATGATCATTACTGGACAGCATACAATTTTTATTTTATTTACTTGGTCATAAAATAATACTCTTTCGTCATTAGAGTAAGAACTTTCTAATTCTGAACTTTTATTAGAGTTATTTATGCTGTCAATAGTAGAAAGTTTTACAAGTGAGCTGAGAGGAGATAGCAGAATTAGAGCTTTTATACTTGAGATATATCTAATGTTTGTAGCTATATAAATTGACAATATAGTTCCAATAGATTCACCGAAAAGGATTATATTTTCTGATTTTATATTAAGCTCATTAGTAATGAATGAAACGACTAAATCAATATCATCTAATAATTCTTGTTCTTTATAAACTCCAAATGATTCACCATAGCCTGTGTAGTCATAGCTTATTACATCACACTAATTATATTTTTATTAAATAATTAATTTTATACTCTTAGTTGACTACTTAAATCAATAAGAGTTGGAAAGATAGATCCAATATCATTAAAATTACTATGAGAGTATAGGATTGTATTATTTTCTTTAGATCTATGAATAAATTAGTTTAAATAAGTTTAATTAATTACTGTATATTTTTAATATGAATCAAAATAATATAACCACCATTATTAGTTTTCTTTATTTTATAAGTATCATAACTAATCCATTTATACATCTGTTCTACATAATTCGCAAAAAGAAACTCAACTTTATTAAAATTTGTATAAGGCGCCTGATATATTTTACTATTACGCAATGAGTAATTGCCCTCGTCTATACTATATCTTTCTTTTTAAAATAATATTAATATTTTTATTAAGTTTTATTAACATAATTTATATATAACTTATATTAACTTATATTAATTAAGTACTTGTTGGTGGTTTTATTGATTCTAACTCTCCTAATATTTGTCTTAAGTAACTCTTTTTATCTGAAGAAAATATACTACAATGCTTTGTACAAGTAAACATTTATTATTTAAATTAAAAACAAATTAATAATAATTATCATAATTAATCAAATAATTACCCTTATTATAAATTTCATATATAATAATTACATAATTACATAATTTCATAATTACATAATCTAAAATTATATAAAACATACTAAAATATATATTAATATTAAAATATATAAAGACATATAAAAATTTTATATTATAACTTATTGTTAAATACTAATTAATTGCATTTTTAAATAATTATAAATCATTAAATATTATAAAAATGAAAAAAGAAAACGGAAGTTCAGATCATAAAGATTTAAAACAACCAGCATTAGCTACAATGAAAAGAATTAGCTCAGGAACTAAATCAAATAACAATATAAAAAACTTGTTTCATAGCGATTTTATTTCTAATCATAAAATAACTTCAGCTAAAGATAGTAAAATAACAAGACAAAGTACTTCTAAATCAAAAGATAATATAGCCAATAATTCGACATTTTACTCCAAAAATAGATTGAATATTACTCATTCTAAAAAGAATTTTAATAATTTAAATGAGAACTCAATGGTTAAAAATAAAAAGCCTTCATTTATAAAAATAAAATCAATAAGTAATCATATAAATTTAATTTTCAGTTGAGAATAAAAATATGATAAACAAAGGAAATGACTATATGATTAATCATACAATGTTTGATAAAGATAATGGAGGTGATCGAGTTTATAGAAAAGGAATAACTTTGTTAGAACAAAAGAAAGCAAAAATAGAAGAAGTTAAAAAATCATTGTTAAAGGAAAAGGATAAATTTTATACTTATACTCCCAAAATTAATAAAAAATCAGCTCAAATATCAGTCAAAGTAATATATTATTTTATTATTTAGAATATGTATCGTGATTCTAGTAAGACAAATTTTTCTTTCTATGACCAATCTTTAGATAAAAGAATAAATCAATCAAAAGTATCAAGCTCAAAAAAACATTTTATTGTCAACTCTCCACAAAGCAAAGTAACCTCAAATATGTCAGCAAATCCAATTAAGGGATTTTCAGAAAGAGATAATAGTATCGTTAGTAAAGATAACATAGGAGTAAATGATAGTAAACCAAAATTGTAAGTATTTATTCTAATATTAGAAAAATATCTGTAAAAGAACTGGAAAAATCAGTAATTAAACTCCATACAGATTCTTTAATTAACAATGCTAAAAAGGACATACTTAGAGAAGAGTACTACTTACAAACATGCCCTTTTACTCCTGAAATCACAAACAAAGACGAACCAAAAGTAGAAAACTTCTATAACAGACTTCAAGGTTGGATAGAAAAGAAAAATTACAATCTTGTTAAGTAAATATAATAACAATAAACTTATTTATTAACACTTATAGAAACGACAGAGAAAGATCCTTCGACAGAAAAACAGGACAGAGATACTTTTCTCCTAAAATAAGCTCAAATAGTAAAAACTTAAAAATAGTATCTAATGAAATTGGAGTTATTAAAGAAGATGATAAAGTCTTTAAGGATTTATATGAAGTTTATAAACTACAAAAAGAAAAACATAAACAATTAATAGAGCAAGAGAATAAACACGTTAAAGACGTAAGTAATTTCAAAAAAATCGATGTTAAGTCTCAAAAAATAAATGAAGAGATAAAAGAAATTATTTTCAAAAAGATTTTTAAAATACTTGATACTCAAGAAAGAAATATAATTGAAGGAAGTACGGTAGACTTGTCGGTTTTACCAGAAAATATCAAAAAAATTGTTGAGCCGTTAATTCTAGAGTTGAAAGAACAAAATGAAAGTTTGACTGGTGAAGAGTTTGTAATGGCTTGTGAGCATCTATTTAGGGTAATTAATATTAAATTATCATATATCTATATTATTGAAAGAACTATATTAACACTATAATTATTTTAGGTCATGCCTTGGACTGATAAAAATACTTTATATGAATTTTATTTCGATAAAGAAAATAAAACTAGAAATATATTAAAGAAAGAACAACTAAAAGAAAATTTTACATTCAGAGTAATATTACTAAATAATATAACATAACAAACTAAAATTATAGCCAAAACTTAGCAATTATCAGGGGAAGAACATATTAAAATCACCTTCATCCAATATTATAAATTTAAATTATCTACAAAGTGAACGTAGTATTAAACCTAAGACGACAACACATAGATAAAGTGCAATAACTGAATTTTACTAAATTTATATATAATTTTTTACATTTTTTCTATAATTAAATTTATAATTTATTTAGTTAGTTTTTTATTAATGTTATTAATGTGTTTATATTTATTATTATATTTATTATTTAAAGGAATTACATTTCAATTCTAATTTATTAAAATTATAAACGAAGTAATGGCAGATCAAAATAGTGATTATAATGCTTATTTGAGATCAATTCAACAACAAAGTAATAATGAAAAATAATAAAGATAGATACATATGGAGGAACTAATAATCATAATCGTCAAGAAGATTTAGAAGCTGGTTCTTTATTACGTCAACAATCAGCTACATCAGTTACAGGTCCTCCTCCAGTAGTTTATAGTAGTAATCCAAATAGTCAAACATATTACCATAAAGAAGGTGTATGGACTACTTTTAACATAATTTTTTGCTTTTTGACTATTATTATTATAGGATCAATATTTGCTTTATTTATAGTTAAGCGATAATGAAATTGACTATTCAAATAACATTAGAATTTAATATTAGTTAGTAGATGTAATTGAATTTAGTTAGATTCATTATATATTCATAATTATAATATCATAATAATTGATTCCAATTTTAATAGTTAATATAATTGCGCTGTGTATTATTCAATATTTAAATGTAATATATATTTATGATAGTAATGTAATGAGTAATTATGTAAGTATTAAAAATAAATTCGTTGTGAATTATAATTAAATTTGAACTTTTTTACTTAATTATTTATTATTTTTTTTAATTAATTCTTAAAAATAATTTTTTATAGTATTAAACTATAACTATGGAAATAGTTGTTGAAGGCGAGTCCAAAAAATCTAAAGAGAAGGAAAAAGATAAGGAAGAAAAGAAAAATGAAGATATAGAATATGAAATTAATATATTTAACAAGACAGATTTTATCCATAATTTGTCTGATAGTGATAAATCAAAAACAAGTCCGAAGGACCCGAGAGAACTTCGCGAGCTAAAAGATCGTAATAAAGAATTCATTCATAAAGGAGAGATAACATCAAATAAAAACAAAGTAATAAATACGGTAGTTATTGAAGAAGAAAAAAACTCACCAATACATGAAGTAGAATTATCCTACAATAATAACTTAAATTCAAATCTTAGAGATAATAATATTAGAAATTTAAATAACCTTAGTATTGATAACAAAGGACGAAATAGTGATGACGATAATAAACTACAAAGAAGTAATAGTCAGATTCTATCTAATTTTCTTGCTTCCAAAGAAAATGAAATTATTCTTTTATTCTTTATAAATCCTGATTGTGGTTCTGAAGAGGGAAAGAAAATCCTTAACATGGGAGTAATAAAATTTCTAAATAAAAAAGGTTAAAAAAGTAGAATTTGTTGATAGCTTAATGAGTTGTGCTTATATTTTCAATATAAAAGATAAAGTTAATTTTGAATATGGAAAACATGTATTAGAAAGTGAGATAAAAAGAGGTAAACTATCTTATAATATATACCAAATACCTTATAATATATTTACTTATATTTACTTTATATAGTTAGTATGGTTAAAGTAATTATCGGGGGAGGAGACGGAACAGTAATGTGGATAATCGAAAATTTAAAAAGTGATGGAATCGACATTAAAAAATGCATATTCGGAGTACTTCCATTAGGAAATAGCAATGACTTATCATCATCATTAGGATGGGGAGATAAAATGAATATAAACTCCGACATGGCCAAATTCAAAAATATTGTTATACAACTAGCGGAAGCTACTTCTATTTTTGTTGATTTATGGGAATTAAGATTACAAGTTGATGATGTATAAGATTAATAATAAATAATATAACTAAATAAGCAACTAAATAAATTAATAGGAAGATGGAGAAATTATACAATTTACTAATGATGCTAAAACATATATGATTGACAATACTACAAATTTAAAACTTAAAACCCTTAAAAGAACTTTTATAAATTATTTTTCGTTAGGCTATGATGCTCGTGTAGGATTTGGTAAGAATAAACTTTACCATTTACTTTTCTATTAACTTTACCTTTAACATTTCCATAATCTTTAACTTTACCATTAACATTCATATAGGTTTTGAAAAAATCAGATCTACTAATAAATGCTGGAATAAAGTTTTATACTTATATGAAGGAATTAAAAAAATGTGTTGTAGTAAATCAATAAAAGTCAACAGCTTTATTGATTCCTTTTCTGTTGTAAAAGAAGACAAAGAAGATAAAGGATTTAATAATTATGATAGTGATATAAGAGAGTCAGAAGTAAACAATATAACATCACAAGAAAATGATGCTCCTAAGGAGATTATATTCCAAAGCTCAGAGTCGAAAAATACCAATTCTAATATGAATATTAATAATAATTTAACTAAAAAGGTAACTGGTGATAAAGGAGTCTCCAATGAAAAAAATAATTGTAATTACTATAATTTAACTTTTTAGATGAAAAAATAATATTAAAAGGAGATCCAGTAAGCTTATTGTGTCTTAATATAAATTATTATATGGGTGGTACTAAGAAGATTTGGGATAAATCCTCAAAGAACTTTGGTCTTGAGTATACACATAGACTTAAGAAGGTTTTGGATGAAAACGATATTGTAGTATGAAGAATGTTTATTATATGTTATAAAAAAATAATACTCAAAACATAATTAATTAATTAAATAGGAAAAAAAACAAAAAGAAGAAGTTCTTTTCAATAAAATGTTTTCAAACTCTGAACAAAAAGTTAATGATAAAAAGCTCGAGTTTTTAACATATAAATCAGGCTTTGTAATGGGATTAGAAAAAATCGTCCCCGGAAATGCAGATAGAATATACCACGGAGAAGGTCCTATAATAATAAATTTTAAAGAAACCCCTGGTTTTGTAATAATATTTACTAAAATTATATAAGAATCTTCTAGATAAGTATAATAGAGTGTATATGAATATCGACGGAGAATATTATCATATTGTTAAGCCCTTAGAATTAAGAGTAAGATCTTCACATAATTATCCCGATTCTCGTGTAAGATTTTTACAAAAAATAGGTTAAGGTAAGATAAATAAATGCAAGTAGTTGATTAAATAATAGTCTAGAGAAATGGAAACTATTGTTAATTTATTTTAATAATAATTTATATGTAAATAGAATAAATATAATAAATAACATAAATTTAGTCGAATATATTCTTAAATTAACATTTTATTTTATAATAATAATTAACATTTGATTTTATAAAATAAATTAACGTTTGATTTTATAATATAAATTAACGTTTGATTTTATAATATAAATTTATAGGTTTTTATAGTAAAATTTAAAATTAAACATATGTATATATGTATATTAAAATACTTATATCGTTATATAATATATAATAATTATATTTATTGTATATTTCTCTATTTGTTATCTTCATATAATATGAATGCTATGTATGGTTAAGATACTATCTATATAATTCATTTAAGAAACACTTGTATAATTTACATTAGCCACTTGCTTTGAAGTATCTAAATTGATTTCATTAATATTATCAGTTAATATATGTAAATAATTAATAGTTCATAATTTAACTTTAATATTTCTATATTAAGTTAATTACCTCATTTATTCTCAACCTATATGCAGGATTTACTATCAGTAACTTTTTTAACAAATTTGCAACTTCTTCTGAGGCATTCTCAGGAATTTTAAATTCTCCCTTAAGTATTTTGGCATATAATTCTTTTTCTGTTAATGCTTTAAATGGAAAACTACCACATAACAGTGCAAATAATAAAATGCCTAAACTCCAAATATCAGCATAAAAACCTAAATATGAATATGTATTAATATATATTAATATACATAAATATTCATTAATATTCATTAATTAGTTATTAATTAATTGTTATCTATCTTTACCTATATATTCTTTTTTCTGTATAATCTCTGGTGGCATATACGACGGAGTCCCACAAAAGAAATTTAATTGCTTATTCCATGAAGTTATACATCCAAAACCATAATCTATGATCTTAACATTTTTATTATTTGTATCTATAATAAGGTTATCTAATTTTAAATCTCTATGACATATATCTAAGTTATGCAAATATGACATCCCATTTAAAATTTGCTTGAATATATGCTTACATTCAATTTCGCTTATCTTTTTCCCAGGTTGTGATTTTAGATATGCTAAAAGAGAAATACCTTTAACAAATTCCATAACAAGGAATATCTGATTATATAAATAATACTAATATACATATTTGCTATTCTCGATAACTTCATATAGCTTTATAGTGTATTTGTTATTAAGTCGTTTTAAGATTTGTATTTCTCTTTTGACTGTACCACGTCTTGCGGAGTCGACCAGCTTGCTTTTGTCATATATTTTAATAGCGAATTTCTCGCCTGTTTGTTTATGAATTCCTTGTTTAACAGTTGCAAATGAGCCTTTTCCGATATCTTGTCCTATTCTGTATTCGTCGATATTTCCTGTGAAGATTTCTTTCTTTTCGTTATTTGCATCGGTTTCCACTTTTGTTTTTATAATGGCATTTTTTTCAAAAAGTTTGACGCTTGATAAAGGTCTCTATTAAAAATAAGTTAATGATATGAGTAAAAATTATTTAATTATATTCGTAATAATTATTTAGTTTTTATAGATATATTATTATTGTTGGCATAATTACTTTTATTTGCTTATCTTGATCATCATTACAT
>Ga0100378_1002024_pt1 | contig 20572 bp, 16 predicted proteins | sample CryGeymeta201502_FD_81535 | JGI IMG/M metagenome (GOLD analysis project Ga0100378, IMG submission 81535) | Groundwater microbial communities from Crystal Geyser aquifers in Utah, USA - Crystal Geyser metaG 2015-02 | ecosystem: Environmental > Aquatic > Deep subsurface > Groundwater | place: USA... | reverse complement strand
TCCAAAGATTTTTTTCTGATGAGGTTAGCTAGTCTAAATAAACTATCCATGACAGTTCTACCCTGTTATTTATTCTATTATTCCCTCAGCACATCAAGATTCATCAATCCCAAAAATGATTCCGTGTAATTCCAAGCCTCCAAAAGAGGTACCTTGACCCTCTTTGCTGAGAGTTGCTTCCAATAAATTTAAATAAAATGTGTTCTTTCCAACAAATTATCAACTGTCCTTTCGTTGTTGATGTACCTGACCTTTTCAAAAAGTGATTTGTTGTATTAATTTCTTGAATCTGGCCATGTGATCATAAACTCGAGGCTGGCAAAAGTAGGGTTCCACTTTATTTGTTAGTTGATGAGGGTAGAGGTTGAGAAAGCTTGGTTTAGCGAAAGTTCATCTGAGCGGCTGTAGAGACAAGAAATTCTAAAACTGACATCTTGATGAAGCAATGTTGCTACATAGTTCAGATTCGTTAGTGTACAGAAGATTTAGTCCTTAAATTTAGGATATTACCTTTTGAGATTATGATCTAGAGAAAATTATCGACTAAGCAAAACTACAGCTAAACCTAACGAATAAGAACATGCTTCTCTTCCGAAGTTGAGCTGATAGTTACCGTTTCTGTTATCAACCTCCATCAATTTCACTAATTCATGAGGTAATATTTCCTTATTCTTTTCTTTGTGCTATAAATATAACTTGCTCATCTCTCGAATCAATCTCACACCAAGCACAACCTCCTAATATCGCTTTCCTCGCATGTAATTGTTGTAAACTTTAGGATTTTCACCGTCAGTGTTGATTCCGAGGACACAATTGAGGTAGTGCCCGATAAATCTGAAGTCGAAGTTTCCTTAGATTTCTAAAAGGTTGGTAGATTTTGAGAAGGAAATGTAGTCCAGGACATGTAGGAGGGTCTCAGCATATGATCTGAGGACTGAGGGATGGAATGTGTTGATAAGAGTTGAGATTTATTTGCCTAAAGCTTTGATCCAGGCTGTTTGGAGAAGAGATGGTTGATTACAGAGAATAACCAACAAAAGATGACCCACAGATACAAGATTTCTCTTGCCTTGATTTTCAAGCGTCACAATCCGTTTGGCAGAATATTCCATTTCATTTTTAATTATGATGCGACCCTGCGAATCCTGTAGTTTGACAGGTTGATCCTTCAACGATCCAAATGCTTCGATGATTTTCTCACAGACATCAACATAGTTCTTATCTTCCACCAAAGCTGCAAATGCTTCAAGGTGAATACCGAAAGCTTCACCATTTTCAAGAAATTTCTATATATGGGAGCTGAACAGCTAAAGGAAGAATTCATCAAGATTTTTGTAAAATTCACATATTATGATCTTTTTGTTCTAAAAATAGCCACTATCGAAGGTGATGAGTTTGAACAAAAATTGATAGATCTCCTCAAAGGTCAGTCCAAACTATTGTAATCTATCATTCATGATCATGGTGTCCTGAGGGTTAATCTCAATCAGCCTGAGACTTTCCCGAAAGAGTGCGGACACTACTTGTCCATCATTGTGAATTAGATCAGGTAGAGAAATGCCAGATTTTGAAAGGCAAAGGACTCTGATCAGTTTTGTTACACTACATAATGCCACACATAGAAGTAGTTAGTCATTTTCTTAGCTCATTATTTCTTCTTCCAGGAGTATATCAATAATGTTCTCAATCTAATTTTTTATTGATCTGAATTTATGTCTGTCAAGGAGTCGTTCGGGACATTTCCCAAAAATTGAGCAGATAGAGTTGATGATGAAACTGAAGAGACCAGGTGATATTTAATGTGATTTTGGATATTTTCTGACTAACCTGTCAATAAAGATGCCTTTTTCAATGCCTTCAAGAGGTTCACCCAGATCATAGACATCATCTTCACTATCCTCAAGCAAAAGTCTCAAATACCAGTATCTGTTTCCAAATGGTGAATTGATAAGATCTCTGATTTAATTGAAGTAACCCTTTTTTTCCAATATACAACCAGATTCTCCTTTTAACAAAATTCCAAGAACTAATTAGTCAACTAAATGCTCATTGATGTCAGGATTTAACTCAAAGATTCTATCAACATTGGGCAGAATCTGTTGTAAACATGTTTTATCCTCGAAAAATGTACAGTCAATCTCAAGTGCCATGTTCAGGCAAAAAAGAAGAATATTCATTTATGAACTGAACTATTGTTTGATTATTGTACTTTTGTTGCTCAGCTATTCTTGAGTAGATAGGATAGTCATCACATTTTCCCACAAATTAACACCTATTATCTTTAGAGCATCATTCTACAGCAGAGCTCCACGGTGACCACTAGTCTTTTTTTGCACAAGCATAGCTATAAATCTTTCATACTCCAAGAAAATTCGTTCCTTGATGAGCGTACATTCCTTAACTATTTTTGTAATGAAGTTGATAGTTTAAGGACTGTTGCTAGGGCCTCGAAGATTTAGATACAAGCGGCTTTCTTTGTTGTTGAGCTAGTTTCTGTTTGTTTTGACAAAATACTCCAGCAATTTAATGGAACCTTCAGTAGAAACATAGCTATTATCGGTGAGATGTTTGCTGGCTGTTGTCAAGTTAGCGATAGCTTGATTTTGAGCATTAATGTCTGTTTAATTTGTTAAATCTGTAGCCTTGATAAGCTTGTCTTTGAATTATTGTGAGTCAGTCTTCCCTGATTTTTGGCGATCAAGTCCACCGACAGTAAGAATGCCGAATGTATGTACCAACAGCTTAGTCTGTTCTGAAGATATTGTGCCATGTTCTCTGAACTAGTTAGTTGAGAATATTTTCTAAATTAGACTCTATAAATCCCACTACTGAAGCTTATTAGAAGCAGATTTGGCTGCTGGGTCATCATTGCCAGCTCCGATTTTTGGTGGTGAAGGTTATTGATTGACTTGTTGTGGGAACCCGCCTTTTTTGTCTTGATCAGCAGTTTTGTCTTTGGCGGATGTGGTAGGCTTGGGAGCCTGAGCTGTAGAAATTGATGTGCTTTTTGGTGCGTTTTTCTGTCCTGTAGTGACTGGTGTAGTGAAGCTAGTGAGCATGATGTTGGGTTGTTCTTTTGGCTGAGTCGTGGTTGCTGTATTTTTAGGCGGTGAAGGGGGCATACCAGATACAGTGGTTGCTGGAATAGAGGTAGGCGGATTATTGAACATCTATGTATTCCTCTTTTTGATATTCTCAATTAATTATATGACCCTAACTTAGACAACTATATCTATATCCAAACAATCACTTTCAGTTTTTCAGATGAGAGCAGACTTTTCTCACTCCTTTGGCTAAGTCAACAGCTCGACCTAGATAGTTTTCAGCTCTAATTTTTGAAATTTTTTGCCATGACTACTCAGGTATTTTTCCTTTGAGCTCCTTTAGAAGGCTACTAAGCACCTCTTAATTGAAAGCTTTTCCTCTGCTAAGCTCTTTCAGAAGCTCGTAGGGTTCAGGATAGCCCACCTTTCTCAATTCAGTCTGGATGGCTTCAGTTATGACCTAAAGGTGGTCTTTGAGTTAGTGGACCATAAGATCAGCATTGGCATCTACTTTTCCCAATCCTTTAAGTAGACTATCATAGCCAATCAATGAATATCCTAGTGCACTACCTTGATTTCTCAGAACAGTTGAATCAGACAAATCTCTTTGTTGTCTACTTATGGGCAGTTTGCTTCTAAAATGATCAATCAATGCATTTCCTACACCTAGATTTCCTTCACAATTCTAAAAATCGATAGGATTGACCTTATGTGGCATGGTGCTAGACCCAACCTCCCCATCTTTTGCTTTCTGCTTTATGTATCCCTTCGAAATGTATTACCAACTATCGCGACACATGCCTATCAGAATTGTATTAAATACACCAACTTCACCCATAACACGACATAGACTATCGTGGGGTTCAATTTGAGTTGTGTAAGGATTAAAGGTTAGATCCAAGCGGTCCTCGACAAAAGAACGAGTGATCTCAGGCCAGTTCAAGGAAGGATAGGCAAAGTAGTGAGCATTGTAGTTTCCGACTGCTCCATTGAATTTTCCCCAAATTGATACTCCTTTGATCTTAGACAGTTGCAAAGATAGCCGAAATGCGAAATTGGCATATTACTTGCCCAAAGTAGTCGGTGAGGCTGGTTGTCCATGAGTATGTGCTAGCATAGGATATTAGGCCCATTGTTAACTAAGTTCGATTACCTTATCAACTACGTTGGTGCTTTTTGGGATGATCACTTTCTGGAGAGCTTGCTGGAGCATCAGGGCATATGCGAGGTTATTTACGTCTTAGCTGGTACAGCAAAAGTGAATGTGCTCTCTGTAGTTATTGATATGATTTTTCATGTAGTACTAGACTGATTTCAGATCGTGGTTAGTCTTCTTCTCGATAATTTTGACTTATGATCCTCCCTTCTCGTCGAATCTTTCAACTAGACTCGATAGTTGCTTTTCCATTTAAGATAGAGGAGCAGACGGCTCTTAAGGTATGATTTTATTCTGCAACATATGCAACAGCCACTGCGACTCCACAACTATCCTGTACTTCATCAGTGCCCATTCTGAAAAATAACCAGCCAGTGGTGCTACCTTATCCCCGTATCTGCCGTCAACAGGCGATACGCTCATTAACTGTGAGTATCCTCTGCTCCCTATCTTTCTCACTAACATCATGATTTTATCAATATCTATGTTATTGTGAATGCATTTGATGAATAGTGCAGATCACGTCAACTACGGTGTTGAATATCAGGGGAGAACGCTAAGGCTAGGAAGTACCTGGCTGGATATCTGCAGAAATATCAATATTCAAGTGGATGATAAGAGAGTGCAAGCTTCTCTGAAGTTGGTCATGTTCGAGCGACTGAAAAAAGTGCTGAGGTTGGGTAAAAAGGACCTCGAGGAAGTACTGACTACCTACGCGGACACTCTCTGATATGTGATACTGCATTAACAATCAAAACAAAGTCAGATATCTGTAATATCAAAAGACCATAAATGGAAAGGGAACATTTTGCTGGTCATGGGACAGAATAAAAAGAACTGAAAGATCTAATACGAAGGGTAGATCTTATTAGAGATGAGAAAACTCAAAAGTGCTGTAATATGTTGTAAGGACACGCTAACAAAGCAGTACATTCATAAGGTTGTATGCCGGTCGTAAATGATTATACAGTGGTGGGATAGAGAGAGAGATCAATTTTGATAATTATTTTGTATCTATGTTGCAGCCATTGGCGCCCACCACAACTCCTCTGCAGCCACAGAGCTATTTCTACGATCCCCTACACCATGTTACCTACTACCTGCAGGAAGGACAACTCCGATCCATCAGCCACGACACACAAAAATAACAAAATATTCACGCCTGCTGCTCATCCGCACTACCATCCTATCCTCACCCGCCTCGCCTTTTGTCGGTCTAAGGCGATATAATTTCCAATACTTCAGGAACCATTATCAGTTTAGATGGCTAGTCAGCCATAGTGAGAAGTTCATCTGCTGTCGTTGAAGGTTCGTGCTGGTAGTGGCATGCTCCGCTTGGACTTGAGAGTATTGAACTCGGAATATGTATCGTCAAGGACAAAGAGCCATTGAAGTATGAGATGCTAGAGTTCAACTCGTCAACATCGAGGACCATCACCTTTCTGATGAAATAAAGCAGTGCTGATATATGGGTCAATGGAACTAGACCAAGAAAGAGTACAATACCTTTCAGTCTCAAGAAACAAGAGTAGGTGCATCCTGCTGCCAAAATCAAGGGCAAAGGAAATACCCTCGTTTTTGTTCCCTTCCTCACCACGCCTCTAGGCATTTCTACTCTTCTTAGCCCTCCTAAAGACTCAGATATATCTGAGGAAAAAACCCAACACTTGAAACTTACTCATTTATATCAGCTAGATATCGATAGGATGTTGCTCGTCTGGTAAAACAATAGAATCACACTCCTAAATAGAGATTAAAAGACCAATCAATTTGACTTCCCAACAGCATCAATCCATGGAAAAACATTTTTCAATTTATTCAGTGAGGCTGAATACTAATTACTCAAACAATGGAGGCAAGAAAAAGAGCTGTTTAAAGCTTCACAGCAGCAATCTCTTGAGAATATTAACCTATGGCTGAGGTATTTGATTCAAGAGTTGGAAACAGATAATGCTCCCAGAAGAGACATTAATGAGTTGTTACACCAAAAAGTGCTGAGGATTAGACCTTATTTGCATTTGGCAGGAATTGTATCTCCGAATCTTTCTCTTCATTTGCAGGAAGATGTCTAGCCCTACTTGTCAGCCCTTCGCTACTACGATGGGTACAGTAGAACGGAAAATTCTTTTTTGTCTCTGTCTTCCAGCACTACTGAGCACATCATTTAAGGTGAAATAAAAGACGTTACTCCCAATTACCTGCTCACTCAGCACTAAAATACTCTCATTATATACCACCTTGGCACACATACAAGGGAAATTTTCAGACAGGAAATTGACAAAAATTATTCTTTTAACAAAATCGATTTGATTTCTTCTTTCGATGAAAAAGATTTGAGATACTTTCAGAAAGAAGGATGTCACCTACACAAGATGTTGACCTCAGTGTTTAGCAAACGTAAATAAGATGAGAATTATGTTGTCAACCAGAACGATGTCAAAGAATTGAAGCAGGTGTATGGAATCGAGGAAAAAGTAGCGACTGAGGCTTTGGAATGTACAGGTAATGTTGAGGAAGCTCTTGTGTGGATCTATACTGACCATCCTGAAAGGAGCAAGTTAGTCAAGAACAAAACTGGATAAAGTGGCCCTAAATCAGATGGAGGAGTCAGCATGATTGAGCTGTCAAGCAAATTCACCCGCTTGCTACTATCTGTTAATAGGCAAATCTTCATTTTGGGCATTTTGCCATCTCAATTGAGCAAGTATATCGACCTTGGATAAAACTAGTACATCGATCTTACCAGTTTCAAGCATGAACCTTCTCTTTCGCTTCTACCTTACTCTAACTGGTACAATAATATTCATCATCCTACTCTTTCTATCCTTGACAGTCTGTAAACTAAAAATCCTGTTCAACTTCTACTCAAAGAAGCCAACGATGATATTTACTACATCAGCATCAATGGACAGTCAACAATCAGACAGAAGGTCGAGTTCGACGAAGAGCAATTGTATGAAAAACAAAGCTGTTTGAACTTAGGTTAGAGTGAAAAAATAGAGGATGAAAAAGGAGAAGTTAGAAGGACCATCAATGGATAGTTAATAGCTGGTAAAGACAAGTAGTATAGGAGCAATACCAGTATTTTGGTTGATGGACATTTGCACTCGAACTGTGTCTTTAAGACCATTGAGATTCTTAGAGTAACTGCTGATATCCCTCGTGATTTGCTCCCACCAGCCTCCTCTGGGCAGCCTTCAAACTTGTCCCTAACAGTTTAAAGTGGTCCACCGGGTGTGAACAAAAACTATCTTCTAACATCTATTCTCTAGCCCAATATTTCTTTTCTAGGCAATTATCCGCATGGCCTTCGTCTGCGCAATGTCCATGGTCTCCTTATGCGCGTCAACTCAATCTCACTTAATCGCTGTATAGGTCGCAAAAACATCAACATCATTGAAAGTGGCAAAGTTTGTTGCCGAGATCTATGGGGTAATAATAGCAATAAAATTCCCTTCCAGTTCAAGGAAGGAGAGGAGCAGTTGACTGTGGAGATAGAGGAGCATGGATTTTGTAGAGAGATTGTACTAGAGTTCCAATTTACTACCTTCAAAAAGCTACCGTTTGAAATCGGAACAATTACAGCTCAAGGTAGCACAATTTCCTCGGATGCTTTTCAGAGACATCTGAAACTCACTCTGACCAAGATAGTTAACAAAGATGTCAAAGAACGCATCTTTGTTCTCAACAACAGATTCTTCAGTACAAAAACTATTCAGTTTGATATAACTAGCAGTGAGTGTCCTCAACTGGAAGATATTGTAAGCAAAAATGCTGTTTTGAAAATAATCAAACTTCAAAAACTTGTTCAACTCAAATCAGAAAGTACTTTTGAAGAATTGGAGAGTCAACCGCCTCAACAACTGTTGAACTACATGACAAAAAATGTTATAACCCTGTAGAGTCTCCTTCTTCATCTATCTGAATCTCCCTTCTTCACACTATAAAACTTCAAGCAAGGATAGGTCAGAAAGCTCATTGATCTCGTTGTTCTCATGCCTCAAAACATCAAGAATGAGAGCTATTATGAGAGAATGTTCTCTAAGCTATGGAATAATCATGACGCAAAAGAATATCTCTTGAGCTTAGCTGACAGCCTGGCTGGAGGTCTCAACATGCCTCTTCCCTATCTTAAACTTCTCATCAGAAAAATGTCCACCCAACAGCATCAAAATAACCTCAAAGATGTCCTTGCTACAATCACCAACAAACGTAGCAAATAATATGCCACGCTCTAAAATGAACAACCATACCTATATTTCTAAAATTAGCTCTACAGTCCCTTCTACTACAGTATTATCGATCCTGAGCTTAACAAACTCAATAGTCAAAATATTTTCTCTGCTCCAGTGATCAAAGCTGAACTGGCAGTATTTAAGGGTGAATTCACTAAAACTGTAATTGTTAAATTACCAACTGAACATAGAATAGTTGAAAGTACTTTGAGAGTTTAATCATGCGAAATGACTTCTAAAGTTCAATACTCATTGTATGCTTTGAAAAAAGAAGGAAAAGTCAAGGTTGGAGCTGGATGTGTTCAAGAGCACCAATGGTCTCAGATCAGCAAAATACCAATTAATGAAGAAGAAAACAGTTCTGGTGATCGATGGCTGAATATGATCGGACTGTAGGTCGATGCCTTCAACGGTCAATACCTCTAGATGGAGCTGAAATTCACAGAAACAGGTATTCTTGCCCACAGCAACGAACTTTCTAGGATTCCTGAGGTTGATATCCTTCCCGAATTTTATGGCTATGACCTTGGTATTTCACAAGTTATTCCATAAATTGATGCTTCTTTGACCTTCACCTCTTAGGAAATGTTTTTCCTTTCGATTGGTAATCCTGGCAGTCATCCGCTCAAAAAATATTCAGTATCCAGGTCAAAAAATAAAGAGTTTATTTACTTGACACCATTCAAATAAGATACTAAAGCTTTGATATCAACCCTTACATCGAAAATAGAGAAAAAATAGCTATAGTCAGTAGTTGTTCTGCAGAAGAAGCTGATTAAAGAGGGCCATTTCAGCCCTAAAATGACTCTTGATTATCTTTACACTTTGGTATTTTTGTCTTTGAGTCAACTTTTGGAGGAAGGAATCACTTTGCCAGAAGATTTAGCTGATGAACTCTTCACTGTAATTGTGTAAGGTGCCAGAGGACCAATAAGAATGCTGACCTTCAAGGCTATCTCTTCTCACATCAAACTCCTTATTAAATCTCTTCAGTTTATCGAGTATGACATGGCCACTCTCGGTCCCATATCATTTTCTTACCAACAACTACTCGCCTCTTTAGATTTTAACAATAAGTAGCTTTGTAAGTCCCTCACCAGGTTAATTCTGAAAGGTGTTCCTTATGAATAAAAGTGGGCCGAACTACTCATTAATATGTCAGAAAACACTCTAGCTCACAAATAAATAATCAACTATTTCATTGAACAACAATGGCTCAGTAGTAGTGCTATCCTCAAATATTTGGCTCAGTTACCAGATAATCTATATGACTACTTTTTACAACTAGCCTCCTTCTCCTCATTATGCAAGCTGGTTCTACTTCCTAGCTCCAAGCCTCGAATCAATCTCCTACTCTAAGCCATCGTCAATGCTGCTTCTGAGACGAAGAATGTAGATCTGGATGTGGTGAGTCTTATCTTCCAGCAGGATCCAGTTCGTTGGGAGCAGCTCGAGCAAGTAATCAGCTGTTGCCCCTAAGCTTGTGATGTGGTTGTCCGACAGTTTCTTCAAAATGAGCATGCTGATTGGCTCGCCTAAGAGCATCCCATTCTTCTTGCTAGAGCTGCCACTGCTAAATATGCTGAAGAATTCGCCATCTTCTTGGATAGAGTCTATCAAAAAGACAAAAATGCCTTAGCCGAGCTGTTCCTTTCTCTAAACGGAGTCTGTACCACTCTTCACTATGACTTCCTGGAAACGATCGCCAGATTCATCACCGATTTGTGCCATTTGGGAGGACTGGAAGGCACTCAATTGATAAGTCAGCAAAAAGTACAACAGTTGACGGCTGCTTTGGAAATGCTGAAGGTTGTTCAGAAAATTCCAGAAGGAGCTGAACTCCCCAACTAGGAATTGTTCCTGGAGTGGTACCTTAGAAACAACGATTATGAGCTGACAACTGTCAATCCTGCCCACAAATCTCATGGCCACCACGTTATGCGTCTACTCATCGATCAAGTGCTCATCCTTCTAGCCCATTCATCGCCTTCCAAAGTGCTTCAGAATTACAGCATAATTCTAAACACAATACAACATTGTAAGAAATTATCTCTAGCAAGGAAACATCTCATGTTCAATCAACTACATCACGGAGCTTCAAAGTTACTCTCCAATACTCTCACTCCAGGTTCGCTTTCCGAGGTATTGATTGGTGGTGCTCAGCCTTTGTTGGCCAATATTGTGATGGAGTTGAAGAGCAGTGTGATAAGACGTGCTGCTAAGAATAACACTATCTGGAAACCATAAAGATAGGTTGATTTGACGGATAAATATGTGGTAAAAAATATAGGAGATGTGAAAGATATTCAGGTAGGCAAAGGTGGCAGCAAAAATAATGCTTTCAAGATACCCATCACTCAGAAAAATATTTAGTTGGTTAGCTAGAATCCTCAACAGTTTAATAAGGTTATCATTGGGTTCTGCCTCAATGACCATGCTGACAACAAAACAGCCATTTTACCCTCTAAAGTTGAACTTTTTGGTGGAAATGAAAATGGTATGCTTCGAGTAGGTGAACTCATTCCCATTGAAGACCAATATTTTATGTCTTTCGGTGTTAGGCTTTTCGGTCTTAACTTCAACTCTGTCCATTCTTCAGGTCTGATTCCTTTCAGCAAACTCCAGTTCAAATTGCAAGAACCTCATTTAACCTCAGTGAGTTAATTACTGTAGAGCACTCAGAAAAGCAAAAAGGGTTCAACTTTCAACATCTCTCTTATAAGCTTATATGGCTATGACAACCAACCAACAGATCAACCGGACTACTCATCTATGTATCTCACTCTTTTGAGCTTCCTTGGCCAGAAGAAGTACAGATAAGATCTGAGAAAGGTCATCAGCTCATCGCACTATGATCAGAAAATGGAGCTTATTATCCAGGTTCTTAATGATTTACTGCCCAATCCAGCAATGTAAGACCTTCTTTTGGCTCTCAACCAATAAGGTTAAAACATTCTGGACCATGTACTGAAATCAAAAGGTGCCAATCCTCGCCTTGTCAGCCTCCTTGTCTTAGGAAAACTCACCAAAGACAACATCAACAAACTGCTTGTCCATACAATTGACAACATAAATCAGGAATTGGTCGATATATGTACCTTAGCTTTACGTTTGGCTAGCTACCAGCATCCGACCAAGGCTCCTCTTTCTGCTATATCTGACTTTAACAACATTGGACAGTTACTTGACAAATATGAGAAAAAATAGAAAAATAGAGGGTTGTACAAACAACTAATATGTTCCATTCTGACCGTCCCGAATTTATATAATTACGATATTTCTAAATTGATTGATTTCGTTTGGCAGAAAATAGAAAGGCAGCAATTTTACTCCATTTTAGCAGGTATTCTACCAACTTACCCTAAACAACTGACTGCTCTTGCGAAAAATGTGCCTCAACTGCTGTAATAACTCACTACTATTCTGGCTGAAAACCAAACAGCTAACAGTGTCATTCAGAACCCCCGCCCTCAAATGGAACTTCTCTGCACTATGATTCTTGACTCAAAATGTCGTGAAGTCATTCTTGAAAGTAAGGCACCCATAATAATCGCTAATTTACTAAAAAGCTCAAGCAGCATCCTCGTCAAATATGAAGCTGACACTATGCGTCTTTTGCTCAATTTCTTCCAAAGTACCTGCATAGGTTCCAACTGTCAAGAATAATTCAGCTAAATTTTGATATAACTAATGACGACCCTAAACGATTTCGATTCATATCATCACCACTTCTTTATTCATAGCTTCTTTTTCCCTCTCATCAATGTTTTCAGAGGTATACCACTTATCTTCATTTCTAAGCACCAGAATCAACATATCAAGCAGGTAACAGATGTACTCAGATGGTGTCCTATTAGAACAAATGCTGATGTTTTTTCATATGAAGGCAAAGCTTTCCATCCTTTAAGTAGCATCGATGAACAATCTTTGACTTCGACTTTGCTGTTTGTTCAGAAGGATACCAATCAACCTTGCTACATCCTCCAAAATAATATTCTAACTTAGCTTAGTACCAAAAAAGAAAGAAAGCATCAATTCAAAGAAGGAAAGTTGACAGTCACAATCTCAGAAAATAAAGAAGTCGTTATTATTCCAGAATAATTCACAGTATACCAATAAAATCCTTATGAGCAATAGCTGCTTACTAATCTGACTCTCATCCAGATGAATAATCCTTGGATCTTGCCTCAGCAGTATCAAAGTCTGCACCCTCTACAGTCCTCCACCTTTGAAAGAGTATATTTCGTGCCTCGCTAGATGAAACTTCTAGATTTGCTGAAACAGATCAACATCGGAGGCTTCAAAATTCACTCCAGTGATCTTCCTAACATCAACATTGCCAACTATTATGCAAACAAGCCAGCACAACTTTCCTTGGATATTTCTCTGAGTTAGATCCTCTCACAACAAGAGCAGCCTTATCTAAAGTTAGAGCTTGAAGCTAGCTAACTCTTCAAAAGCACTACCATTGAATCTCTTTCCAAAGAATAGACTGTTACTGAGCCCTTCGTTGCTCAGTAGACTATCTTCAAGGCATTTGAGGAGAAACAAGGCCTATAAAAAATGATCACCACTCTAAAAGGATGCGTCAAGAATTGGCAAAATTCTGAACAATCTCGAATCTGGGGACAATATCTTCGCTAACTGGAAAGCTACTCTTGCTTCCCTGTTTTTAGCTCACTTTACGTCAATCATCAGAGCAATGTAAGTCTCCTCTTCGACCTTTTGTTAGGTCTACCTGACAAGCAAGACTCCAAAAAGTGGTTGGCCCGCGAGAAATAATCAGTCAAATAGTTGTACTCAATAATAAAGGATGTTTTTGCAGTCAGTGGGGAGCAAGCAATAAAGGTGAGGGAATATGCCATCAAGAGCGGTTTCTACTCAACAATGCTTGACAGACTACACATAATCACCAAAGAGCCAAAGAGGTTCAAAGTTGAGTAAGACACAATCGAGGAAGAAGAGGAACTTCCGACTATTATGCAGAAGAAATCTTCAGAAGATGAGTACAAGATGAAATTGTAAAAGAAGCAAGGTGTGGGCTATGGAACTGACAGTTCGACCAACCAGAAATGGGATGTGAATGCTCAGCATGAAGCTAGAAAGGAATAGTCAGAGCAAATATTGGGATTGATCAACATACTGCAACAATTTTTGGATTGCCCAGAGTTCACATACCCAGCTCACATCACCGATCAGACCTTTGAAAGTTCTTTGTTGCCTATTCTTTAATCATCTCTCAGAGGAGGTTCTCTTCTTGAGATATCAAAGTACTCATAATTGTTCCAAGGCGAGCTTAATTTCATTCAGGTTCTATCTAAACATTAAAAATTGGTGTCTACTCTTATGTCGATTCCCAAAAAATACCAGCCTAAACAGCCAGAATCGCTTCACTCCCTCCTCAAAACTCTTGCCAACACCTCACAAATTTTCATTTCTTGTCTCACCGGCTCAGCTTCATAGAAAGTGTCAGAGGAAATTGCCAAGAAAATTCTCAAAACATACTAGATTGTTGATGAGGCAGTCTCCTCTTTCGGCTCTTCTCACAATGATGAAGAATAATAAAGAAAGATCATGGAGCTTCCACTGCCCAAAAAATATCCTCTGTTGATGAAAGATCTCAGATTTGACTACATCAATATGAAGGAAAATGGTAAAATCAGCAAGCATCACTATGGAAGCAACTATCAAAGCGGTCACAAGCCGCCAGTTGAAAAGACCATCAGATTAGCCCAGGAACTCGCTGACATCTCTCACGCCTTACCCATTGATCACACTAACGCCATCTATGTCCGTTGCGATAAAGAAAGAGTCGATTTTATGCAGGCACTCATCATGGGATCCAACGGCACACCCTACGGTCATGGAGCCTATCTGTTCGATATATACTTCGAAGATTCCTATCCGAACAATCCTCCTAAAGTGAACCTAATGACAACTGGAAGTGGTCAGGTGAGATTCAATCCCAACCTCTATGCTTGTGGAAAGGTCTGTCTGAGTTTGTTGGGTACCTGGCGAGGTCAGGCAATGGAAAACTGGGATGCTAAGGTTTCAACTCTCCTACAAGTGCTTGTCTCGATCCAATCTATTATTATGAGCGAGGATATATACTTCAACGAACCTGGCTTCGAGCATGAGCAAGGGAGTGTCTAAGGAGAGAAGAAGAATGAGGCTTATGCAAACATTGTCAGATACACTAATATAAAATACGCCATGTTGGAGAATATCAAGAATCCACCCAAAGGATTTGAGTCTGTTATCAGAAGGCATTTCTACTTGAAGAAAGATGAAATATTAGAATAATGTCGCAAATGGCAGAAATTGGCTGAAAAGAGAGAAGCTTCCTATACTGGCCTCATTAGCGATCATAATTACAATTGGTGCAACACCTTCAAAAAATCAAAAACATAATACAAAACCATGCTCGACAAAGCCATTGCTTAGCTCTAAATCTAACTCAACAAACTGCCGATCCCTACACACCATGATTTCGATAAAAAGAATAGCTCTCCAACCAAACAGAAAAAAGACAAGAGAATCTCTCATGCCATGGAAGCAGTCATTGAGGAGATTGATGTCAGCTATGGAGATGTGCAGCAGTGGAGAGAGATGGATATCAATGACTAGAAGGTCAAAGATAGGTGGAGTAGGTACATTGGTGCCATGGGAGTGTAGGCAGTCACCAAGCAAAGCAAGGCTAATATCGTGTTACTGGGGCTTGGAGGATTGGGCGTCTAGATAGCAAAGAATATTGTTCTGAGTGGATGTCGGGAATTGTCTATCTTTGATGACAAAAATGTCTCCTACTCTGATCTCAGTGGTCAGTTCTTCCTTTCTGAGGAAGATGTCGGCAAATCTCGCCTTTAATATACCTTCAGTAAACTATAAGAGCTCAACAACTATGTCAAATTGACCAAATTAAAATACAACCCTGAAGACTTCTCTAATATCAAAGATTATCAGGTGGTTGTTGCTACAGAGAGGACCCATGATGAATTGTTGAGACTGGACGAGCACTGCAGAAATAATAAGATCAACTTGATAGTGGCTGACTGCTATGGTCCCTATGGACAGATCTTCAACGATTTCGGTGATGGTTTTGAAGTGCTTGACAAAGATGGAGAGGAGCCAGTTGAGGTGTTGATTGAAGATATTAGCATTGCAGAAAAGGGAGTGGTGAAGTTGGTCAAAGGACATAGACATCCTTACTCTGATGGCGACACTGTCCGTATCCAAGGAGTCAAAGGCATGAAGCAACTAGACAAGTAAGAGCTAAGTATCAATGGAACTATTCATACCATCACAACTATAAATGCTTTCAGCTTTGAAATAGGCAATACAACAGGTTTTACTCCTTACGAAGGCTAGGGCACAGCCAAAAATATCAAAACTCCTAGCAAATTATCCTTCAAATCCCTTTAATCTTCAGTATAGCTTGTAAACATCGATGATAACTTGCAATTTTATGACTGGGCCAAAAACGACAAACTACGACTGTTGCACAAAGTATTCCTCAGTTTGTCAGATTTTATCAAAGAGCATACTCGACTTCCTGGCTCCTGGAAGCAAGAAGATGCTGATGCATTGGTTGAATATATGAAAAAGAGAAAGCCAGAGCTCGATGAGAAAGAAATTGATTATGTTAAATTGTTCAGCTACACCTGTTCTGGCACTTTTGGACCTATTTGTGCCTTTTTTGGTGGTTTGGTGGCTCAAGAAACATTCAAAGCTATCACTGGAAAATATACACCTATCCAACAATACTTCCTGGCATAATTTTCATAAATTATCTAAACTTTGCCTGAAGATCAGGAAGAAAGGACGAAGGTCATAAGCAACAAGACAGAAGTAGCTAATAGGACACAAGGCTTAAGGACCATTGTTGGAGAAGAATTGCTAAAAAAAATAGAAAATTCAAAAGTATTCATGATCGGATCTGGAGCTATCGGATGTTAGTTACTTAAAAACTTCGCTATGATTTAATTAGGAGCAGGTTAGGAAAGTGGAAGTATTGTGGTTACCGATCCAGACCACATCGAAAATTCCAACCTTAATAGACAGTTCCTCTTTAGAGAAAAACATATTCGCAAACCCAAGAGTGCAACTGCTTCAGCTGCAGTAGCTCAGATGAACCCTCGTCTCAAAGGACATATCAAACCCAGACTTGATAAGGTCTGCTAGGCTACCAAATAGATATACAGCAACTAATTCTTCTAAAGCCAAACGATGATAACTAATGCTCTTGATAATGTCGAGGCTCGCCGCTATGTCGATGGCAGATGTGTTGAAAATAAAGTTCCTCTACTGGAGAGTGGTACTCTCAGCTCAAAAGGTCATGTTCAGGTGATTATTCCTTACAAAACTGAAACCTATGGCAGCATGCAGGATCCTAATGATGCTCAAGGATAGATTCCTCACTGCACACTTAAAATGTTCCCATAGGAGACCCTGCATTGTGTTGAATGGGCCCGAGATCTGTTTGGCAAAGAGTTCACTCTAAACCCCAAAGCTCTGAGGAAGTTACTCTAAGAAGGTGACAAATATACTGTTGGTCCTTCTGACATTCAGGTATTGAGATAGTGCATTAAATTAATTGAGAACAGACCGACCAACTTCGACGATGCTGTATACATGGCAACAAAAACATTCTATCAACTATTCAGAAACGACCCAATGCAGCTATTATATACATATCCTCTTGATTCCAAGACCAAGGATGGCAAACCTTTCTGGAAGTTACCTAAAAGACCTCCTGTAGCCATCACCTAAATCGATCCTCAGGACACACTGACTGCCACTTTCATTTCATCTTATGCAGTTCTACTGGCTAAGGTCTATGGAGTGCCCTATCCTAAAGATTTCAGAGATGTTGCCAAAAGATAATAAATTACCAAGATGGCTACTTCAATGAAGGTAGATGAATTTGTTCCTTCAGATAAGGCTGCAAAAGAAATGGCATAAGAAGTAGATAAAGAAGGCGTCAAGGATTAGCCTGAAGAAGCAACTGATTCTAAAATAGAGTCAGAAGAGGAAAATGAACATCAATTGTTAGGTCGCCTCTTAGAACTTGTGAAGGAAATCAAGGATGATGGAGACAACGTTGAGGCTAAGCCTGAAGACTTCTAAAAAGACGACGATCAAAATGGGCACATAGACCTTATCTATTCTATGGCTAACCTTCGTGCCAGAAACTATACACTTGAAGAGATGGATTGGATCACAGTTAAACTCAAAGCTGGAAGAATCATGCCTGCTCTATCGACGACCACCAGCTGTATCGCAGCTCTTCAAACCATTTAACTTGTCAAATATCTGAGAGGATGTCCTGTTGATGCCATGAGAAATTCTTTCTTGAACCTCGCTATTCCTTCTCTGACTATGGGGGAACCAGGCCCTGTTGAAAAGATCAAAGTTCATGAAAAACTCGAGACAAATCTCTGGGAAAGATGGCATGTTGGACCCATTCCTAAAACTGCCTCTTTTGGAGACCTTCTTCAAGCTGTAGAATAAAAATATTAGGTGAAGGTCAAAGGCTTGAATTTCTGTGAAGGTGGTCAGGTTTATTCTGATTTTGTGATGAGTCTCGAGAGCAAAAAGTAAGAGAAAGAAAAACTGCTCAAGCGAAACTTATTCGAGTTGATATTCGACTAGACAGGGGAGTAGGCCTCCAAATTTGTGGACATGACCTTAGTGATGGGAGTTGGCTAGACCATGATAAAGCATGCTCCTACTCTCAGAGTACTCTTGTAGTCCTGATTTACAATCACCAAATGATTCCTAAAACGTACTTTCACTATAAATCTAATGTTTATTTTACTGTCCTTAACTAGCCTTTATCTTGAGATTTTTCTATTTTTTATAGAGAATAATACCTTTGGATGGATTAAGATAATTAATTGAGTGTCATAATGGAGAAAAAAAAAAAATTTGGAAACTATTTTTGGGTAGACAATCTATGGATAATTTGTTGCTCTATTATAGGTTGAATTATCCCTTCTGTTACATTTATTATAGAAAATGCTAAACCCATTTAGGTTAGCAGCGCCACCAGATTACTAGGAGCCTATTTATGGTCTTGCCTCTTTTATGGAGGCTTTCCCCCAAAGCCAAAATGATTGCATCATCTCTGAAAAATCTGGTGTCCCAAACCCACAAATAGAAAATAAATATGGAAAAAAGCTGACTGTGTCAAAGAGCCCTCCATGCAAAAGAACAAGCCTTGGAAATCGTCTATAAGAGGAGCAAAGAACAAACATTGAGTTTATAACTTGCAACATGGAGACTCCCAGCGAGATAATAGGTTCTCATCAATCAAACATACCCTTCTCAAGTCAAATTTAAACAGCTCAGGAGATAGAGTAGCTTCGAGACAAGAGCCATTTTGAGCAGACAGCAATCCTGAAGAGTATTATCAAGAAACACAAGATCAATGCGATTGTCCGAAATTTTGTAAAAAAAATCAAAAGAGTTTCTGTGCTAAAAGAGCCAGTATAATACTAGGTCTTTCAGAAAAATGAGCAAAATATATTTTGGCACAAGTAGGGCATATAAATTCCTCTGATAGCTGAAAATATTTTCAACTTGTTTAGCATTACTGTTGTTCTGGCTGCCACCTTCATCTTTTCAATCGGATTAGTTCATCGTTAACTCTAAAACTAAGGTTTCATGCCTATATTCAATAGCTTTACCTTTCTCTTCAGCGTTTTGGAGATTATCGTTAATTTAACAATAGTCAAGCGTCAGTCCGGTAAAAAAATACAAACTCTCATGTAACTGTGGTAAAATTACCTATCTGGGAGTCTAATAGTTGACCTTTCTGTTTTTCTGGTGCTTTTACTTAGTCTTTTCATCGATAGTACAATCATTGTCAACTTTAGAATACTTATTATTCTGAAGATTCCTCATTGCTTGGATAAAATGGAGCAACTCGAGGTCTATTTCATCAAAAATTTATACAATGAGCAGTATTGGTCGCTCATTAAAATATTACTATTTAACTTCAGCTTTGCTCATATTATTTCCATTCTCTTGACTGGTATGAGTCATTTTTCACCTGGAAATAACTGGATGACCTCCAAAGGAATCGAGCACTCACCTTGGATTGAAAAATACAGCTGGAGTTACTATTGGGCAAACACTATCATGTTGACAGTCGGATTTGGAGATCTAGTTGCCAACAGCTACAAAGAAGCCATTTGTCTAGTCTTCATTGAAACCTTTAGTTGCATGGCCTTTGCCTACAACATAAACTGCATTGGTACAATTATTCAACAAATCAGAGCTAAAGATGCTGAAAGGAGTCAAAAATCGAAAATATTTACCAAATTAAACGACAAAAATAACCTTTCAGAGTAGCTCACCTGGAAAATTAATAACTATATCGAGGAAACTGCCAGGCTGAGAAAATTATTTGACTATGAATAGTAACGTGAGTTTATAGCTAATCTTCCTGCTTAAATGAAGAAGTAGTATTTGAAGCAGTCTAATAAAAAAATATTCGAAAATATCAACTTTTTTAGTAACTTCATCTCCAAAACTTTGTACAACTTAGCTGAAAAAATATAAATGCGGGTCAGCCATCCCGAGGAGACCATTCAACATCTATATGACGATTATAATTTGCTGATTCTCAAGAGTGGCAGTGTAGGTTTTGTCTGTAAGCGGCCCAACTACCAATCTCATCCATTTGTCATGGATGTCCTGAAGGCAAGAGAGGACAAACCTGAACTACTAAACTTGGACTTCATTTCAAGAAAACGATCGCCATATGAGATCAAGTCTACTGAATACTCTGTTTTTTACTTCCTGAGCTATTAAAAATTTATGGAAGTTTTGAGAGAAACTGAGATGGATTATGAGTTTTTTTGCACATTGAGGGATAAGATAAAAAGCATTCCTGACTAATTCGAGGTGTTTCAGTGTCAGTTATGTCAAGGAAAACATCTTAAATCTCTATGTCCCAAACTGCATTACATCCCATACAAGCAAAATACAATCATGAAGTATCTTCACAATTTAAAAAAATCATTTAACAACCGTTTCCCTTTTTAACGGGCTCTCAAGTAGTAAAATTATCAGAATGCCTTCTTTGTCTTCAGGAAATCATTGTAGAATGTAGATAAGATAAGTTCAATGGT
>Ga0100378_1002018_pt1 | contig 20618 bp, 17 predicted proteins | sample CryGeymeta201502_FD_81535 | JGI IMG/M metagenome (GOLD analysis project Ga0100378, IMG submission 81535) | Groundwater microbial communities from Crystal Geyser aquifers in Utah, USA - Crystal Geyser metaG 2015-02 | ecosystem: Environmental > Aquatic > Deep subsurface > Groundwater | place: USA... | reverse complement strand
CCACCCCAAACCCAACCCCAACCCCATCCACAACCCCAACCCCACAAAACACCGATATCAAATACATAATTCATATCATACATCCATTAATAGTAGAGTTGTAGTATAGGCCCTGTAGGCAGAGGCAGCAGCACTGACAGGTTGGATTGAAATGGTGCCCAGGAGGACACGACATGCATTGAGCTCCGTTCCAGACTGGACTATTCTGAGGGCAAATAAAGCAATTTCCATTGATATAAAAAGGTAAGCTAGGGGGGCACAAACATTTATTTAGATGTGCATCCCAGTACATCGGAGGCAAGCATTGAACGCACTTTCCAGAAGCAGTGTCATTGTAACTGTTCGGCGGGCATTAACATTTGTTTGTTGTCAGATTCAAGATAAAACCTCCTGCTGCACAGGGCTCACAATATTGTGTTGTCTTGTTCCAATGTTTGTTTGGACCGCAACTCTGACATTGGGAGGCAGTTTGGTTCCAGTACTAAAGATGAGGGCAGCGTATACAGGTCAAGTTGGGGGCAAGATGTGGATGGGAAGCTGGACAGATGCAGTTTCCTGTTGTTGAATTGACTACCAGTGTTCTGGCACAGACCAGGCAAGTGCTGTTCGGGGCAAACCAGGCTCCAGGAGGAGGACAATGCTAACAATATTGTGATGTATTGAGGAACATGAATTTGTGAGCATCGCAGCCGCAGGTAAAATTAGGCAGCAAAATTTGATTATTTGGGCACAATCCAGGTTGATAGAAATCATGCGAGACCGATACGCACTCTGCAAGATTGAATAGAAGCACTGTAAGTACCAGATAGGACACTTTCATTCCTGATGATTATCTATTGTCAGGGTTTATTGATTTTATTCATTTTGATATGAATAACAAATGATATCAACTACATAGATCACTCTACTGTCTGCTTCAACTCTGTGTTCAACAAATCCTCAACGTAATGGATCAAGTTGGGGCAGTACAGTTTTAAAATATCATCAACTTCTTGCAAAAAGTTGAGCACATATGAAAAGGGCAAACCTTCTCTTGCACTTATCTCTTCGTCTTTCAATGAGGCTAGGTTGTTTAATTTTTTGAAAGTCTCGCCTTCGGTCTCATCGAGTTTGAACTGAACTTGAGGAGCAAATTTTTATATCGGAATTTAGGACACTTGGAAAGGAATTTCTGTCTCGTTCGTTCTTTCATTTTACTTTGTCAGGAGAACAACCATAATTTTGGATATTTCTAGGTTCTTTTGGATGAGCCTACGAATCGACTCGATGTTGATGTACATGAAGTAGGTGTCGTAAACGTGATATTGAGGATTTGACTCAAAGAACATCTATTTATCCTTCAGGCCGAGTGCAAGAGTTTAGAAGGTTGAGTACAATTCCTTTACAAGCTAGCCTCTTTCAATAATATTTCCTCCTTTGAACTAACCTTAAAACTTGAACAAATCCTTTATGTGATAGATCTCATGTTCTTGAAGGTCGTCATTGAATATCCAAATACCATTTTTGAGGAATGTTAGGTGAGGAACTTCATTGGCGTCCAGGTAAAAGCTGAACCACAGATTCTCATGGCTGTTGAGTTGGAAGACCATTTTGAATAATGAACCAGATTTAAGGAGCTGGTTGCTTATAATGTTTTAAAGCTGAGCAAGAATCTTGAAGAATTGATCGTATCCCATTTGAGGGTACCTACAAATATTTTTGAGACCGTAGATGACCTTGGCCTCAAGTTTGATCAGAGGTTCAATTGTCACTTTGTTGATTTCTTTGAAGGCTCTTCCATAAATATTTTCAAAATACTCGGCCTCAAACTTCTCGATCAATTTTGGATTAGTTCCCTGCATATAAGTTTTTCTGATGATGCAATTCTCATCTAACTTGAACTGTTTCTTTCCGAGTTTTTTATGCAGTAACTCTTGAAATTCCTCCTTAGCGATGTGTCCTTTATCAAGAAGACATTTAAGCACGAGTTTTTTCTGTTCTTTCCAGGTGGGATGTGAACCCAGCAAGATGTACATGTCGAATGTGTGATTGACTGTATTGTGCTGCCCTATATCTCTGCAAGGTCTTTCCAGCTTGTGACTGATGTGTTTGTTAAGAAGATCATGCTTCTTGATGTTAAGGTATTTATCTTCTAGTATCTTGGCCTTCATCTCCTGACATATTTTTTTCATCTTTAGCTCATACTCATGCTCGTCGTAGAGAATATCCGCATCGAAATGAAATTTTTATCGGGTGAACTTTTACAATATTTATAGTAAAAATTATTGGGTCTTTTTGTATTATTTATTCTCCTATTCTTCCTCAAGGATCATTTGATTGACTCCGAAGTTTCTATAAAAAGCATTAATTGACACTTCCTTGGCACTTCTCCTTCCCAATTTTTTTTTTCTGTTGATTCTATGCAATTTCTCAAGTAATTCCTGATTCATCTTCATCTCATAAACTTCCCTCTTGACCACCGTGTCCAACTTCATCGATTCCAGCTTGATTATCAGTCTCTAGAGATCGTCAAGTTGATGATGCTTTTCGCTGTTTCTTTCAGCTGTTTCCTGTTCTGCACATTTCTCCTGTTTGTTGATGTCGTACTGTTTGCTGACTGCCAGAAAAGTCGACCAGACCATACCTTTGATGAGAGTAGCAAGGATGAGAGTGATGATGATATGGAAAGAGCAGAATATGACCATCACTAGCCCATACTTGTCCGGCATTCTGGAGGACATATCAAAAGCTATCATCGACCAACCTGCTTCAGTAAGTAGTTGAAACATGACTAATTGGGTAGGCAAAAAGCTTGAGAAATTAGAGAACTGATCATAGATTCCATATTTATCTGAGGCAATCCCTCTAGCAGCATCATAGAATATTTCCATGGACAAAACCCCAAGTACGTAGTAGATGATCATGAAAAGAGGAAGAAACTTCAAAATGATAGGAACAATAACTGTCATCCTGAGAATCAATTTTTTAAAACTTTCGTATACAGACCACTAAATTTTCCATCTTGAGTTTGACAACAAGGTTTAAAGCAGAAAACTTGCGTTGAAAATTCTGATAATTCTGACCAAAGCATCTGCATTAGTGGAAATTGAAAAGAACTGCAAAATGAACCCAGAGGCCACCAATACACAGTCAACAACTGAAAACATCTTATTGAAATGGTTTTCAGGGCCAATGGCCACCAGTGTGATGATCAGCTCCACCATAAAAAAATTAATGCACAAAAAATCGATTACTTCATAGGCGTAGATGTCTGTGAAGAGATAAAGAGCAGCCATCACCACAGAAACGATAATCATAATGGCACTGATGAGCTTGTAGCATGTTGAGGAGATAATAGTTTTGAGTTTGAAACGTTCATTGACGTATTGTCTGAAGTTGATCCAAGCTGGCCAGTCGCTCATGATTGGAGGCCTTAGGTTGGAATTTTGTTGTAAAATTCTACCTAATTGCATGAATTCATTGATGTGAATCGAAGGATGGTCGTTCGTGTTTAGCTTCAGAAGAAGTTCAGTGATAGGATCCACAAATCTGACCCTCCTTTCGTAGTAGTGCAGTAAAAATTTGATCAATTTCTGGATATCTAGTTGATAATTTTCTTCTCCTAAGGTGATGAAAGCCACAATTAGTGAAGTCTGCATCTTGGTCTCATCAAGCAATTGTTTTTTGCCTCGGGTTTATCTGAAGCGATCGAAGATGAGGGAACCAGGAATGGAGGTGAAAATGAACATGTTGAGGAATATGTAGAGGATGAACATGCCATAGTACCAGGTATTTTATTCGATAGCGGGCAGTTAGTTGTCTGGGTAGGAGTCATAGGTTCCCAGGATGTAGGTAATAAAGATCATTTTGTCAAACTGGAAATAATTGTTCTGATATTCATCGAGGGCCTTGGTTTTGGGGACTGAGATGAGTTCTTTGAAAATAATGGAGAAAAAGACCACCACAATACCGTAGAAGATGAATAGCAGAATTATATCTTTCCAGGCTGAGGCTAAAGCTTAGAATATTCTACGAATCTATCTGTTGTTAAGAATCGGCATTGCCACTCTGAAAGCCATAAAGGGATGAATAGCCCTCCCATTTACATTCAGGTCTATTCCGATGAAAATCTAGTCCATTCCCAGCAGCACCAGAAATATTATCTTGATGATGAAGAGCCGGGCAAACCTTGCTTTTTTATAGACTTAATCGTAAGACTCATGATATGTCTGCATTACAAAATCCACTAGAAAGAAAGAGTATAAGATAGGGGAGCCTACTCGGAAGAAGGTGTTGAGCGTTGTATTTTCGAAGATGATGATGTAGGTGTGTATGAAGCTGACCAAAATCATTAAGGTCTCCCAAATCCAACTAGTTTGGATGTGATAAATTTTCTTGTAGAAGTGAGGTTCAGTAGAGTTGATAATATCGAAACGAGGTTACTTGCATCTGAGTGCATTTTGTAGATGTTTGCCTGCCATGTTGAGCCGTTATAGCTCGTCAAATTGTTTCACGAAACTTCGAGTGTTTACTATGAGGTAGTCGGGCAGAGACTATATACTTGCCTGCTGGAAGAGGAAGTCTGAGTTCTGCTTAGAGTTACTTTCCATTCAAATAATTATAGAAAATGAGAAAAAATGAAGAATACTATAAATCAAAAAAATATCCCTATGCTCTGACCCCCTCTAAACGATACCCTTAAATTAATAAACAGGCCTCTTGAACATCGCTTATCACTCCTGGGTATAATGATGTTCAACCCTTACCAGAAATTAACCCTGGTGATATAATAATATGATTAATCACTAAAATCAATACTAAATAAACATGGGTGAGTCCTTGTCTCCTTGGGAGATTGACGATGGCTAAAATTTGAAGCCTAAAATAAGCAAAGGCAAATAAAGCCGAAAGATATCCACAGGTGGTAATATAAGAGTGCAAAAAGATGGATTTGCAAGAGTAAAACTTACAGCTAGACCCCAGACAAGGAGTCTAATCAAGTTACAAAATAGAATAAGCACTGATGTATTCACAGTAGAGCAACAACAAACAGTAGGCGATGTTCAGGCTAGCAAGATTGGTATCAGAATGCCAACTAACTTCAAAACAATACCCCCAAAAAAGGCCTCCTCGAAGACCAGCAGGAACATTGCTTTGATTCATCGGGATAGTATTCCGATAAGAGAAAAAACATCAACTCTCAATTTTTTACAAGACATCAGACAACTTGATAGTCTCAGGCAGAGGATAGATCGATAAAATATGCATAGAACTCATTGCAATACCCACAGAAGTAAAAGTAAAAGCAACTTGCAATCAGGTAACAACACAATCATCAAAAAATGCTCCCTAAATAATCTGAACATATACGACCCAACTCATTAGCAAAGACGAGGAGGAATGTCGATGAATATCAGAGGATCTTTTTAGGGAAAAAGACATATCCTCGATCGTATCCTTTCCAAGTTTTAATGATTTTTGTTTATTCTTTGATGGCTTAATAAACTATAGAAATCGTTAGTGTTCGAATGATCGACGATAGACCAATCAAACCAGACCGCAAATATTTATAAGAATACATAGAAAGGATCAGTAATGTGGAGAAGAAAGCTTTTTTGAAAAGAAAATCTCAGCCTGTTCTACCCTGTTTTTCTCATATACCTGAAAAGCATTAGAATGGCAGCATCAAAATATATAACTAAAAGTCCAAAGCTTAGCTATATGAATAGATCAAAGAAAAGAACAAAAAGAGATTTGGAGAGAAGAAAATTTAAATTGTGGAGGATCCTCCTGCAAAAAAGATAGATCCAAGTAAGATGACAGTCAACTATAAACCGAAATACGGAAAGGCTAAGATAGACACAGAAGAGTATAAACTCAAGAAGGAAACTTCACCAAATCCTCGAACGAAATCGATAGCCAACAAATAAGAAAAGGTATAGTATGACAGGCTATTGGACTACTTTCAGAAGTAGCTGAGTGAATTTGAAAAAGAAAAGGAGTAGTTTAGCAAAGTAGCAGGCAAGCTGAAGTTCAAACAATCAATAAGTCATTAGCCAGGTCACTAGTATTCGAGAGTAAAGAAACAAGTCCAAAGCACCCTCTTAAACCACAATGTAAGTATGGCAATTGAGAAAAGTATGGCAATTGAGCAAAATACTGTAAGAGAGGGTCATTCAGGATAGAACAATAAGATAAAGACAGTCAGAGAATGCCAAAATAAATAACGAGTCAATGCTACAAAACAATTGAGTAAAACATACTCGATTGAATAAATTCACAAGTTTATGGAAAGAACAAGCTAGTAGATGCATAAGCTGAAGTAGAAAATGCTCAATCGATAACTCCTCCTGCAATAACACCGCTACGATATTCACCAAATTTATCTGTTGCCCCGATTCGACCCAATAACGATCTATGATTATATCGACCACAAAAAACTGAAGTACAATGGCAATTAATACTATAATCAAGCTATTTCCGCATTCAATTCCAAGTTTGAAAGAGGATAGTAAGACCCGAAAGTCATACTTAACTAGTAAGAGCAAAATATGATTAAAAAAACAATCAAAGTGAAATACGTGGGGGAGAAAAGGGTGATGAAGTATGAGGGATGGATTGAAGTATGGATGCCGGGAAAGCAAAGGCTGATGGCCAACAAGGAAGGATATAAAGTCATATGGCTAGGAAATGGAGATGTTTTGCAGGAATTTCCCAATTCGATCAAAACATACTACTGTAAAGTCAAAGATATTGTCAAGATAGAATTCAAAAAAGAACCTGCTATTTACTATCACCATCCTACCCATCAACTTTGGCGTATTGTATAGAATAAGGTCAGATAAACCGTATTCTCGAATGGAGCTCAATAAAGTATCCAACAAAAATAAAAAGATGATGACTTTTGATTATTTAACGATTCTTCCTCATTAGTTTGAAATTTCAAGGCTATTGACAGTATTTGTTATAATCAGAACAGCCCGAATAAAATAAATGCAGAATCTCTAGTCCAAATAAATGCCTTTTCGAACACTCGACAGGTTCTATGAACCTTCCGGCAAACTTAAAAGCCCGTAAAGCATCAAAGTCTTTCCTTAAAAACGTCTCGACTCAACATAAGTTATTTCTCCCAAAGGCTAGCTGCCTTCAATTTGTATCTATGATCTGACGCAGTCGCTTATCTTTCGGGATTGAACAAGGCGAAAAACTTACCGCGATTTGTAGGTAATAAGCAGGAATACCACCCACAAGTGAAGAGTTGTAGAAGACATCATCGACGCCGCATCGAGGACATTAAGGACACTAATCCTGAGCTAAACGAAGAATAAGATAAAAGTAGACAATCCAGATTCGAAACCTTAGTATCTAGCAATCCAACAAATCGCAGCATGATGGTTTTCACCCATATTAACAAACAGGAGAAACAGCTCAATAGTGCAAGGAATTAATTTCGGCAGACAAAATCTTTGCTCAAGCAGTAAAAGGGGAAAGAAATGCGTTTTAGTTTCTATAACACCATTGAAAAATCCCAATTTTTCCTCAAAAGATTCAAGGAAGACAACTTTCTTGAGCAGAGAAAGACCAACAACTATCAAAATATGTTTAAAAGGACGATCACCGTTGAAAATATTATGAATATTGTCAAGCAATCTAAGGAAAAGTATAAAATAGGATCATGATTACCCCTTTCTTATATTTGAATGCTACCAGTCAATGTTGGTCTATAATTAATCGTTTTTGTTCATTTACTGAAGAATGGGATCGGTATGGGACAAATGCATTGACAACAAAGTCACCAGCCTAGCCGATTGGTCGGCTAGCAACCAAAAGAAGAACCCCAACAGCCAGGAAATGAAATAGCTGGGAAGGAAGAACTATAACTATCACATGGTATAAGGTTTATTCTCGATAAAAGATGGAATACTGTCTTCTGAAGGAGATAGATCAAGTCTTTACAACCTGAGTGCTTCCAATTTCAGTGAGAGCCAAGTCGTTTAATACTCATAGATTGCAATTAAATAGAAATTTCCGAAAAAAAAAACATAATAACAATAAGATTACTCTATTTCAGTATTTGGCAGTAAGCTTGTCAGCCCTGATCACTCAGCTATAAGCAGCCAACTACAAATATCTAGTGTAAAAGGGGAACAATATTGATCTTTTTTATATTTGAATATAATCAATCACATTCACAAATAAGGCTATATGCTCTGAATTTAGGGCTTTTGGTTATCCTTTTTTACTATCTCTTTGCTCTTCTTCCATTTATTTTCAGAGTTAGATAGGTTCTCATACTTTTAGTAGACTTCCTATTGCTTCTGCTAGAAAATACACTCACTTTTGGTTTCGTTCTGATTAAGATACTAGCTCAATGCTTCTATCATCATCACAGGCGCAAAACTTCTCACTTCATCAACAAGAAGTTCTGAATCTTGAGGGCAGAACCCATCCTCCCTTTCTGACCATTTAATTTTAGCGTAAAGTCTCTATTGTTCGCCCTTGATTTCCATAATTTACAGAGGCTTGTCCCCGTAAAGAAAGTGCCCATACTGTTAACTTCCTTAAAAAACCTCATCTTCGTCATTGATTTGGTGAATTTCCTAAGAATTAAAGTGAAATTGAAGATTTGAGAGTTAATATATTATGTCTTTACTGGGAGAAGCACTTTCCTCAATTTTTGCCTCTACTGAATCATCTATAGTGATGAATATAGGTTCAGGATTGCGATTAACTTACTCAGGCTTCATCAGCTCAGATGAGTCATCAGCTAGGTCTTGAGTATTTAGCTCTTCCTAAATGTAACGATAAATTAGCCTTTTGAGTTCTTCCTTTCCTAGAACTGATATTTCGCTAGTTTAAAGCTCAGGATAAGTCCTGATGATCGTAATCTCGATCTCATAATGAATACTTCTCAAAAGCTCTCTGACTTCTTTGACTTTTGATGTATTTTTGAGAAATTCAAAGTATACTTCTTTGATGATGTTGGCATTGTCACGGTCGGGTTTAAACTTAAACGAGCTCATGAGTCCTAGGATATAGAACTTCAGCTGGTTCTTTTCGACCGATAAATTTTGTTAGAAGAATGAGTCTCTCTGCATTCTTAATAATTATTATTATTTGGAGGCAAAGTTAAGTATAAATTATAAATTTTGAGCTATAAAGGGATCGAACATCAAAAGATAAGTTGGTAAACTTCGTAATCCAATATTTTGCAGTTGCTGGTAGTTGGATGACCAATCATGGCTGCATAGGCAGGCTGGCTATTAGTGTAGCCATTATTGTAATGAGTTGGGAAGGAAGTATAAATGCTGCCATTGCTGTGAACGTAAACATCATTGCCTCCGAACCAAGGCCCATGAGCTGCTTGCGGATTAATTGCATTTCCATAACTTGTGCATGGAATTTTTATTCTTGGGTGAAGCCAAATGATGCAAGCTCTGTTAGAAGTGTCATTTACATAAGTATTTCCCTTGTTCCAGGCAGCAGCTCCTGCAAAGGCAAAAATGGTCTTACGATACTATGTTCTGATAATTGTAAGGGTTTGAGCTTGGTTGTCACATTTATCATGGAATTTGTTCACATCAAAGTTATTTTATGATGCCCTGAAGAGTAAATTGGCACTCTTCGGGTTGTAAAGATTTGTTTTCAAATAGTTCATTTGCTCCTTGTCAAAAGCCTTCTTCTTTTCATCACTAAATTCCCAATACCCGAAATTATTGTAGGTTTTGTTTTTGTAGAATTCAGGAGTGTTCATGTATAGTTCATTGAGGCATAATTTTACGAGAGGTGAGTCGATAAAATAAGGCTATTCGACTACACCTGGTAGATTGCTTGGCCTTGTCCCATTCAGAAAACAATCAAATATTTTATTCTTTAGTTTGATGTTTTATTCGATCATCTGGTGAGAGATCTTTTCATACATCTGAGAAAGCTCATCCTAGTTCCTGTTCACCTCCTTAGATTTTGCCTTTAGCTTAGTGTAGAGTTCATCAGCCTTCTTGCCGTAAAATTTCTCAATTATCTTCTTCCCAGTCACAATCTCCAAAGTGTTCACAGATTCAGGATCCATGCTTCCTTTGACAATCCTTTCAGTCAGCTCATTTTGACTCTAGTCCATTTTTTTTACCACATCAACCTCAATCATGTACAGCTTCTTCAAAAAACTCTTTTGGTAGAGACTCAATGCTTTGAGCAATTATGCAAAAGCCACTAACAAAACCTTTTTGCAGATAATGTGGTTTTTGTAGCACTCCTCGCATTTTTAATCAATGCAGAGGAAGATAGGCTTCTGGCACTCAGTATCAACACAGACCTGTTTAATAGGATTCTTGGAGTTGCATTCTTGCTCTTTCCATTCGAGGGTACATTTCTTGTAAAGAGATTCAAATGGGTCTTCTGAGAAGTCTCTCAGGAAACTAGACTCCATGATGATGGATTTCTCCTCTTCTTGCATAAAAGTTTATACTTTTTTGATATTTCACCAAGAATTTATAATACTTTTTCTGCAAGTATTCGTGATAATTACTTATTACATATACTATATAAATTTATGTGGAATGTCATTTCTGATAAATCATAAGTTCTATAAAAATTACTCCTTGGAGAAAAATAACTGATGAACCTCGTAATCCAATATTTTGCATTGGTTACTTTCAAAATTTCCAGTCAACATTGCGCAAGTCATTTGACTTGGTTTTCCTAGATTGTTGTTATAAAACATGGGAAATTTTGTGAGCAAAGTATGGCCTTACACTCTGATATCACATTATCCGAAACAAGGCCCACACTAGGGATGCCCATAGATAGCATAATTTATGTTGGTGCATGTGAATTTCCTTCCTTTTCCTTTGTTGTTAGGAATAATGATACAGGAAGTGTTTTAGGAATCTACGATGCTGTTTCCAGAGCTATTCCAAGCTGGGCTAGCATAAGCAATGATTGTCTTACCAAATTAAGTTCGAACTATTGTGAGAGTATGTGCTTTTCCATCACATAGTTCATGAAATTTATCCATACTGAAACCATGTTTACTTGCACGATAGATCAACTTACTTTTGTTTGGGTTTTTAAGCTAGTTACTGAGATAGACATAATATTAATGATCGAATTGTCTTTTTTACTCGTCAGGGATGGTCAAATATTGATAAGAAAGATAGAGCTCATTCTGAACGGCAGCAGAATTGTTGCTAAAGAGCTAGTTTATGTGTCCTTTAAGAAGAGGCGAGTCAATAAATGGTTCTTTGTATGTTTTATCAGCTGGGTACTTGGTTCCTTTGATGAAATTAGAAAATACTTCTTATTTTATTTTGATTGTCTTTCTTGTCAACAAAGATGAAAGCTCAGCATAGACTTGTTCGAGGATGTCCTCTGCTTCATTTCTCATATTCTCCTTCCTTTTGAGCTCTTTCAGGAGCATTTTTGCATCTTTACCGCAGAAATCTGGAGATACTTAATCCCCAATCATTTTTTTGAGGATTTCTTTCGCATTTTCATCCAAATTGCCTTCTTCTATTTTTTTGAGAATCAAATGTTAACTGCTCTCAATTTAGTTGATACTCGTCTGATCAATGTCATATAGCTTTTTAAAGAAGGAGGATTCATATTAAATCACTCTATTCATTCTATTTTGGAAGGCTGATATTCTGACAGTCTCGCATTATTCATGCCTCTTGTGACAGTTCAGACAGTCTTCTTCTCCACAACTAAAACATCCACTCTAGCATTCCTCAGATACGCAGATCATTTTGACCAGATTTCCCTTTGGGCACATGCGCACGGCCCACTTTATTTTGGTGGACTGAAGCAAACGCTGAATTTTTTATTAAGTTTGTTTGTTTATTAGAAAGCAGGAATCCTTTTGAGTCTATGTTTTTTACATGTTTAATTCCGAAACAAAAGTATTACATATTGTTTAGTGCTAGATTTAAATGATGAAGAAGCTAGCAAGGGTATCTCTATGTAATAACATGTCCATCAACAGTTAAAGAAATATTAATGAGCCTGAAGCCATGGGCAGTCAACCTATTGCAGAGAACTCTACAAATGAGCTTGATCGGATGCAAAAATGTCTCAAACAATTCGTGATGAGCAACGTGAGGATCAGTACAAAGAAAAACACCCAGCTTACTCATACTGTCGCTAAATAAAGTACCGTTATTAAGAACACTCGTTTTCGATAGAGCATCGATTAATGTGTAGATGTAAAGAAGAAGGATAAACCCAATCAGTTATTAATTAGCCAAATACAGGCAGTTGCAATCTCACGTATGGGTATAAGAAATTACGATAATATGGAAAATCAAGATGTGATATTGGAGGACTAAATTGCAAACAAATGCAAAATATATGGAATTTTCGATGGCCATGGAAAACATGGAAAGACCATAGCTCTGACAGCCAAAAACATATTTCAAAGTAAGCACACTCACATGTAGATTTGCTCAGCAAATATAGCTAGGAGCTCAAAACTTAAAGCCCAATGTTTGGTATCGATATAATCGTCAGAAAAGTGATCGAAAAAACAAATTCATATATTCTGCACTACAAAGCAGAAGAAGCACAGTTTTCTGGAACCACTGCCTTGATAGCTCTCATCACCTCTACTACCATATATGTCTTCAATGCAGGAAATAGTAGGGCTCTTCTTGGAAAAGTCTACAAAGACTCACCGTCAGTCAAATCATTTCAGATTACCCACGACCATACCTTGGAACGATTCGACTAAAGGCTAAGGATCACGAAAAATGGAGGAATAGTTTAGCCCTATAAAAACGAAAGAGGGATTGATATTGGTCCTGACCGAATTTGGGCCAAAAATTAAAAATTTCCAGGAATCACCATAACCCGGACTCTCGGTCTTTCATGTGCATACAAGTTAGGGGTCATTCCTGATCCAGAAGCTAGTATATATAAGGTAGATTGTTCTTTCAGATTTTTGGTGCTCGCTTCTGATGGATTATGGACTGTCGAATAAAATGATGAAGTTATTGCCATTCTTGAAAAGAGTAATTCTGTAACTTTGACGAACTATACACATTCACTGATGTTCGAAGCCATCAAACGCTGGCGCGCAAAGGATGATTTGATGGACGATATCAGTCTCATTGTCATCCCATTGATTTTCGAATGAGTCATATTGATTTAAAACTCTGAAATCATTGTTTAGCTTTATTCAAGAATCAAAAAATCTGAATTCGTTTTCGGCATGCTCGGGATATATTTAGATGAAATTTTAAGCCTCCATAGGTTGCTGCTGACTTATGTTCATAACTTCAACTTATCTGGCATTGGTGATGATATTTGATGAGTTTTGTCTGAGTTGTCGAGCTCTCTCATTTGGGTCGAAAGCTTGCTTGTTTTCTCTTTAAGGAAACTTCCGATTTCTCTTATCGTATTGTTACTTGTATTTGAGAATTCTATCTGCTAAACCCCTGCTACCATGCTCTGGTATTTGCTTGAGAATTTACTATTTGCTATTTTTGACCATGATGATTCTAAACCTTCTCCAAATGCAGTTGTCACTTTTATTCTTGAAAATGTCAATTTTTGCAATTTCGTTCCATTTGTAGCCATACTAACTTGCAACCTACATCAGCTTCTCTTCCATCTATTTTGTCCAGTAACTGTCCTTGCCCAAATTTGGGTCCAGCACGTTACAATAGCGTTCCCTCACCTGCAGTTAGCTTTTAATGACAATTTTTTGACTGATAAGAGCCCATTTTCCAGCTCCAAAATGCTCCAGCAGTATTAGTAACATAAGGCTCTATCGTAAATGCCACCTTCCACATATAATTTTTGGATTCAATCTGTTCTGATACTCATAGTATATCTCCTCAAAAGGCCGCCAGTCAATAATTTGGCAAATCTTTTCCCAACTCACTGAATATTTTTGATGAACTTTCTTAATTGTCCGTTCCTCCTCCTCGGTAAATGGAACTTTTGGTTCTTTCTTTTTGTTATGCTCATACCATTCCTTGTAAAGATCTATCGGAAAAGTAAATTCAGTTATTTTCGCAATCTCAACAAAATTTATAAGAGCAGGGTCACTAGGGAGCATTGAAAGGTCAAACGATTTGTTCATTTTTTTGTTTCTAGGCTTATCCTTGGTTGCTGCTTTCCCCTTCTTCTTATTTTGTTGAGCCTGTTTATCATGTGTATCATCTTCTTCGAGGCTCTTACCTCCCTACTTGTCTATTATTTTATTTTGCTCCTTCAATGCTTAAGGCAGATTTTTCTAGAAATTGAGTAGGCTCAGTAGGGCAGTTGATCTCGGGAACTATTTTTTGAGCCGAAAGGTGCTGATATACTCATCAATAGTGTCCATTCGTTCAGCAATGAGGCCCCTGGCTTCTGAATAGATATACTTGTTTACTTTTGAGCTCCTGCTGTACTTTTCTATTTTGCTTTAGGAGCTCGTATAGCTGTTTTGTTTTGGGTGTTTGTGTTGCCTTTTAGATAGACCCACCTACCTCAATACTTATGGGTTTAGGCATTACTTCTAAAAAATATTATCATTTGCAAAACAAGATCAATGCAATTAAAGGAGGATGTTTTTGAATTGTATCTGATCATTTATCAATTTCAATATCAATATTTTACTTATACTATTCTCATTATTGTTTTAAATGTATATCTGAATATATGGGTGTAAATGGCACTTAATTGAATGCCGTTTTCTATTCGATAAAACAAATTATGAGGGTTGTATGTTATTATGACATATGAATAAAAAATAACAAAACCCAGAGCATCAGCACTCGGCTCACTCCGGACCTCACTCGGAAGATAGTAAACTTTATTCTATGTAGATTGCGGGGGGTGTCAAGTTGAAAAACAGCAAAATAGACGATTGGTTGAGTTCTATGAGCGACTCCAAAAGATGTAGAATAAGGTTGGAGTGATCAAAGAAAATATCAACTGCCAGCAAATTGCCAGGACTCAGCAAAAATAGCAAGTGAGTAAAATTGAAGCTCAACTTGTTAATTCTCCAGAAAAAGTGCTTCAGCAAATAAGATAGCAAAACCCAAAATAGATGGGGTACTAACTAGCCTCAGCTCTGATAGAGAGATAAATAAAGGCAAAAGCGGAACAATAAAGATTACACAACATCATATAACAGTTACAAAAGGATAAACTTCGATTGGAATCCGACAATAAAACAATGAATTTGAGTAAAGTGAAATAAATTTCCTATCCAACTCTTGATAATTCTGAACCCATAGCCAGTTTTTCCCAAAAAGAATCTCCTTCTCGCTACGAGGACGTACTTGATGAAGTCAGGAGAACAAACAGTATTGATTCAGCTTACTTTACAGGCAAAAAGAGGACCAAGATGACCATGAAAAATTCCTATTTTGCTGACAATGATGAATACAAAAAATACTGGGAGACCTCTGAAGATCATGGCGAGACCAGCTTTTCAATTTTTTCAAGTTCTACCAAGCAGCAACAGCCAACTATCCGGACTTCTGAGAAGAGTCAATATGATGGCTTAAATTTATGGCTGTATCAATACAAAGCTGAGGATTTAGATTAAAATCCAATAAAATCACTACGAAAGCCTAATCGGAACATTCAGAAGCAGGCCTTAGGAAAATACAAGTCCAATTTTTGATGTTTCATCACCAGTGCTACTTTTATACTACTATCAATAAAAAAATCTTTTGGTTCAAGGAGACAAGATAAATCAGTTATAAAATCTGAAAAAATAAGATATCAAAAGGTCGTACGAGATATATTTATATTTTTTCCTGGTTAAGAACTATTGTTGAAATAGCTTGCGCTATAAATTTCCAGAACATAATTCCTCCCTCATATTATTTAGATATTACATGTAGGGACAAAAAGGCTAAAGACCAAGCTTCGGCAAAATTCTTAAGTTCGGTAAGAGTTTCTTAATTCAGGACATCTCACCTTTTGGGTTGGGAACGCGAAACAGGCTGCCGCTTACTACACCTCCCGATTTGGCTTTGAATACCTTGCCTACAAGGGACTTGAAAATGGAGAGAGAAAGGTCGCCAGCCACGTGGTCAGAAACCACGAGGGTGCTACTTTCTGCTTCTGCTCCGTTTACAACAAGGACAGCTCAGAATAAATGAACAAGCACCTTGTTGATCATGGTGACGGTGTCAAGGATGTTGCCTTTTATGTTGACGATGTTAAGGCCATCTATGAATACTCTACTTCTCATGGTGGTGTTGCTGTATCTCCTCCCAGCGAACTTTCTGATGAAAACGGCACCGTTATCATTGCTGCCATCAAGACCTATGGAGATACAACTCACACCTTCATCCAAAACATTAACTACAAGGGTGCCTTCCTCCCTGGCTACAAGGCCCACCACAACAAGGAAGTCTTTAACACTATCCTTCCTCCTATCAAATTCCAAAAAATTGATCATATTGTTGGGAACCAACCTGACCTAAAGATGGAGTAGGCTGTGAAATACTACGAAAATGCTCTTGGTTTCCACAGATTCTGGTCGGTTGACGACAAGATGATCCACACTGAATACTCTTCCCTAAGATCCATCGTAGTGACTGACTATGATGAAAATGTCAAGATGCCCATCAACGAGCCTGCCAACGGAAAGAGAAAATCACAGATCCAAGAGTATGTTGACTACTACCACGATGCTGGAGTTCAGCACATTGCTCTTAAGACGGACGAGATCATCACCACTGTGGAGAATATGAGAGGAAGAGGCGTGGAATTCTTGAGCATTCCCGATACCTACTACGACAATATCAGAAAGAACCTCCCTGATATGAATATCAAGGTTTCTGAAGACATCGATGTTCTCCAAAAGAACAAGATCCTGATCGACTATGATGACAAGGGATACCTCCTCCAGATTTTCACTAAGCCAATTGAAGACAGACCCACTCTATTCCTTGAAGTCATCCAGAGAAAGAACCACGAAGGATTCGGAGCTGGAAATTTCAAGAGCTTATTTATTTCCATTGAAGAAGAGCAAGCAAAGAGAGGGAACCTCTGATAGATTATTCCCCTTATTCACCTAATATAATTTATAGTCATCCATAATTGCATCAATAATGCATCGGTTCCTCAACATGCTCGTCCGAGCACCATTCACAGCATATCCCAAAAATAAATCCCTTAGCTCCTCTGCAGGCACCTTCACAGTATAGCAAATATCATATAGGTTGACAAATTAGTGAGGGAGTAAAGACCAAAAGCAGAACTTCTAGATTTGCCTTAAATGACAGCCAACGTTCTTCTTTTCGGAAGGCATCATAGCGATCACATGGGAGTTGTTAACTATGATGAGAAGAATGGATGGTCTGCACCCGTCATTAAACCTTTCGAAAGACTGAAAATCAATCCTTTTGTATCTTGCCTTCATTATGGTACTCAATGTTTTGAAGGCCTTAAGGCCTACAAGAACGTCAAAGGATAAATCAGACTGTTTAGGCCTGATTGTAATGCGCTTCGCTTGAAAAAATCATCAATGAGACTTTCACTTCCAGATTTTGATGGTTAAGAGCTAGTTAGACTGATATAGCAGTTCATTCTGACTGAAGAAAGATGGATTCCTCCCATTTCAGAGTTCAGTTACTACATTCGACCCCTTCACATTGCTACTGAACCCAGTTTGGGCGTCAAAAAGCCAAGTCAAAGCAAATTATTAGTCATGGGAGGACCAGTGGGGCCCTATTATCCCACAGGTTTCAAACCAGTTTCTCTTTCTTGTACTGAAAGCTCCATCCGAAGCGCACCCTTAGGAACAGGGGCCTTCAAAATTGGAGGGTAAGGCTTTATATATTTAGAAACTATGCCCCGACCTTACAAGCATCTTACATGGTGCTAGCTGAAGGTTATCAACAAGTTCTTTGGCTGTACGAAAACCAAATTGTAGAAGTTGGAGCATCTAATATTTTCTTCATCTTTAAGGACAGCAAATCAGGATAAATTGAGGTCGTGACTCCCGAACTTGAGGATCTTATTCTCCCAGGAGTTACCAGAGACTCCATATTGGTAAGTATCGGTTGACTCAGGAATTATTGAGATCTTAAAAGCATTACAAAGTGAGTGAGAGGAGAATATTCATTCAGGAGGTTATCGAAAGACACAAAAAGGGGGAGCTTCTTGAATGTTTCGGAGCAGGAACAGCTGTTATTATCAGCGGCGTGAAAGAGATCGAATTCAGGGGACAGAAGGTTACTATCCTTGATGATAAGACTCTGATTGGACCTATATCACACGAAATCAGAAACAAAATTCTGGGTATTCAAGAAGGACGTATTCCTGACAAATTTGGATGGGTGAAGTTATTAAAATGATTCGTTCGATTAATTTCATCATTATAACATAATTATCAATAATTTCTGATTCTGTAATTCAGTCCTTTTTCTTTATTGAATTCCTTTAATTCCTTTTACATTCCTTTGAATGACTCGTAAATATGCTTTCGGATATATCTGACATAATTCCGTATATATTTGTGGCTCATCGCATCTTGAACACTTACAAAGAAGAGTTTCTATCCTTTCGAAAATTATTGAACTGTTACATCTATTGTTGGTGGTCTTGAGGTATCAATAAAGGGTGAATATGTTGATTTTCTTAGATGGCCGATGATGACACATGTGTTGAAGTTATTCTATGTTTTTTCAGAGGAAAAGAAGGACTGGATGACCCCGTTTGAAAGCATGAGGATGATAGTTTTGTGATTGGGGATTTTTATTCTTTCAATTTACAAATTGACTTACTACTTGTGACAGTTGAACTCCTGATTACTTCGAACCTCTTCATAATCCTTTAGGATATGATTGTGGTGAAAAAGAAACTTCAAAAAGGCTTAGGCTTTTTTCCTTCTCATATCTTTGCTTGAAATATTTCCACAGTTTTTGTCTATCTAATCATTTAGAACTTATATATTAACTTTGTTCAGTTTTGTTTTTGAGTTTTTCAGGCAATCAAATAAGTGATTTTGTATAGCTGTGATAATTTATTTTTAAATGTCCAAAAATTAGGTAACTTTGCCCTTATCTACTAATATAGCTTGAAATTTATGGCTTGAAAGCAAAAACAAGAAGCCTAAACGCTCCACGTGGTAGACCTTGGTAACCGTGACATTGTATTTAGATTTCAGTTTCTATGCTAAACTCTCCTTAATACTTGAAACCTCTTGAGCGTTGAACAAAAGCTGGTTCTGCTGAATCAATTATTTTATATCTTTATCTGAGAGCCCTTTCAGATATTAGTCACCAGGGTTATCTCGACTTTTTTCGACCATTTCGCGCCGAAAGAGCTATAGTAGTTGAGCAATCTTGTATCTTTTAGTTTGACTCGTTATCAACGAAAATTCAATCAGATTCATCAAGAGAATTTGATCTCTATTGCTTAGATCACTATTTTTACAAGCTTCAATCTGCTAAAAACATTACTTTGTGATTCCTCTGTCACGATCTTACCTCTCTGGAAGTTTTTTGAAAAACAGTTTATATCTATCTAAAGCATCAAGTACAGTAAACAGCCGAAAGAGAATATATCGGCTTCATAGCAGTAAGTAGGGCGCTAATTATGGTTGTGTTTTGCTAATCCACATATATAGACCTATGGAGCCATATACCCTTTTGTTCCAACAAATAAATTCCTTGAAAAACTCTCAACCTATCCTTTGTAGCTCGTGCCAAAGTCACATAGTTTGACCTGAAATTTTTTGTCCAAGAGAACATTTTTGAATTTGAGGCTAAATAAATGGAATTTTACTCGAGGTGAATGATTTTGAAGTTATGCAATAAATAGACAGCCACAGCTATTTATTTGGCCAGGTACAGCATTTATCTTGAAGATAGCTAATGTTAGTTTTCCTAGATGCGAGAAAGAAAGGTCTCTAAGTCCCCATTTTAACAGTATTCCATAACAATAAAAGCTCTTTTTTTTTGGGAGTATGGAGTGTTAGGTTCAGCCCAAGACTTTTATATTTTGACAAAGTATCTCATGAGCTAGTCGTCACTCCCATCTATGCTTGCGTATTGCTATTCGAGGTAGTTCATAATTTGCTTTTCGTTTTTGAACTTAATATCGATATATGTACACTGCTCATTTGTTAGTTGTGCTCTTTCTATGTGGCATTCTATATCCTTTACCTTACATAGCCTTCTCCCTATTAGTCTTCCTACTCCCAGTCGTCTATTATTCCTTTCTCCTCCTTTTACTTCCTCTCAAGGAGACGCTTCTCTATTGTTGTCGACTGCTCAAACTCAAAAATTTTCATCGTTGATACCTTTCCTTCTTCTTCTACTTAACTGGACTATTTAGTGTTTTCTATATTGAATTTGATGACCTTGATACACCTGCCAAATGTGCCTTGCCCAAGACCCCTATCTATAAGATAGCGACAAGACTCCTTGTAATCTTAACTGTCGGCCAACTTCTCCTTGAAAATGTATTCCTCATTTGTTGCTGTTTGCTTACTGTTCTCCTATTTTTGTTCCACTTTCATTAAAAAAGTATTAACTAAGTTCACAATGATATTTAATATCTAATCATTCAAAATTTCTAGCGATTGATCCCCTTGTTAACGTGCTTTTGAATAGTCGAAAAATAGTTGGAGAAATCATAGTTTTAGTAATCCTTCAATATTCTTTGCATTATTTATAACAGCTGCTTTT
>Ga0100378_1001997_pt1 | contig 20707 bp, 25 predicted proteins | sample CryGeymeta201502_FD_81535 | JGI IMG/M metagenome (GOLD analysis project Ga0100378, IMG submission 81535) | Groundwater microbial communities from Crystal Geyser aquifers in Utah, USA - Crystal Geyser metaG 2015-02 | ecosystem: Environmental > Aquatic > Deep subsurface > Groundwater | place: USA... | reverse complement strand
TATTATTTGGGGATTGGGGATTGGGGATTGGGGATTGGGGATTGGGCCCAATCCCCAATCCCCAATCCCCAATCCCCAAAATATTAATTTACTTATACTTAACATACTTATAATTAATTATAATTAACTTTTTCTATATAAATTATAAATTATTAATTACTTCAATTACAATTTTACAAGTTTATACGTGGCATTAAATAAACTATATAATCACTATATAAAGTTATAATTAATGATAAATAATAAATAAAATGAAGAATTTTCAAACTTACATCATATTATCTATCTTTATAACTATACTCATCAATTTGCAACTAGTATATTCAAAACTTAGACTAAAAAATAACTTAAGAAATATAAACAAATTTACTTCCAAAAACAAGAGTTTAACTAAACTTCTAAACAGAATAACTAATCATAATCAATTTATCTATAACGATCCTGATGGTGGAATAACTCTTCCTAGTGATGTTAAGTATTATAAATCACCATGTGGTTGTGTTAAGATACCTATCCCTAAGTCTAAAACTCAACAACATGGTCATTATGAAAAGAGAGTTGTTAATACTGAACAGTATATCTTTGTACCTGGGCATAAGCCTTCAGGAATGCCTGGGGCATTTGTAGTATCAAGTGAAGAAGCTCATAGAAATATGCATGCAGAAGATTTATTACCGTATTAAATAATACTATAGTATAAAAATAAGTTAATAACAAAACAAAATAACCAAATTTAAATTAACATAATTAATATAATTAATATAACTTTTAATACTTAATTTTAATTAACAACAATAAATAATCAAATAATATTAAATAATATAAAAAAATAATTAAGAATATTAATAGTAATAATTAACAAATAAATGTTTAAAAGACTTCAAATTATTTTTTCATTATCCAAATTATCAAAATTAACTAAACTAAATCTTAAATTGAATACAAAACCTATAATAGCAGTTCAAAATAATAATTTCTGTGTAAAACCGAAAGGAACTGAAAACGAACCTGAGTTTCTAGAAATGGTAAAGACATTTTTCAATAATGCCTGTAAAACACTACCAGAAATTCCAGTTTATTATGTTGAGGTAGTAAAACATTGCAAATCAGTTGTCAGTTTTAACTTTCCTCTAGTTAGAGACAACGGATCAATAGAATCCATTTCAGGATACAGAGCTCACCATTCAACTCATATTTTACCTGTTAAAGGAGGATGCAGATTTTCTTCCCATGTCGATATCGACGAAACACAAGCTTTAGCAACATTAATGACTCTAAAATGTGCAGTTCATAATATCCCATACGGCGGTGCAAAAGGAGGAGTCAAAGTAGATCCTGCTAAATACTCTGATAGAGAATTACTCAGAATAACTAGAAGATATACATTAGAATTAGCCAAAAAGAACTTTATCGGGCCTGGTATAGATGTCCACGCACCTGATATGGGTACTAACCAATGGACTATGGATTGTATGAAATCTACTTATACTAATCTTTATGGAGAAAGAGATATAAATGCAATTGGATGTGTAACAGGAAAGTCAGTCAATCAAGGAGGAATCGAAGGTAGGTCAGAAGGAACAGGTTTAGGTGTCTTTTACGGAATAAGAGAAGTATGTGGTAATGAAGATTTATGCAAAAGTGTCGGACTTACTACTGGATTGAAAGATAAAACCTTTATTGTACAAGGATTTGGAAATGTCGGCTATTGGAGTTCTGTCTTTTTAGCTGGAGAAGGAGCTAAATTAATCGGAGTTGTTGAATTTAATAGTGCTGTTTATAATCCTGATGGTATGGACCCAGTCGAATTAAACAAATACAAAATGGTCCATAAAACTTTACATGGATTCCCAGGTGCTAAAGAAAGTATTGATGAAGATACAAGTGCATTTATGGAAAAGCAATGTGATATTTTAATCCCTGCTGCAGTTGAAAGATCAATAAATATAAACAATGCTCCAAAGTTAAATTGTAAAATTATCGCTGAGGCCGCTAATGGTCCTACTACTGCAATGGCTGAAGAAATAATAGAAAAAAGAAATATCTTAATAATACCAGATTTAGTTTTAAACGCGGGAGGTGTGACAGTTTCATACTTTGAATGGTTAAAGAATTTAGAACATAAACAGTTAGGATTATTAATAAGAAGATTTGAACATAAATCTAAAATTGACTTATATGATTTATTATCAGTTTGTTATGATAAGGATGAAGTAGAAAAGCTAAAAGGACCTGGTGAAAGAGATTTAGTTTATTCTGGTTTAGAAGAAATAATGTGTAATACAATGGCTGAGGTTATTAGTAAATCATTCCAGAAAAAGGTTTCTTTAAGAATGGCAGCATACGGAATCGCAATAAATAGAGTTTACTTAACATATGAAAGAACAGGAATAACACTATAGATTAATTAATAATATCAAATTTCTTATTTAAATAAGTGTTAAACAATAAATTATTAATATTATTATGACGGTATATTATATACATTATATTTATATTTTTAATTATAAAATAATCTACAAAATAAATATTTTAAGAGTTAATTCTAATGAATTTATATAAAAATGTCAAAAAGTATTTCAAGACTAATAATTGCATTTATATTAGTTCTTAAAGCTATTTATTGTAATATATGGGATAATATGTTTTCTCAGATGGATTCTCCGGGATATATAGTCCCAAATGAGTTTAATGCTACTTTTGCAAAAAATAGTACACCTGATACTCCTTTATTTTCAATTTCTGCAAGTTCTAAACTAAATTTAATTAAATTATCATTTTATGAACAACCAGCATTGAATATGTCAAGTTTTACGGATATAGCAAACAGCGGTTTAAAATTTCTTGCAGAAGACAATACTAATTCTAAAACTAATTCTAATTCTAAGGATAATAATAAAGTAAAAATACTTAAGAAGAATCCAATAGTAAGTGCTTATTTGAATTTTACTAATGGAACTGTTGTTATCGATGTACCAGGATATAATTGTACTTGGAAAAATGTCTCAGCTTTGAAATTTCTAACAACAAAATTTGTCTTAGTATCATATGATATTCTTACATATTACAGAATCGTTGACAATATGCATAACTTTATATTTACAAACCCTGTTGGTTCAAGAACAAATGATTCGTTATCTATTTTCAGTAGTCCAATTCAATGGTTTAAAGACTTTTTAAGTGATATTGATTTAGCTTCAATTGTAGTATTTAAAGTAAACCCAGAGAAGAATTTACTTGAAAATGTTGATATTCGATTTAAAAACTATGATCTTTTATATTTAAACGCTGAAGTAAATATATTTGATAAGCCAGATAAAGCAGACTATTATTTCGATAAAACTTGTACAGAAGATATAACACCAAATATCACACAATCGATTTATTCGTTATATGATAGTAGTAAAGTTAAAAGTGAGAATACTCCAAAAAACCTTAAGTAAGGTTATGGTCATGAGTAGTAGTGCAACGAAATTAAGAACATTATTATAGGCTCTTATGTTAAGCTTTTTGTTTTATAAATAAATAATTATATTTTATAATATGATATATAAATAATATATTATTCGTTGTAAGTTTAAGTTATAATAATCTATATTATGAACTTTATAATAAACTTTATAATTATCAATATATTTTTACCCATTTAAATTTTTATTAATAATTTTATCAATACACACGTGGAATTTATAATATTTATATAAACATTCCAAAATAATTAAATTTACATATTAATTATTAATGGGTCAAAATGAAATTAAGTTATTTAAAATATTGTTTCTTTTATTCTTAATTCATTTCTGTGCTACAGCTGAAGATTATTATAAAACTTTAGGGGTAAGTAGAAATGATACTCCCAAAGAAATACGAAAAGCCTTTAAAAAACTATCATTAAAATGGCATCCTGATAAAAATAAAAAGAATCCAGAAGTCGCAAAAAATATGTTTATCAAAATAGCAAATGCTTACGAAGTACTATCAGATCCTAAAAAGAAAGAAATATATGATCATCAAGGTGAAGAAGGAGTTAATGACCATGTTACTCGAGAAAACTCAGGACAACAGGGAGGAGCACAACATGGTGGTTTCGGCGGCTTTGACTTCGGAGGTAATAACTTCGGAGGGGGTTCATTTGAAGACATATTCTCTCAATTTTTCGGTGGTGGAGGCGGCGGTGGAAGTCGAGGAGGTAGCCGTAGAGGCAAAGGAAAAGGAAAAAAAGGTAAAAAGGGCAAAGGAGGTAAACAACGTGGAAGAAGTATTTTCGAAGATGACGAAGACGAATTCCAAAAAGGGCATTTTACTAACGAAAATATAGTCACTCTTAATGTTGAAACAATGTCAGATTTAATGAATAGACGTGAACATTGGTTTGTACTCTTTTATAAAAGTAATGATCGTCAAATTAATGAATACGCTCAAATGTGGAATACTTTAGCCGATAAAGCAAACGGAATTTTTACTGTTTCTACTGTAGATTGTTCATTTGATTCCGATGTATGTGAAGAATATCATATACAAACTACACCTATAGTCTTATATTTCCCTGATTCTTTAGAAGAGGAAGAAGTTTATAAAGGAATTAAAACAGCTGACGCGATTTTTAAATTTGCAACAACAAAAATGCAAGACTTTGTAAGAGTAATAAATAGTGATAACCTTGAAAATTTCATAATTGAAAACGCTAACGAAACAAAAGTTATATTGTTCACACAAAGAAAAACTACTCCCCCTTTACTAAAGGCTTTAAGTAAATACTTTAAAAATAAATTAAACTTCGGAGAGATACGAGAAACAGAAAAGGAACTAGTAAAGAAATTCGGTATTGATAGATTCCCACTACTTATGGTGCTAACCGACCCTGACAACCTCCGTGGTGTATCATATGACGGACCACTAACTAGAAAAGAACTTGATGTTTTTTTAAAAGATTATGCCTATCCTATAGGAGGTCGTGGGGCTAAAAAGGGCGAAGTAAAAGAGTTAGATAAATTACTATACACTAGTTCTAAAAAATGTGGAGAAAAAGACTCTATAACTTGTTTTATTAACTTAGTAAGGACAAAACCTGATATTAAATTTTTGAAAAAGTTAGCAGATGAATTTAGGAAAGATCCTATCAATATATATTATGTTGTGTTAGACAAATACAAAAATTTCTATTCTGCGTTTGATACTGCTGATGATGGAGTTGAATATATAATATTAAAGGGAAAAAGGAAGAAATATATGTCGTTAAAAAATATTAAAAATAAAGACGATATTTATAACACTATAGAACATATATTAGACGGAGGTGGCAAGTTCAAAAAACTAAGGAAAAGTTTGAACTTTGTAAATGTTAGAAGTGATTTATAATTGCATTACAAACTGTACAATGGTACAATGGCCGTATAATTTAGAATTTATTTGAGAGATTTTATTATTTTAGAGTAATTAGCTATTTAGATTATATATAATTTATAATAATATTATAATAATTTATAAACTAAATATGATTTGTTATTATTCATGATTTTTACATGATTTAAATTATTATTAATCAATTATTATATTAATAAACACAATGAGTTTTCTTTTTAATATTGAACAATCAAGTGGAGATTTAATAAGTATATTTATATCTAAATTACAGAAACTGTAAGAAAAAGTAAAGTAATATTCTCTATAAATACAAACATCTCTGAGGTAAACTATTTAAACAATAATTCAAATAAAACAATAATTTGAACTTTAATCAACAAATATAATAAATATTATTCTTTACTTATACTTATTTTCTAATTATTTAGGAAGACCTTATTGAAATAATAGAAAATAATAAAATAGAATTTTTTTATATTGACTCTACTTGTTTTATTAATGTTCAAAACTATTTAGAAATAATAAAGAACATTCAAAAGATTTGTGAAGAGAAAAAAATATATATTGGAATAATGGTTTCATTACGTGGAAGGAAAATCCAGGTTAAAATTGATAAAAATATGAGTGATATAACATTAAAGAAAGGAAACACAGTAAAAATTGTTAGCTCACATAATACAAAACTTGCTTCAACAGAATCAAAATTAGTAGTCAACTTAGCTGATTTCAACAGAGTAATTAAAGTCAATACAAATATAATCATTGACGATAACAAAAGTATATTAAACGTTGAAAAGATAATAAAACATGACAATCATAGCCATAGCAAAACAAATTTATTTTCAAATATAGGAAAGTATAAAAGTATGGATCCACACGATTTTTCTATGTTATCTTTTTGTAGAGAAAATATAATGGATGATATGTCTCCTACTATTAAATCAACAAGTAAGTATTCAGAAAAAGAATATGAAAATGATATTAATGATTCAAAAAAGCAATCGCCAAAGGATAAATCATTACAAAAACCAAATATAATGGAAAAAGATGAATATTTTGGTATTATTCATGAGATTGATGAGTATGAAAACGAAAACTATGTTAATTTAGAAAAGATAAATAATCAAACGATTCAACAAATAATTAATGCTACTGATCATGATAATTTTAAAATAAGAAAAATGTCAAGTTTTAATAGTAATCCAATCGAGTCATTTAAAATTGATATTCCTGATGAATTAGAAAGTGTATGTAGGATACAATATACTTGTACTTTGAATGAATATTCATGTTTATTTGTACCGAGTAAATAAAATTTCTTAATAGTAATTTATTAAATTTAGATATTAACTTTGCTAAGTATGGCATTGATCTACTATCACAAAGAGAGGTTCGAGAATTATCAGAATTAGATAACCTAGTATATAATCATAATAATAATATAATCAACATAATAATATAGGGAGTAGAATTCGTTATATTACCTATTACCAATAGCGCTGATATCAAATCAATAAAAGACATTCTAAGCGAAGATTCCAATATTAAAATTATTGCCTCTATTCCTGATTACTTGGTATATACTTATATTATAACTATTATATTATTAATATAATATCTATAACATTTCTTATAATTATAAAGTCTTTACAAAATTTAGATGATATCTTACAATATTGTTATGGCGTTGTTTTAAGCAGAACCTTCCAACTTATTAATAAAAACAACTTATCAAATATAAATGAACTTATTGCAAGATTAATAAAAAAGTGTAATAACTTCGGAAAGCCAATATTCATTAATCTTGATTTTACTGGAGATTTTGAAAAGGAGCCAGTATTAAAATGCAAAGAATTAATGAATAACTTAATAGAAGGCTATGATGGATTTATAATTGAAATAAATAAATTTTTCTTTGAAAAGAGTATTGATACTAAATTTACAGAGAGTATACTAAGTATGACAAATAATTTCTTATTGCAAGCTGAGTTTTTATATGATAAGAAATTTACAAATCCGTTAGCGAAGTTAAAACATTTAAAGTAATATAAAATATTTAATATAATTTATTAACTACTTGTTCAATTAACTTATTCATATATTTTATTCATATATAATTTAGACACATTTATCATCTTAACGATCAGACAGAGATTATCCTTCATATTATACTAGAGTATGTAAAAATGGTTAATCAATGTGTTATTGTATATTACGGTGATAATTTAAAAGACCTTGAGTATTTAAGTTTTTTAAGGCTGAAGAATCCTATATTAGTTATGTCGAAAAAAATAGATTTGTTAAAGACTTGTAGATTATATTATGGTATTGCGCTTTTGGAGCATGTGATTACTGACTTTTCAAAAGAATTGTTAGAGTAAGTAAATTAATTTTTATGATTATTTCATTACTAATAATGAAAATGTTAATGCTAATCTTAATACTCGTTTATAATTATTTATAATATTTATTATTATAACTTATTAGAAAAAAGGTTAAAGATATGTTTGGTGATGCGAATATAGTGTTATATCAAGTTAAAAAAGGAAGTCCAGTCATAAGTTTAATATAACAAATTATATTAAGTGTATAATTATATTTATAATTGTTAATACTTAATTTAATATACCTATACTTATTCTTATATAAATATATAATTATAAACATTATATAGAGTTGTTTATTATATAACTGTTATTATGAGTTTTTAATATACTAAGTACTATGAATAATCATTTTGAATAATAATTTTTTATTGTTTATTTCTAAACTTCTTCAAAGAACAAAGAAGAGAAAATGAAAAACAGCATTCCAACAAGAAAAACAACAAATACAGCTCCGATTCCAACAACAAATATATTAACGTAGATATTGCCGCAGTCTTCAAATATCATAGGAAATGTAACCTCAATGATTACTACTTCGTGTAGTTTAAGTGCTCCTTTCCATAAATATTTTACCATGAAATGGTCGTTAAAATCATTTGTATCTTTATTATCACTAGTAACATTATTACCACCACTACTTCCATCATCATTATTATTCACTCTTAATGGAAGAATCTTCGTAAAATTTAATGAAAACTTAATATCCTTTGGATCCATATTCTTAAATTTATCAAAATACACTTCAATATTCATTTTCTCTTTCAATTTTAAGACATTTTGATTAACAACCTTCCAGATAAATGAATTAGTATCGTTTTTGCTTTTATTCTCATCAGATATTGAAACCAAATTAGTTTTAATAAGATTAACTGCAAGGTACTTATACTCAACTGCTGGGCTAACAACTCTATCTGGATTTTCAAAGAAAACACTGAAAATATTTAATTTTTTATTAAAAGCAAACGAAATGATTTTTAAATCCTTTGATGTTACATCAACAGGTTCGATACTCTCTGCATTATTATGTAATATCATATGTTCTAAAATATTACTATGATTCGAAAGTCGTTCGTAGTGGACTATATCATCAACAATTACATTGCATTTATTTTCTTCGCTTATATAAAACTTAATATCTCGTTTTGCTATTGTGTATTCAGTTTCAGCTGTATGTTTAACATATGAAATTGGATTTATTGCAGTTATTACAGTATGGTTAGTGGTAATAGAATGATTAGTAGTAATAGTGTGATTACTTAAGTTGGTTTGTTTAGTTATGATATTTGGGTAATTGTTATTAAGAATAGGAATTGTTTGGTTAGATATAAAGTCTTTTAGTAGATCTGATTGATTCTTTTGCCTATGATCTATTTCTTTAAACATATCATTTCTATAATTATTTAATTCATCATTAGCATTCAACAAAGCCAGATTCATTTTTCTCGACAGTACACCAATATTATTTTGAGTTTTTAAGTTATAACAATATGATTTAACTATAAATGTATCGAGTGTTAGAATACTTATAATAAAAGTAATATAATTACTTACCAGTAAATTTGGTAAGGACTTCATTTATTTGTTACAATAAGCTTTACATAATTATTATACGATTATTTAATATTCCTAATATAATTTAAAAATATTAAAACTTTATTAATAAATATATGTAAATATAAACAACTTAAATACTTTAATATAATAATACTATAATACTATAAATATATTATAATTAACTAATTAAATAATTTACGAATTATACTAATTAACTTAATATATCTAAAATAAAAATACGTGGAAGTTATTCTATTTTTGATATTAATCTTGATAATCGTCAAAATCAAAAGTAATTTCCTTCATAAAGTCAAAGGGTTGTTGAAATTTTAATCCTTCTAATTTCCCTAAGTTTTTTTGAGCAGTTCTTGAAGAGAAAGACAAATTTTTATAAGTATTAATATTATCACTTGAAATCATATTAGCATTGTTATCAATTAAATTCTTATCTTCATTTTGTTCAAAGCTAAAGACTCTATTATTATCCATTACTAAAGATTTTGATGAATTCTTCTGATTTACAACTTTATTACTTGATTTGCTGTCAAAGGATGAATCAATATCTATAATCTGAATATTATTTCTTTTATTATCATTTAAATTTTGATTTTCTGATTTATCAATCTCGCTTACATCATAAATCGAGAGCCTAATTGGAGAAGCCGATCCTTTACCCTTACTAATTTTACCATTTTTACCATTTTTGCCTTCTTTGCCTTCTTTACCTTCATTATTTACAACTTTTGAATTACTATCCTTCCCTTTTCCTTTATCTTTTCCTTTATCTTTTCCTTTACTTGTGTTTACTTGCTTAGTATATAACTCATTCTCTTCAATATCTATAAACTCATTTTGATAGACTGGTACCATGTTATTCTTTGATATATTGTTATTTATATCTATAACATTATAATAATAACCATCCTTAGCCTCGAAATGAGGGTATCGACCATCACATGTTCTAAATCCATCCACTTCTAACTGAGCTTTATACTTTCCTTGTGATAATTGTGACGAATTTAAATAAAGAACTAGCATACTTTGTATATCGCAAAACTCAAATTTGAATTTTTTTATCACTAAATAGTCAAAACTCTTTTCAGGAACTAAATATAAAAGGAGTTTGACTTCTTTTGCTTTGAATGGGTATGTGAATTTAACGGCGTTTTTTTCTTTGTGTAATATTTTTAATATTTTATTACGGAATTTATAGGCTTTGTATTGAGATTGAATTAAATTGCAGGAATCAAGTCTATATTTTATGATTTTCCGGATTAAGACTAAGCGTTTTAGCCTATTAATGAAGAGGAATTCTAAAAGGAATTAAATGTAAGTTATAAGTTAAGTTGTACGTAAAGTTATAAGTAAAGTTGTATTTATATATTTACGTTTAAAGAGCATTTCTATTTTATTCGCTTTAGTATATCTTTCTAATACAATTTTGTTTAGTAAAAATTTCTTTTTTAAGTATCTAAATTGAGTTCTTTGTCTGAATTTCGATTGTATTTTTACAATATGATAAAGAAATAACGGTTTAAATTTGTATAGATTAAAAAGTTGAAATTTAGAAATAGCAAGTAATCGCCGTATATACTTTTGTAGAAATATTGCTTTGATTGTTTTAATTTTGAATAATTTGTTGTTTTTACACATTTTCCTTCTTGTATTTGAATTATTAATATTGTCATAAGAAATAAAAGCATTATTACTTTTATTAACATTTGTGAAATTATTTAGAACATTCTTATTAGGATTGTTATTACTGTTACTGTTACAAATACCAATACTTATATTACTCAAACTATTTAGATTTAGATTCAGTTGATTAAGCATATTAATATCACCTAATAATCATTATTAACATTATTAACATAATTAACATAATTATTAACTTATTTATTTACCTTTTAAACTTCCCGAAGTTTTCTTCTTCTTATTTATTAAATTTAAATTAAGCTTCTCTGCAATAAACTTATTTATATTCAAAAAGCCTGAGTTTTTAATTAGTAATATTTGTTGCAAACCACTATTTAACTTATTTCCAGTTTTAAAGAATATATTCTTGTTACTAGAGCCTATTATTGACTTAACATATGGATACTTTTTCTTCTGAAGTAAGCAAGATAGATAAATACTTCTGAAGAAGTTTCGATATATCTGCTCGTTTCTATATTTATTATGTAATTAAGTTAAGTTATGTTAATTTACATTTTTAAGTTAGTAGTTTTAGATTCATTCTTAGGTAAAGATAAAGCCTTTAATGCAAGATAGTTAAAATTTACGTTTAGTTCAGTTATGAAATCTTTCAATACTTTAATTTGATAAGTGTTTGCTATACATTCGAGTTCCCGAATTGAAAAAAATGTGTAGTATTCTATTAAAGTGTCTATAATGTATTTTTTAATTGGTAAAACCAAGTCAAATTTAAAAACTAAATCAGAAAACTTGATAAGCTCATCCTTTTCTATTAAAATTACCTTTTCTTTATCTAAATTTTCTTTTATAAATAACTCCATAAACTTATCATATAAAGCTATTTTCTTAATTTCTAGTTGTAAATCTAATTCAAACTGATTTCCGTTCTCACTCTTTATTCTTAAAATTCGAGATAAATTAACAAGATTTTTGTTTGTTTTGTAAGTTTTATACATTATTTTTATTTGAATTTCCTTTTCTAGAACATTTAGTTTGTCTATTGGATTATTCATATTTGACTCGTTAAAAATATCTTTTATAATAATGTAAAACTTAGCAAGGAAATACCCATTATAATACTCCATAGATATATGTTTATTTACAATTATATTAAATTTAATTTTAATATTTTACTTATAATCAAATTTATATAATATTAATTTAAATGGACGGAGTTTCAAATCACAATTCTCAAGAAAATAACATAACACAAAATGATGATGTTCTCAATACAGATAATAAAAAATATATTGATCCTGAATGTTATAATGATGATTTGGAAGAGGTAATATCAATTAAATAAATATATTATATATTAAATTATTAAACTTTTTTACTCTTTAGAGTCAAGTTGTTGAAAAACTAGCATTAGAATACAAACCTTATTTTAGTCCTAACGCTCTTCCTTCGACTCTTTATTTAAAGAAATATATTCTTCCTACTGTTTATGAGGCACTAATTGAATTAGAAAAAATAAGACCAAGAGACCCTGTTGAGTTCTTTTCAGCATATTTATTAGATAAAAATAAAAAGATTGTTAATTAAGTGAAGAATAAAACTTGATTGATAATATAAATATATTAGAAATATAATTGAATAAAATTGATTATATAAAATAATACTTTATTTGTTATTAACATTTGTATGTATTATGTGTTATAGTAAGCTATGCTATAATTAAAAAAGATTATTAAGTAAATAGTATATAGATTTGTTTATTTAGTTATAATTAGAAGAGGTTGGTTAGATAAGATATTTTAAAAATTATTTGGTTGTTGATAAATTCATTAATAAATATTAAAAGTGTTAACTTATTTATAACTAATAATTGTATGAATTCGCCTCAAATTTAACATAGTTATAAAGAAATATTATTTAAAATTTAATTATTAGTTTATTAGTATATAATATATCCTAACATATTTTTTATCATTAATAAATATGGAATACGACTTAGTAAATAATTTTTTTAATTATTAGGAAACTCAATTCACAGAAGAATTAAAAGAAACAGTTAAATCAGTCTCTCTTAAAGCAAAACTAGTAGCAATTAAAAATATGGTTGTACAAAGATTAGCGTTAGAAAATGAATTCAAGCTCCAAGCAGCTAATTTACAAACTAAATATGAGGATTTATATAAACCAATATATGAAAGTGTATGTTAAAGAGTTTTAAATTTTTAATATTTATTTTATTAGAGATTAAAAACAGTTACTGGAGATATTGAACCAACATATGACGAAACAAACAAAACATGGGAAGTTAAAAATTCTACTTCAAACAATGAAGAAGGAAAACCCAGAGGAATTGAAGACTTTTGGTTAAACTGTATTTTACACAACTCCTCTTTCTCAAAATTAGTCAACGATAAAGATAGAAAAGTACTAAAGAAATTAACAAACATTAAAGTAGAACAACAACAAGGATTTGTAATATAATCTTACTCATGTATAACTAATACTCTTATAGGACTTTACTCTTAGCTTCTATTTCTCACAAAATGAATTCTTTGATCACCCAGTATTATCAAGAACATTTACATTCGACAACAAAAAAGCAGCAGTAGAGAAAATTGTATCAACAAATATTGAATGGAAAAATGACGATGTTAATCCAGGAATTGAAAAGAAAAAGAAAAAAATCAAGAAAGGAAAAGAAACAAAAGTTATTACTAAAGTTACTGAAGTTCCATGTTTTTTCACTTTCTTCAAAAGTTATGACTTAAAAGAATTACAAAAAAAAGATGAGAAAAAAGAAGGAAAAGAAGATGATGATGAAGGTGAAGAGGTATTTTAAAATATAGATAAAATATGGTTTATATGGTTTATTAATTATATGATGATTATTCTTATATTAATATAACTATTATAGGCCGAAGGTGAAGCAGAAGACATTATTAATGACGAACTTGATCTAGGAAACCAATTTAGAGATGAAATTATTCCCTACGCAATTGAATACTACCTAGATGTAGTAGGTGGTGACGATATGGACGACGAATTCGAGGAAGAAGAAGAGGAAGAAGAGGTAGAAGAAAAGAAAAAAGGAGGTAAAAAACACGGAGGAAGAAAAAAGTCAGAGTAATTAGCAAAAGATAACTTAATTTGTTAGCAATTATTTTACTATTAACCTATATGAATAGATTTTAATGTTTATAATTATCTTTAACTATTAATCATAAATCTTAATATATTTATGATATATGTTGCATTATTTGTCACATATTTACATAAAATCAAATAAGAGTTAAATATTAATAATTATATTAATTAAATTAAATATTAAATTTAAATAATACTATGAGTATAAGTCAACAACCATTAAAACGTAGAAATACTGATGATTTTGTATCAGATATTGCTAGTGGACTTATGGATGAAAATTTACAAACAAGGTTCGGAACTAGTTTACAAATAAATATGGGAAAAGAATACCAAAAACTATTATTAGATAAATACAGACAATTGCAGTTTGAATTTAAAAAAATAAATAAAGATCCTACTGATGGAATAACCATTACAGAGTTAATTGAATTTTTAAATAATAATAATCAATTGGTAATATACTTATCTTAATACTTTCATAAGACTGGACAGAAGTTTTCAAGAGAATATGGAGAAAAACTATTTGAAATGATTGATCTTGATCATAATAAAGTATTAACTGTGTAAGAAATTATATAGAAATTTTTATGTTAATAGTGAAGAGTTTGTAATTTCATATATACAACTAGAAGAGAAACTCAAGATTCAAAGAATTAAATTAAAAAAAATAGATGAAGACCTTACTTCGTTAAAAGAAAAGCAACAAAAAGGAATGGCTGAGAATAGAAATGAAATTGTAAATAAATATGGAATAGCAAATAATGCATTATTGAGTGTAACATTATTTGAAGGAAGAGACTTAAAACCTGATGATTTCTTAGGGAAATTTGATCCTTATATTATGATGCGTGTAGACACGGAGAAAATAACAAGTAATTATAAACCAGATACGCTTGATCCTGTTTGGAATGAAGACTATTCATTGTAAGATAAGATAAATTGATACATAATATTATTATATCATTCTATATGATTACTCATTTAACATTAATACCAATTAACATTAGTTAACATTTTATTATTTAAAATTATTTAGTGGTATAACATCCAAAGATCAAACTCTACGTATCGAACTCTACGATAAATCACACCCAGAACAACTCGAAGGATATTTAGAAATTCCTTTACAAGACTTAGCCCATCAACAAAAAATCGAAGAATGGTACGACTTATTAAAGAAAGACGGCTCAGCTCACTCTGGGGCCATTCGACTTAAGCTCCATTTTCTATGGTCAAGATTTCAATTCTTTACTGAAGGTTTCAACTATTACGAAAATGAAATTAAAAAGAATAACGAATCAAGAGAAATTTTAGAAGAGTTTTATAATCTTTTAGACAAGAATTTCGGAATATTATATTGTGGAAACGTAGAAAAAATTAATAAAATCCTTGATGAAAGACCACATGAACGTGCAATTGACATGTCAGAAATTAATCCTATTAGAAAGTCTATATTTATCTCACCTAATAATAATTCAAGAAAGAGTATTAGATTTACTATTGCTGCAATGGGAGAAAATTTCTTTAAAACTGCTTTAGGTATGTAAAATTAAGTAATTCTTTAGGTACTACTGAGATGAAATGGACAAATTATATGAAGTATAATATGATGTGTATTGTTGCGTTAACTAGTTTAATTTTGTTGGAGAGATCTGACTTCGTTAATGTAAGGATATTAGAATTAATATAAAATAAGTATATATAAATTTTTATATTTTTTTTAATATTAATACTTATATTAATGTTATTATAGCTTTTAGTTTCGACTTGTATTGTTATTATCTTTTTACGACAAAATTTAATGGAAAAGTATGCAAAGAAATTATATTTATTTGAAAGAGCTGCGATTATCATAGCGGGCTACGATTTTCTGTGGTTATTATCTCATTATAATGTAAGAACACTTTTAACATTATACTAATACTTATTAGACTCATCTTAATTACTATATATTATTTTCATATTTAATCATCTTATTTAATCATTTTATTCTAGGGACACTTTAGAGGAAACGGAACATGGCTTCAAAAATTAGTCTATTTCTTCTCTTTTTGTAATTTTATATGTAAAATACTACTCTCCGTTTCTTTGTATATACAAGTTCAAAAAGCAGATTTGAAGGTAATTCAAGGTAAGAATGAAGGTGGCAAGTTTGACAGGAATAGTATGCCGAGAAATTCAATAAGAAAGTTTTAAAGTTGAAAGATTATTAGAAGGTATTAGATGATAATGAAGTTCAATAATCATAAATTAGCCTAATTTAGCTTGATAGTTTTATCTTAATTTTTTTACTATTATACTTATTTATTTAATAATTAATCTATTATTAATATATTACTTTACTAGTTTACTTATTTATTTTATTGTTAATTAACTATTATTGTTATTGTTATTGATATTTAAAAAGTAATAAATGTTATAAAAAGAAATAAACTATAAACAATGCTAAATTTAATTTGTTTTGCAGCTACTTATGTTCTCACAACCTAAAAAAAGAAAAAATAGAATTAACCGACAATAACGAAGATACAGAAAACAACAACATTACTAATACTGGTGATAATAATTATAACACAAATGGATGTATAACACCTTATGAATGTATTTTCGCAACAAAGTTAAAAAAACATATTGAGAAATACTACGATCCTTACAAAGAAAAGGAGAAAACACCCGACGAAGAACTTAGTACTACTAACATAGATAAGAAATTAATATTAAATAATTTAAATATTACACCTATTGATATGTCTAACATTCCTAACTTTAACGATACAGAATCTGAAAATTATAAAGATTATAATGAAAAGTTAATGAAAATTAAAAAGAAGTTCAAACATATGGTGGAATAAATATATAATAATAATTTACATATAAATATTTGTAACAAGTTTAATGTTTTATCAATTTATATTAAATATAATAAGTACATTTAAGTACATTTTAGTTTTAATAAGACTTTTAATAAGACTTTTCTATTACAATATAAATCTTTCATTTTCTATTACTTTTATGATTAATAAACACATTACTTCACAAATGAACACCAAATTAATTACTATCGCTATCATTCAAAAAGAAGTTATTATCAGAATTATCATTCTCATTTGTATTATTCTTTCTATTTATCTTTGGACCTTTGTTTATATTTTGATGTGTGTTAACTTTTCGTCCTTTGACTATAACTTTATTTCTTTTGTCTTCGTTTAATTCTTTCTTTTTCAATTCGTCTAAATAATTTTATTATTAATAATTTATAACACTATTTCTATTTTACTTTCTTGATTATTTTCTAAAATTAGTTTCTGCTTTCTTTGTTTATTCTTCAATTTAATTATTTCAATTTTCCCATCGAAATATTTTATATCATTCTTTTCGATATTTTCACAGTCTCTAATCTTTTTATTAATCAGCATTTCCAAAATCTAAAGAAAGAAATGATACATTAACAAGTAATTAAAAGTATAAATAGTTAATTTATTAGTAATTAGTTTCTTACTCTTAATATTTCTAAGAAGTCTTTTACAAATGTCATATCCTTAGATTTCATCGAATTTAAAATCTTTTTAGGAAAGAACGGATTCATATAGTGTAAGTCCTTTATTATATCAAATAACTTATATAATTTGCTATCGAATTCCTTATTACTTCCAAGCCCATTTGCTTGTGAGTTTAGCTTTACAATTGATTTGCCGTCTTTCTAAATAGGAAATTAGTATTTGATAATGGTTATTTAATTAGTAAATTAATCTTACATCTTGTTCATTCCTAACTTTATTATATTCCTCCATTAAGATTTTTTCTCTATACTCTAAGTCTTCCAATTCTGCTTCATGTTTTTCCGTTCTTTGTAAAAACTCCTTTTCATTTTCTTGATTTTGAGCCATAAGCTTCAGTATATTTTCTTCAATTTCAGAAAATTTAAACATAATTAACTCAGGATCATTCAAAAAGCTACTAGTGATCTTCTTTTTATTTTCTAATATTGTGCTGAATTCCTTTTTAATAGATTCGATATCTTTTAATAAGTCTCTATCTTTTGTTTGTTGTTCGTCAATTAGTCTAGCGTCAAATTTGGATTTATCACCGAATCCCTCTTCTATAAATTAAAGGATTAATTTTTAATTGCATGTTTAATTATAATTTTATATCTTGTTTATATTGTTTAATTAAATTACCTCCAAGTACTTGATGAGTAAATTTCCCATACTGTTTTAAACTCTTAATCTTTTTGATGTGTCTGTCTAGCTCATCCATATGATTTTTATTTTGAAACACGAGTTCTTTCTTTTTAAATAGTAATTCTTTGTTGAAGATAATTGCATTTGCGTATGACTAATTTAGTTTATTTAATGTTGATGTTAATAATATTTACAGCGTCTTTCTTCTTACTCTGATTCTTTTCATCTTCTGTAAACTTTTCAAATTCTAATTTATCATTATATAGTTTCTTATCACTGAATTCTAAAGCACTTTTGACATTGTCTTCTTTTTCTGATATTTGATTCTTTTCTCCTTCTAGTAAATTTATTAAGAAGTTTTTTAAAGTAATTTCCTTATTGTCTGAAATAAATTCGGATAGTGAGCTTGTTTTCATTGAAACACCCGATGACATTTTTTTCTGTTCTTGTAGTATTTGTGCTGATTCGATTATAGCCTGACTATTTATTAATAAATAATATTAATAAATAAATTATGTATTTTGATTATAGATGTGTTATTATATTTTAGTTTTAGTTACTAGTCTTCGTTTTTTATATGTCTGCTTTTCTTTTCGTAAGTTAAGTCACCTAATTCACTTTCTTGACGTACTTTGTGTTTTATTTCTAATATTCTTTTCATAATAGGAATTTCTTCATCTTCTTTATCTTTTTGAGCATCTCTTTTCTCCCATAATTTATTTCGAGTTTTTCCATTTATTTTCAAAATTTTAGTTTTTAAACGTGTTGCCTCACTTTCCGCAAAAAATATATCATCAGGCCGATTTGAGGATGTAGACATAGAAAATAAATCTTTAAAGGATTTCATTGTTGTAGCCTTTGTTTGATTTAGAGAGTTATTGTTGGAAATAACACTTTTATTGTCTAATATATTCTAAAAGATAGTAAAAGTTAATTGATATGAATTTGATTATTTTATTGTTAAGTTATTGTTGTATAGTATTTATTTACTTTTCCACCTTTTGCTAGTGTACTTTGTGAACTATTCATTTTTTATATTAATTTTATTGATTTTATTTAAGTTATTTAAGTTATTAAAGTTTTTGTTATTATAAGTTATTGTTTTTATAAGTTATTAAATCAAAATTTTATATTGAAAGTTAATAATTTTATGGATTATGTTTTTCATTAAAATATTAATTTGAATGAGAGTTAGTTCTTATATTTTAATTTTACTAATAATTAATAAATAATTAGTAAATATTTAGTAAATAATTGTAATTGTTGTAATGGAAAATAATTACTTAGATTCATCAATTGACGATTCAAATTTAAACGACCAATCTTTCGATAATTATGACTATGAATTAGAAGACGAAAATATTAAAGTAGTTCCAGTTCAGCATATATTCGATAAAGTAGACTGCAAAAAAAGTTACAAGCATTTATATGAAGATCTAATACCAACAAAAATAAATGATAATATATCAATAAAGATAAACAAGTAAATATTAATTAAATTATAAAAAAATAACTAACAATTTCTAAACTTTCTTGATAAAATTATATAGAAAAAAGGAAAATCCTTGGCAAGAGTTCTTCGCGAATAAATTTTCTAAAATCAATTTATCAGCTAAAAAATCAAATTTAGAGGAATTTGAGTTAAGAATAAATACAGTTATTTCTGATTTTGAATTAAATATTAATGAAGAGAGCAAAAAAGAATGTAAAAAGACTTTAGGAGAAGAAAAACATAATTACATCCCTAAACTTATAAATAAATATAACAATTCTTCCAATAGAATTGGTTTAAATGACCCGTTCAAATCACAGCTAAAGCTAAAATTAAAGAAAAACAAAATGAAATACAAATTATTTAGACAACATGAACATAATTCTAACAATGAACATTCTGAACATACTTCAAATATATCCAATAACATTCAAAACTTTCATAACTCGAAGATCTCTAAATCAAAAGTAACATTCGATAAACTTAGCTTACAAAATGTTATCAAATTTAACGATAACGATAATAACGATAATAACGATAATAACGATAATAACGATAATAACGATAATAACGATAATAATAATTACACACAACGTACTCTCAATATCGGTAAAGCAGTATCATCTCCATCTAAAAAATTAACAGCTAATATAAAAAGAAGTACTAATAAAGGAAATATATTTGGATCAACAAATGAAACAACATTTTCAAAAATAATAAATAAGTTGAAAATAAACAAGGTCAAGAACATTTCACTACTTACTAACACAAATAATACAAATACTGATAGTTTAAATAGTCAAGGTCTTATTTCAGGATCATTAGTAACAGACTCAACTCATATAAATAGCGGTAATTTTCTAATGACTACTAGGAGTATAGGTAAATATAATAAATATAAACTTATTACTAAACATATAACATATATT
>Ga0100378_1001993_pt1 | contig 20737 bp, 18 predicted proteins | sample CryGeymeta201502_FD_81535 | JGI IMG/M metagenome (GOLD analysis project Ga0100378, IMG submission 81535) | Groundwater microbial communities from Crystal Geyser aquifers in Utah, USA - Crystal Geyser metaG 2015-02 | ecosystem: Environmental > Aquatic > Deep subsurface > Groundwater | place: USA... | reverse complement strand
CAATTCCTGTCTGCGTGCGGACCTGTCTGCGTGCGTACACGCACAGGCAGGCATTGTGCCCCTACAACCAAACGATTTTTTTCTAACTACTAATTTAATCGGTCAATCGGTGCATTGGTCAATCGGTAAATCGGTCAATTGTCCTTTACTTGCATTCATATATCTTTTTGATATTATACTTTTTAATCTTGTAATAAAAACTCCTCAAGCTAATTCCTAACTTTTTTGCAGTCTTTAAACTGTCCCCATTGGTAGACTTCAATGCATTTATTAGGGCAACCTTTTCTGTAAGGTCCTTTATATTTTTTAGATTATTTTTACCCCAATCAAAATCAGCGAAAGGAGTATTTTTAGAATCACTAATCAATTTTTCTTTAATTATTCCCACTTCATATAAATCGATTAAAGGAGGAATATGTTTGGGTAAAATTGATTCTTCACTTAATTTCATATTTATTACTGCTCTTTCAATAACATTTTCTAATTCTCTAACATTTCCCGGCCAGGCATAATCCAATAATATATTTAGAGCTTCTGGCAAAATCCCTTTTACATTCCTACCAAAATCTTGATTAGATTTTCTAATCAGATTATTTACTAAAAGAGGCATATCCTCCTTTCTTTCTCTTAAAGGGGGGATATAAATAGGAATAACATATAATCGATAATAAAGGTCTTCCCTTAATCTTCCTTCTTTTACAGCATTTTTTAAGTCAATGTTGGTAGCAGAGATTATTCTTACATCTACATTAACCGGACTCCCCCCTCCTACTCTTATAATCTCTTTTTCCTGAAGAACTCTCAACAACTTAGCCTGTAAATTCAAGCTCATTACTCCGATTTCATCTAAAAATATAGTTCCTTTATCAGCTTCTTCAAATAATCCTTTTTTTCCAGTTCTTTTGGCCCCGGTAAATGCCCCTCCCTCGTAACCAAAAAGTTCACTCTCCAATAGAGTATCCACTAAGGCAGAACAATTCACTCGGATAAATTGTTTATTATTCCTTTTGCTGGCATGGTGGATAGCATGAGCAAATAATTCTTTCCCAGTTCCACTTTCTCCCTGAAGCAAAACAGTTGCTGGCGTCTGGGCAGCTTTCATCGCTTGTTCTTTAGCAATAATCATACCCCTACTTTCCCCCACAATATCTGCAAAAGTATATTTTGATTCTAAATGTCTAACCCTTTCTTTAACTCGCTCTAACTCTTCATTTAAATATTTAATTTCAGAAACATCGTGAATTACTGCCACGCTGCCTTTTAACACTCCATCTACTATAACTGGAGCAACATTCACTATTACTTCTTTACGGTTAGGACCCACTCTCATTCTCACTCCATGTACTGGTTTCCCGGTCCTCAGCACTTTTAAATGCATACTTTCTCCCCCATCAGCAATATCAATAGTAGGTGATTTCCCTAATACATCTTCTTCGGTTAAACCGGTAAGTCGGGTATAAGCAGGGTTAATGATAGTATGCAAACCTTTTTCATCTACTACGGAAATGGCATCATCAGTAGAATGGATTATGGATTTTAAAGTACTCTGAATCTCTTTTTGTGTGACAATTTCTTGCAGCCATTTATCTTTATTTGCATTAATCTTCTCTTTCATAAGCTAACAACCTTATAGTAATTGACCGATTGACCGATTGGCCAATTTACCAATTGAATTCAATATACTGTCTTCTCTTCCGTCTTCTATTTAGCAAATTCTGGTTTCCTCTTTCCTACCTAAACGCTAAACGCTATACGCTATACGCTATCCGCTATTATGCTATCTTCACTTATTACTCATTACACATTACCTATTACTGTATTATCTATTTAACATTTTTTGGGCGTGCTGGATAGTAATCTCACTAACTTGATTGCCATCTAACATACGAGCAATTTCCTGGATTTGTTCTTCCCCCTTCATTTCTTTTAAACTTATCCCGGTCTGATCATTTAAAACATATTTTTCAATATAAAAATGCCTCTTGGCTCTACAAGCTATCTGAGGCAAATGGGTTACACAAATTATCTGTCTACCCTCAGAAAGATTCTTCAATTTTTGAGCAATAACCTCACCTAAGCGCGCCCCTACTCCACTATCGATTTCATCAAAGATCAAAGTGGGAACTTGATCGACTTCGGAGAGGATTGATTTCAAAGCCAGCATAATTCTTGATACTTCTCCTCCCGAGATAATCCGAACCAAAGGACGTAATCTTTCCCCGACATTGGGAGAAATTATAAACTCAATATCATCAATACCTTTAGGGCCAATCTTATATTTTTTGCCATCTATTTCTATCCCCTCATTATCTTCATAACGATGGATAGAAACTTTAAATTGACACCTCTTCATATTTAAATCTTCTAATTCCCTCACTACCATTTTCTCTAAATCCTCAGCAATCTTTCTCCGCTTTAAGCTTAGGTTATGGGAAATATTAGAAATCTTATTTTCCAAGGAATTAATTTCTTCTTTTAATTTTTCAACCCTATCTTCACTATAATCAATAGTTTTTAATTCCTGATCTATTTTTTGGCGATATTGTAATATTTCTTCTATGGTAGAACCATATTTACTTTTTAAAGTATTAATCAGATTTAATCTTCCTTCAATTTCTTTTAACTTTTTGGTATCTAAATCTATCTTATCTTTATATTTTATAATCTCATTAACGATATCCTCAAGTTGATATCCTATTATTTTTAAATCTTCTTTTATCTTTCCTATCCGTTGGTCTAAGGAAGCAATTTCCCCCAAATCTATAGCTACTCCATTTAAAGAATCTCTTAATGAGGGCTGCTCTAATCCACCTTCGTAGAGAATGAAATTTACTTTTTCCATCGTCTCAATAATTTTCTCCGCATTTCTTAATACCATTTCTTCCTCTTCTAAAACTTTATCCTCATTTCTAACTAAAGAAGCTTTATCTATTTCATCTAATTGATATTTTAAAAAATCTATCCTCTTTAAATTATCTTCTTTATTTCTGATCAATTGAAATAACTTCTCTTTCTTGTCTCGCCACAATCGATAAAAACCAAACAATTCTTTTCTAAATTTTATAATTTCATCTCCTCCCAGATTATCTATCAAATCTATATGTTTAGAAGGATCTAAAAGAGATTGATGATTATGCTGGCCGTGCAAATCAACTAAAAAATTCCCTATATCCTGAAGCATAGATAAATTTACCAACCTCTGGTTAACCCAGCACTTATTCCGTCCTTTCCTACTAACTTCCCGCCTAATCAGTAAATTCCCTTCTTCATCGACAATTTCCATATCCGGATTTAAATCACTTATGATCTCTTTCTCTTGTGGAGTTAATAGAAACAGTCCTTCTACTATTAAACTATCTTCTCCATCTCGAATTAAATCAGAAGTGGCATGGCTTCCTAAAATTAAATCTATTGCTTCTATGATAATGGATTTTCCCGCTCCAGTTTCTCCAGTTAAGACATTTAATCCTTCCTCAAATTCTATATTCAATTCTTTTATTAAAGCCATATTTTTTATGTTTAATTGAAATAACATCTATTTCTATATCCACCTAATTATATTAGGATACCTTAATTATTTATTTACCTGGCCACTCCATCTTAATTTTTCCCGTAAAATAGCATAAAAACTTTTCTCTTTAAAAGCAATTAATCTGGTTTTATAAATAGATTTTTTTACTATTACTTCATCTTTTGGTTCTAAAGTAAAACCTTCCTGACCATCTATAGTAACCATTACCTCTTCCTCACTCAACTCTAAAGTTATTCTTACTTGATCATTTTCACCAATAATTAAAGGCCGAGTAGATAGGGTATGGGGACAGATAGGAGTAAGTATCATAGAATTTATATTAGGATTAACAATGGGACCACCGGCAGAAAGAGAATAAGCCGTGGAGCCAGTAGAAGTAGAAATAACTAATCCATCTGCAGAATAGGTGATAACATAATCATCATTAATATAAGTAGCTAAAGAGATTAGGCGAGCAAATGCCCCTTTGCCAATAACTATATCATTTAAAGCAGTAAATTTCTTTATCTCTTTTTCTTTTCTTTTTACTATACCATCTAACATCATTCTCTCATCAAGGAAACATTTTCCTTGATATATTTTTTCTAAAAATATTTCCAGGTTATCGATACCGATTTGGGTTAAGAAACCCAATCCTCCTAAATTCACTCCAAAGATTGGAATCCCATCGGTAGCAGCTATTTTAGCCGCCCTAAGTAGAGTTCCGTCTCCTCCTAAAGAAATTATCAAATCCACTGAGTTAAAGAATTTTTCGTTAGTGCAGCTAAAATCTTTTCTTCTAATTCCTTTATCCTTACCTCCTTCTACATAAACTTTTATCTTTTTAAAGCTTAACCAATCAACTATCCAATTAGTTATTTCCTGAGCTTTTTCTTTTTCGTAATTAATCACTAAGCCCACACTATTTAATTTTATCTTCATCTATGTCCTCACTTGAAGCAAATAATATAAAACTAAAGTAAAAATTGCTCCGGCTAAGAAATATACTATCTTGATCAGCCATTGACGAAAGGTTATTTCGAATTGAAACTTAACCTCAGAGATACTCTTATTTTTCATATTTAATAAGATAATACCATTGGGTTGATAGGCAAGATAATATTCCAACATCTGTCTTCGGGTCTCTCGGTTAGTAATATAAGGGGCTCTCTCTCCGTTTTTAACTTCTACTACATAAACTTTTCCCCTCTTTCTAACCAGGTAGTCTATTCGCACTAAATATCGATGAATCTTATCTCCAATACTAATATGGAGTGGTTTACTTTTTTGAGCATCTATGATGGTATAACCTTTTTTTCTTAATATTTTTTCTGCTTCTTTTTCTGCCTGTCTGCTTTTAGAAAATCTCTGCTTTAATTTTTTAGTCCTTAACCAATTAGTTATTTTGATATACAGAATCAGGCAAATTATCCCTCCACCAATAATTAAACTTAAAATTAAAACTCCATTTTCACTTATACCCAAGAATTTCACTCCCATAATCTCTTACTTTAATTTAACTTCTTCATCCACTCCTCTGCTTTATAAAATTAAATATTATTTAACCAGATGATAATATATTATTTTTTAAGAGAAAGTTCTTGGTGAGCTTGATCTACTACTTCTTCAATTAAATGAGGGAAATAGCTTATCTTCTCTTCTTCAAAATTTTTGGTTAAATAGATAAGATATTCAATATTGCCAGAAGCTCCTTTTAGGGGAGAAAAGGTCAATCCTTGAATGCTAAAACCTAACCTAAGGGACGCTTCTACGACTTTTTTTATTACTATCTGATGAACCTCTACTTTTTTTACCAATCCACCTTTTTGAACGAACTCCCGACCTGCTTCAAACTGAGGTTTAATTAAAGCTACTACCTCTCCTTTCTCCTCAAGTAAATTATACACTGCTGGTAAAACTTTATCCAAAGAGATAAAAGAAACATCTATAGTAGCCAATTTAAACAAACTATCGAATTTATCTGCAGTAAGATATCTTATATTGGTTCTATCCATAATTACAACTCTTTGATCTTGCTGCAGTTTCCAGGCTAACTGTCCATAACCTACATCTATACAATAAACTTTTTCGGCTCCGAACTTTAAAAGACAATCGGTAAAACCTCCCGTAGAGGCGCCAATATCGATTGCTTTCTTCCCTTTAACCCAAATATTAAAAAACTTTAGGGCTTTTTCTAATTTTTCTCCACCTCTACTTACATAAACAGTCTCTTTCTTTAATACAGAAATATTACTATCCACCTTAATTTTTAGCCCTACTTTAGTGGACTTCTTTCCTTCTACTAATACTTCTCCAGCCATTATAGCCCTTTTTGCTTTCTCTCTGGAAGCGAAAAATTCCTTTTCCACCAACAATATATCTAAACGCTCTTTTACTAATTTTTTCAAAGCTATAAATTCACCTCAGAGCAAAATTTTACTTATTCCTTCTATTAAGTTAAAAATTCAATTTACCATATAATATACAAGCCATTATAATTCCTATAAAAGCCCCTACTATAACTTCAAAGGGAGTATGTCCAATTAATTCTTCAAAATTTTTATCTCTGATCTTTCTTTCTGCAAAAAATTCCAGGATAATTTTATTTAATACTTTAGATTGTTCACCGGTCTCTCTCCTTACTCCGGCAGCATCGGCCATAACAATAAAGGAGATTACTAAAGCTAAGGCAAATAAAGAAGAATCCCAACCTTCGGTAAAACCAATAGTAACTGCAACACACATAGACAGGGCTGAATGGGTACTCGGCATTCCTCCTGCCCCAAAAAATCTCATCATATCCCACTTTTTTTCAGTAATATAAAATATAAATAGCTTTATAGCCTGATTTAAAATCCAGGTTATAAGGGCAATTATGATAATCTTATTTTTAAAAATTAGAGAAAAATTGGTGATACTAATTTTTATCTTCCCTTCCTATTTTAGCTTTCATTATTCTGGCAATTTTATGATGGTTTAATCCAATCTTCATCTCTAAGAAGAGGCATACTGATGTCTACGTGACCTACTAAGCTATTCCTCTCATTTCCCTCCACTAATATTTGAACACCTTTAATCGGAGAAATTTCAGTTAAACTATTTACTATAGAATAAACGGTCATTAACTCACCGCTACTACCTCCGGTGTGGTTTTTAAATACTTCCTCAGATAGATCTACATAAACGATATCATCAGCAATATATACTTCATTAACTCGAGTGCCTTCGGGAATGGTAGAATAGAGGTCGGAACTGTCAGGACCTTTTATAAGCTCAATAACTACTTGTTTGGCCAAAGAAGTAGTTGGGGGTATTTTTCTTTTTTCAGATACTAGATACATCGCTTGAGAATCAGAAAAATAAAGATTAACTTCTATCATCTCTCCTGGTACAGTTTGAACTTCTTCTTTCTTTTCTTCTTCGTAAGGGACTTCTTTGATAACTACAGGTTTTTCTTTATATTTTTCTTTAAGAGGAATAATAATAAACTTATTAAACATTATATAACTAAAAATTATAATTACCATTAACACCAATAATTCAAAGATGAAATTTTTTCTTTTTCTTTTTTTTCTTAGCTCTCTATTTATAGCCATAATAATTTACCTTACATCTCATTAGGAATATTTTTTATATAATATATTATTGCGTCAAACAAGGCTTGGGCAGTTTTTTGACTAAATTCATTGTTCTTTAATAATTTTTCCTCTTGAGGATTAGAAATAAAAGCTATCTCTACAATTACTGCTGCCATATTCACTCCCTTTAATACTACAAAAGGAGCTTGCTTTACTCCCCTATTTTCCAACTTAAGATATTTCAACAATTCTTTCTGCACAATATGAGCAAAATCAAAACTATATTTAATATTAGCGCTCTCTTCCAAGTCACCGATGATTGAAGCTAAATCAGCATCCACTTCCGGGTGAGCCCTGCTGGCTCTGTTCTCTCTATCAGCTACATCTTTAGCAGAAGCTCCGATATATTTGGAACTTAGTACAAAAGTTTCAGTCCCAATCGCGGTAGGACGATTATTTAAAGTTGAATTAGTATGTATACTTACAAATATAAAACCATTCTTCTGATTAGCAAAATTTACCCTATCTTCTAAAGAGATAAAATCATTTTTATATCTGGTTAAATAAGTGGGAATACCAGCTTTCTTTAAAAGTTCTTCTAAATGAAGAGCAACCTTTAAAGTAACCTCACTCTCCTTTAAGCCGGTAGGTCCGATTGCTCCTGGATCACTACCTCCGTGCCCGGGGTCAATAATTACTACTCTTTTGCCGGTTACCTTAGGTTCAGGAACAGGTTTTTCTTCAGGTTTAGGAGGAAGAGTTTCGAGTAAAGTTTCGCTTTTCTTCTCTGGTCTAAATATATCTATTACTACTCTATCGGGGTCGGTAAGACTAAAAATATTATATTTGACTTCCTGGTATAGATCAAATACAACTCTAGTAATTTCCTCATTAAATTGAGCTGTTCTTACTGTTTTTAATATGCCATCATTTATCTCTATCTCTTTAAACGTATCTTCTAATTTTAGAATAGAACCAATTATATCGATAAAAATTTTATCCGGATTGGTTAATTTATTTGCTTTAAATTCAGTTTTTTCAGATAAGTCTATTACTACTCTAGTCTTATCAGAATCAGAATAACTTCTAACTTTTAACAAATAAGGTCTTATGGTATTAATAGATATTATAGTATTAATAGATAAAGTCTTAGCTTGATTATCCCATTCAATTTCTGCTGGGGTAATAATTTTAATCACTTCTAAGGGAAGCATTACTCGGCTATCAATAATTTTAGCCGGCGTTTTCAGAGGAATTATTTTTCTATCCATTTCTAAAGAAAGTTCATCAATTACTAAACAAACTATATGCTTATCAATATTTATAGTTAATAACTTTAAAGCTGGAAACCAGGTAATCCTTCCACCTAAAGCATCTACTATATTACGAGCGGGAATAAATATTTGATCATCTTCCATAATGGAAAGAACATCTAATTCGAGAGGTTTATGGTCCATTAATATTTTTATTTCTGAAGACTGAGCCAAAGCAGAAGAAAGGTGGAATAAAATAGTTAATCCTACTGCTATTAAAATTAAGTAAGGTATTTTTTTCATAAAACTTGTTCTATTCCTCCTGAATTAAATATCTAATCATTAAAACTTTTAAAATTGCCGCTAAGGGGACAGCTACTAATACCCCTAATATTCCTAATAACTGACCACAGACTAAAATAGCTAAAATTACAGTTAAAGGATGGAGACCCAATCCTTTACCTAAAATATTAGGTTCAAGAAATACAGATTCAATCTGATTGACCAAAACAAATAATCCTAAGATTATTAATAATATCCACCATGGTTTACCAAGAGCAAAAATTAAAGCCAAAACCACTCCAATAATTGGTCCTAAATAGGGAATAAAGTTGAACGCCCCACTAACTATTCCGATAATTAGAGCAAATTTTAAATTTAAGACATACAAACCTATACCAATTAAAGCCCCCACAATAATACAGATTATTATTCGACCACGAATAAACCCACTAAGAATATGATCTATCTCTTCTATTACTTCTTTAAATTCTTCTTTCTTTTTCTTGGACACAAAAGTATACAAGTTTTCTTTAAATATTAAAATATCTCTTAATATATAAAACAAAATTAAAGGAACAATTACTATTCCAAAGGAAATACTAGAAACTATATTAGATAAATAAATTATAATCTCTTGAGAAAAACCTAATGCATTTTTTTGAAGTTCAGATAGACTTTCTTTAATTAAAGTTGCTACATCAGTAGGATTTATAAATTTCGATAGTTGAGGTTTCAAAGATAAAATGATAGTTTGGTACTTTTCAATAAATTTTGGAATTTCACTATATAAAATATTAAGTTGATTAATTATACTTGGAATCACAAAAAATATAGTTAAAATTAGTAAACCAATTATTATGGCAATAATAATAATAATAGCCAATATTTTGGGAGCCTTTTTATTAATAAGATATTTATAAAGCGGCTCAAAAAAATAGGCTAACATTAAGGCAATACTAAAATATATAAATAGCCACTTCAGTCTATTTAATACATAAACTAAAATTATTAGACCAATAGCCGTACTGATAATAAAATTTAATCTCTTATCCTTTATAAATTCCATAAATAATTTTCCACCTAAAATATCTTTTTACTTATCTATTTATAACAGATTAGCTCAGATTATTCAATTTTTTTATATTATTATGTAGCCCTCTCTGAATTTTTGTCATGGCGAGCGACCGTAGGGAGCGTGGCAATCTCATCAAATTTCCCCCTCATCTATATTCTACATCCCCCTCAAATTATCCTTCTTTTTTAACTTAAAAAATTAAAAATCTAATTTTTATCCCATTTTTTTTGTTCATAATTTTTACTATACACTTTCCCTTTTCTCTTTACCAGAGAGGAAGAATTGACAAACTGGGGGGTAATATGATAAAAATATTATGCGTATTGCATTTTACAAGCTAAAAATATAAGAGTAAATAGTAAATTGCGAAATAAATAAATAATAAGTGGGTAAACCTAATAATGAATGATATAGAAAGTAACTTTAATAATATTATTAAAGTCAAAAGTTTGGGAAAGAAATTTGGCGATTTAGAGGCAGTTAAAAATATTAGCTTCGAAGTTAAAGAAGGAGAGATATTCGGATTTTTAGGACCTAACGGAGCCGGAAAAACTACTACCATAAATATGCTCTGTACCATGCTCAAGCCAAACCATGGTACAGCCTCCATAAACGGTTATTCTATCCTCACCTCCTCCAACGAAGTAAGGAAAAGTATTGGGATTATCTTTCAAGAAAATACCCTGGATGAAAAACTTACTGCCAATGAAAATCTTTCTTTACACTGTAGATTTTACAGAATCCCTAAAAAAGAAAGGGAAAATAGAATAAAAGAAGTGCTTGATATAGTAGAACTTGGTGACAAGAGATATAAAATCGTGGAGACTTTTTCTGGAGGTATGAAGAGAAGATTAGAGATTGCTCGGGGACTACTACATTATCCGAAGGTACTTTTTTTAGATGAACCTACTATTGGACTTGATCCTCAAACTCGAGCCCATGTTTGGGAATACATTTTAAAACTTAAAGAAAAAGCCGGCATTACCATGTTTTTAACTACTCATTATATAGATGAAGCAGAAATATGTAATAGGGTAGCTATCATTGATTATGGTCAATTAATTGCTTTAGATTCTCCTGATGAACTAAAAAGCAAAATAGGTGGAGACATTGTTGAAATTATTACCTCAGATAATGAAGCTGCCAAGAAAGAAATAGAAACCAAATATAATAAAGAAGTAACTGAAAATCATAAAGTTATTTCTTTTAAGGTAGATAAAGGTAATAGATTTTTAATTAGTTTTATAAAAGAGTTTCAAACACCCATTAAAAGTATTAATCTAAGAAGACCTACCTTAAATGATGCTTTCTTAAAATTAACCGGCAGGCAGATAAGAGAAGAAGAAGCTTCAACAAGAGATCTAATGAAAAAAAGAATGCAAATGCATAGGAGAAGATAAAATGGAAGAAATTTTTGCCCTTTGTCAGAGAGATATATTAAGATTTTTTAGAGATAGAGCCAGGCTGCTTAGTTCTTTTGCAATGCCTTTTTTGTTTCTAATTATCTTTGGAAGTGGAATGAGTGGAGCTATGAGTTCGATGTTCAGAGGAGGTAGTGATTATTCTTCTCTCGCTGACTTTAATTATATGAAATTTATGTTTCCTGGAATTATTGGAATGGTAGTTTTTACTACTTCTATTTTTTCAGCTCTTTCAGTAATCCAAGATAGAGAATTTGGTTATTTAAGAGAAATCTTAGTATCTCCAGTAAAAAGAAGTTCTATCGCTATCGGAAAAGTATTGGGAGGTACTACTATAGCAGTAATACAAGGATTGCTTATGTTTGTTTTTGTTCCCTTTACTGGATTAAAGATAAATTTATCTATTTTAATAAAATTAATTCCCGCTATGTTTTTAGTAGCTTTTACCCTTTCTTCTGTAGGCCTCTTAATTGCCAGCTTATTAAAAACTACTACTGGGTTTCAAATGGTCATACAAATTTTTGTCTTTCCTATGTTATTTTTATCAGGTGCCTTCTTTCCTATAAATGGCTTACCGGTATGGATGAATTTTCTGGTGATTATAAATCCACTTACCTACTCAATAGATATGTTTAAAAAAATAATATTAGAAACCGATAAATTAAATCCAGTATTAAGACAGGCAATGGGTCTTAATTTAACTCTTTTCGGACATCAAATAACTATATTTAACGAAATCCTATTTATACTAATATTAAGTATCATCTTTGTTACCCTGGCCACTATAAAGTTTAGTCACCACAATTAAAATAAAAATGGAGAGAATTAATTAAAGGATTTAAATTCATGACCTACTTTTCGGGCTCGTAATGTTTTGTCCAGATTATTACCTATATTTATTCCAACTTCTACCAGAAGATTCCAACCGGCAGCAATTTCAAGATAGTTAGTAAAATCACCGTATTCAGGAATTATTATAGTAGGAAATATAGTCTTTTTTGTAGAAATGACAATCACCTTTAACCCTACACCATCGATAAGCACATCTTTATATTTTTCCTCATCATTCTTAAATGGATCTATAATTACTACCACCTCATCTGCATCCATAACTTCTTCGATACCGTGAAAAACATAAGTCCCTTCTAAAAAATCCGATTTTTTACGGGCTATTTCATTTGCTTTAAGGGTTAATTCTTCTGCCACCCCATTATTTCTACCAGCGAAATAAATAGCTTTCGAATCTATTAGAGTTTTGGTTACCTCCTCTGGAATAGTTATCTCTAAAACCTGAGTTATTAAAGTTCCCAGTTTATTTAGATCTGGCAAGGATACATTATTTAATTTTCTAAAGAGTAAATCATAAAAAAGTGCCTGTTCTATTACTGATTTTGTTGCCGCAACTGCTTTCTCTACACCACAGGCTAACAGATAGGATAGATGAGCTTCCTTCATTATAGGAGTTCCGGCATTGGCAACGATGCTAATGATATTATCATGATTTTGTTCTTTTAATTTCTGAATTAATTTTAAATCTTCTTTTGTTTTTCCTGAATTAGATGCTATAAACACAGTATTATCTAAAAGTTTATATTCAAGGGCTTGAGTGGCACAATCGGTGTAAAAATCTTCTTTATAACCTTTTTTTCGGGCTTCATACATAACCTTTTTAGCCGGAAAAATGCGTGATGACCCTTCACCAGTAAAAAATATTCTTTCTTTTTTTATTTCTTTTTCATAAGATAATACTTTTTCAACATTAAGATGTTTGACTATTTCAGCAGTCTCCAGCATTTCTTTAATTAGAAAAAATTTATTATATTTATTATTTCGTAAGTTCATCTCTAATCTCCTATTAATAAAAATAGTTATTATTTACTTTTTATAAAATTTAATTCACTATATCTGGGGAGTTCTCCCACCAGTGGTTGGATATATTTTATATATTCATTGGTTACAAAGTTCCCTTGATTATTAATGTACTTATCATCCATTGGTCTTGTATGTAAGGCAACCTCATTAAGTGAAACGGTTTTTAATTCAACTTGATAGGGAGAAGAGCTAATTCGATGGAGGGAAACCATAACCCCAGAAAGACCCTCTTCAGCCAATTGTATAGCCTTAACTCCACATGCATAGGCTTCTTCCAGATCAATCTTGCTTGCCCGATCTATGGCACACATAGAGAGAGATTCAGTTATTTGAAATTCTCCTCGATATTTAGTTTCTTGATTAATTATTTTATGTAAGGTCAGCGCTGCACTTCCCCCTCCCATTGCTCCAAATTCAATATTGGACAAATTATTCTGGGTTTGGAGACTGGCTACCGGAGTCCCATCTTCCCAAAGGATACCTTCACCGCAAACTATGGAAACCCATCTATTTTTATTAATACATTCTTTGACCTCTGATATAAATCTTTCTTTAGACAAAGGTCTTTCCGGTATATAAATTAGATGAGGAGCATCGGATTCAGTTTTTTTAACCAAAGCTGCCGAGGCAGCCAGCCATCCGGTGTTTCTACCCACAGTTTGTAAAATAACATATTTATCGACTCTTTGCATATCCCGAGCAAGTCGGCCAGCTTGTTGGACTGAAAGACAAACATACCTCGCCGCAGAGGCAAATCCTGGAGCATGGTCAGTACCGCAAAGATCATTATCCACCGTTTTAGGAATTCCGATACCATTTAATTTATAATTATTTTTTTGACAATATTTTTCTACTCTTCGAATGGTATCCATTGAACCATTACCACCAATAAGAAAAAAATAACGAATATTATATCTCTTAATTTGTTTTATTATAAGTGGAAAATCTTCGTCTTTTAAAGTATATCTGCATGAACCTAAAGCAGATGAAGGGGTTTGACGCAATCCCTCAATGACTTGAAAGTCTTCTTTTCCTAAATCAAAAATCTCATCTTGCATAAATCCTTGAATCCCAAACCTCATACCAAGAACTTTTTCAACTTTTTTTGATTTGAGACCTTCTTGAATAAGACCACAAAGACTCGAATTAATAACTGCGGTAGGTCCACCAAATTGCCCTATAATTGCATTTCCTTTCATCAGTCGCTCCGATAGATTAAAATAAATTTATATTTAACTCATCATAAAGGTGTTTACTACTTAACATCCATAAGCCCTCTTCTTTTTAAAGGTTCAAGTATCTTCACTGCTGCACCAATTAAAACTCCATCCTCTCCTAATTTAGAAAATTTTATCTTGGGAACAAGAAGAATATTTATCTCTTGTAAAAAATCTTTCAATATAACAGTTAAGGCCTTTTCTGTTTTCGCGGAAACGACATATAATGTTTCTTCATCTCTTTATTAAAAGGCAAGGCAAGTATCTCCTCTATAACTGCTTCTGCCTGCTCAAAAGATTTGGTCCTGGGATCTCTGATCAGTATTTCTTGAAGTATCCTTTTATCACCAGATACGAATGCTTCTAAGGCCCACTCCATCCTTAACCTCCTCGGGGTAAGATACATATCCATTATCCGCTTTGGTAGGGGAGGGTTTATCTCCTCTGGATGAATGCCTTTCTGGTCTACAATTACCGGTACTTCTACTACTACATCCTCGGGAATGCCCGGTATTATTGGTCCTTTATTGGGAATATTTAGTACAAATCTTTCTTGATTCCCATTGATCAAGGCATCGATAAATTGAATGTGTTGTTCTCCGCTCATAACCTCAGGGGGAAATTCTTGCAAAAGATTAATAGATTTATCTGCATCCAGCTTAAAACTCTTATCGGTTGATGCCTTCAAACTATTCTGATACCAGGCCCAGCCTAAGTCAGAATCTGCTCCTCCCCAGGGTTCTCCATACCATTTTTTCTTGGCTTCCAGATGGTAATGATATTTCCAGCTCCCATTCCTAACACTATCTCCTATGGGCATTCTTCCATAAAATTTGTACATATCTATCGCCGCAGGACTCATTTGGTCATCAAAAGGATCTTTGGGTTTCCATTTCCTCGCTTCTTCTTCTATCCATTGATCTAAAAGCGGATATGCATCCTTGTCTTTATAAAGAAAATGGGTAAGCCATATATTGTGGTTAAATCCGGCAACCTGCCAGTTCACTTTTTTTATATCCAATCCCAAACTTTTTGCCACGGTTTCAACACCATAATGCCCATGACAAAAACCTATAACCTTAAGGTCAGAATATCTGGATATCAAGGTCGTACCTTCAAATACAGGATTAGCCGCCTGAAGAAGCCGAGCATTCGGGCATATCTCTTCCATACTGTGAGCTATCTCTAAAAAATGTTTGAGTTGATTGTAATTACTTAAGGTATAGTAATCAGAAACCATATTAAATTCTTGGCTATCTATGCCTCTTGCATACCCATGCATTTCTCCTGCTTTTCTACTGGCATCCAGTTGTCCATGACCACCTATAAGAGCAGTGTTGATTACAAAATCTGCGTCTTCAATTGACCGTTTCATATCTGTTGTTTTCTCGAACCTTAAATTAGTCCCCACTAGATCAGCATATCTCTTTGCTAAATGATGTACTGAATTTAGACGCTTTTCATCGACATCCATAAGTGAAACAGAGCTTCCAGATAAACCTTTTGTTTTGCAAAGATCTCCTACTAATCTTAAAGAAAAAATAGCACTTCCTGCTCCTATAATACTTAGTTTTATACCTGACATTTAAATTCCTCCTTATAACTAATTTATCTAGTGGAAAATTTAAAACAAGCTACTCTATTCATACCCATACTTCTTTATGAACCACTTTTTTACTGCCTGGACCGAAAATAAATACGTTACGACAATCATTATAAGAGCCAGAAAATATAGCGGTGGCGGAACAATAAAACCAAAATGTTGCCCTAAAGGCGTAAATGGTATAAGCAGACCTATGGTTAGGATGTATATAGATGTAAACATCAAAAATTGACTCGGCTTGCTTTCAATAAAGGGTATTTTTCCAGTACGGATAATATGAATGACCAGCGTTTGCGTACAGAAAGATTCCAAAAACCATCCGGTATGAAAAAGCGGTTCGGAAGCATGGAAAATAAACCATAAAACACCAAAGGTTATGAAATCAAATATTGAGCTTACCGGTCCGATAATCAACATAAATTTCTTGATATAATTTACGTTCCATGGCCTGGATTCAAGAAGGTATTCCTCGTCCACATCATCCGAAGGAATTGCTATTTGCGAGAGGTCGTAAAGAAAATTATTTAACAGAATTTGTATGGGCAACATCGGTAAAAATGGCAAAAACAAACTCGCTCCGATCATGCTGAACATATTTCCTAAATTAGAACTTGAGCCCATCTTGATGTATTTAAGAATATTGCCAAATGTCCTTCGCCCCTCGATTACTCCATCTCCCAGCACCATTAAATTCTTTTGCAGAAGAATAATATCAGCCGATTCTTTGGCGATATCCACCGCATTATCAACCGATATCCCCACATCGGCCGACTTTAAAGCAGGTGCATCATTTATACCATCCCCTAAGTATCCGACGGTATGATTGTTTCTATGCAGAGCCCGAATAATGCGCTCCTTTTGCAGAGGGGAAAGCCGAGAAAAAACATTTACGGATTTCACCATATTAGTTAGCTCTTCATCGCTTGCCTTTTCTACTTCTTCACCGGTTAAGGTTTCTTTTACATCAAGACCGATTTCGCTGCATATCTTCTTGGTCACCAGTTCGTTATCGCCAGTTAAGACCTTAAAGTCTATACCCAGTTTGCTTAAAGTTTCAATAGCTTTTCTAGCTGTTGGCTTAGGCGGATCAAGAAAGGCTACGTATCCTTTAAGAACCATTCCGTTTTCATCATCTTTCGAATAGACTTCTTTAGGATTAGCGTAATCTTTGTAGGCAATAGCCAAAACTCTGAATCCTTCAGCGCTTAAATGCTTATATTCAAGCTCCAAATCTGTTAGGGTAATGGCGTTAAAATCAAAGAAATTTCCGTCTAATTCAAATTTCAAACACCGCTTAAATATTTCTTCCGGAGCGCCTTTGGTAATCAATCGATGCTTACCATCCATTTCCACCACGACAGACATCATCTTCCGGGAGAAATCAAAAGGAATTTCATCAATTTTCTTATACTTTTTAACCAGTAATTTCTCATGCCTTAGTACAGCGCGATCTAAAATGTTCTTAAGACCAGTCTGGTAGTAACTATTTAGATAGGCCAATATTAACACGTCCTCATCTTCTTTTCTTACCACATTGCAATGCCGCTCTAAAACAATCTTATTTAAGGTAATGGTGCCTGTTTTATCGGTACAAAGGACATCCATCGCCCCAAAGTTCTGTATCGAATTAAGGCGTTTGACGATGACATTCTTCTTGGACATGGCTATTGCGCCTTTGGAGAGATTAATTGCAACTAGCATAGGAAGCATTTCCGGAGTAAGGCCCACGGCAACCGCCAAAGCAAAAAGAAGCGCTTGATACGTATTCCCTTTAGAAAGTGCATTTATAGCAAAAATAACGACTACTAAGATGAGCATAAAGCGAATCATCAGCCACGTAAAGCTGCGCACGCCCTTATCAAAGCTTGTCTCCACGGCTATTGATGCAAGCCTGCGCGAAATTTCGCCAAATTGGGTAGCTAAGCCGGTCCTAATAACGACGCCTAATCCCGTGCCATTTACCACGCTTGATCCCATAAAGGCGATATTGGTCAAATCGGAAGGAGAACTGCTTTTAGTTTGTATCGGTCCGGCGATTTTTTCTACCGGAAAAGACTCGCCAGTTAAGGAGGCTTGATTGAGAAACAAATCTTTACCAGAAATAATCCGTAAATCCGCGGGGATCATATCACCGGCAGAGAGGTCAACAATGTCTCCCGGAACGATTTCCTTGATATCCACTTCTATTGTTTTGCCGTTTCGGTAAACGGTTGCGGTAGCCCGCACCATTTCGCTCAACTTCTCAACTTCTCTTCCGGCACGGTGCTCTTGAAAAAAAGATAATGCCACGCTCATAATTGCCATCAAGATAACCAAGACCGCGCTTATCTTTTCACCAAAAAAGATGGAAAACAAAGCTATTATCAATAAGACGATAACCAGAGGATTGAAAAATTTTGAAATAATTTGAAATACAATGGAGCTTTTCTTTTTTCTGGCCGGTTCGTTATAACCATATTCTTCAAGGCGCTTTTCAACTTCTTCTGTGGTAAGCCCTTTAAGAGAAGTAGCGAATCGTTCCAGAATTACATCTGTAGAGCAATTTACGCAATCACCGTTTAATATTTTTGAATTTTGTTTATTATTGGCCATAGGTAGGTTTATTCTTTCATTAAATCATCGATGCCAATGCCAAAAGCGTCAGCAATTTTGGTGGAGGCGGCGAGACTTGAACTCGCGTCCAAAGATATTTCAGTAAAAACCACTACGAGTGTAGTCTATGATTTTTTTCTCGCTCTTTTTACCTCCCATAGACAGGATGTAAATTGAACCAGCCCTGAATTTTCTCTTTTACCTTTCTGGGCAGCAAGATAAAAGATAGTTTACTTTAGGTTATGCCTATAAAGGTCTCGTAAACAAAGAACCTTTAAAGACAAGCAGCCTAATTAGGCTGCTGCTAATTGTTCGTTTCTAGCAATTAATGTTTTTCCATGGTTTTACGAGGACATGGAACCTCGACTCGCTATTTTTACCTCTTTTATCCCTGTCGAAACCTATCGCCCCCATTTTTTATCCTTTAATTCTCTTTCTACATCTCTTTGAACTGCTTTCTCGGTTAATGATTGCCGTTTATCGTACAATTTTTTCCCTTTCGCCAAAGCTAATTCCATCTTGGCACGACCTCTTTTAAAATAAATCCGTAAAGGCACCAGGGTTAAACCCTTCTCTTCAACTTGCCCTTTTAAACGGTTAAGTTCCCGCAAGTGCAAGAGTAATTTTCGTTTCCTTTTAGGGTCTACATTAAATATATTACCAAAAGCATAAGGAGATATATGCATATTCATGATATAAAGTTCTTTATCTTCAAATTGAGCAAAACTTTCCCGCAAGCTAACCTTGCCTTCTCTTAAAGATTTTACCTCTGTCCCTTTTAAAACCAGCCCTGCTTCGCAAGTATCTAAAATGTGGTAATCATAGCGTGCTTTTCTATTTACAGCTATATTCTTTACTTCATTTTTATCCTTAACGCTCATAATTTCCTCATCTGGCAATTAAATTATAGCATAAGTAAGGTTAATTATCAATCTCACCTTAATCATCTCTTTTGGGTAAAGATATACTTTTTCTAAATATTTGTGCTTTTTGAAATTCTTCTTTTAAACTGCCGGGGTGGTTTTTAAGTTTATCCTCTATTATCCGGAGATAATTTTTAAATTCTTGAATCATTTTTAAAATATTTTCCTGATTGGTTTCACAGATATCTTCCCATATCTGATAAGGACTGGAAGCAATTCGAGTCATATCTTTAAATCCCTCTCCTATGGCTTTAAAATAATTATCACTATTCTCCAGTTGACCTAATTCACCTATCATGTTGGTAAGAGAAACTGCCATAATTTGAGGTAAATGACTTACTGCGCCTACAATTCTATCGTGTTCAAGAGGGTCTAATATTAATCTCTTTGCGTTTATGATTTTGATTAATAATAATATTTTTTTTAGGGCTACTAAATTAGTGTCCTTGGTAATAGTTAGAATATAAGTTTTATCCTGAAAGAGACAAGGATTGGCTTCCTCTATGCCGTATTTTTCAGAGCCAGCTATAGGATGACCACCAATAAAATAGACATCTTTAGATAATATTTTCTCTGCTGTTTCCACAATCTGACCTTTAGTACTCCCGGTATCAGTTACTAGACATCCTTTTTTAATAAAAGGGTTAATTCGGGGTAATAAATCTAGAATTGTTTTTACTGGAGTAGCTATAATTATTAAATCTGCTTCTTTTATTCCATTTTCAAGATTAATGGTACCTTCATCAATCGCCCCTCGAGCTATGGCTTTTTCTATTATTTCTAATTTATCTATACCGCTAATTTTAAATTTTGGATTTTTCTTTTTTAAGGCTAATCCGAGAGAACCACCGATCAGACCTACACCAATGATGGTTATCTTTTTAAAGTCACTTTCCTCTTTCATTTTATTTTTCTCCTTTCGGAACCATTATTATTTAGTATATACTACATTATGATTAGAAATCCTTTTTTTTGAGAAAACTTTTCAAAAACAGACCTAAATTGGTTACTAATCTGAGACATAATTTATCAAAAGCATCTAGATTTAAAAATAAACCCTGCCCCAATTTTATTATAAGGAAAGGTCAAGGAGATGGTAGGAGCTCAAAGTTTATGATTTTAACTATTTTATAGTAATGGGAAAGGCTTATATTATAAGGGTTTCAGAGGCAGAATGCGAGATATCGCTTGTGGCGCGTAATTTTAGGTCGAGTAATGGTTTTACCCCTCGAAAATGGCTTTTTTTAGCTAAATTTTCACCCCTTCAAAATCTGAAAGTGGTTATTTATAACAATGTCATTAACTTAAGAATTCAAGAACAAAAGGACATCGGAAACAACTAAACTAATAGGTGTTTCCGATGTCCTTTTGTTCTTGAATGTAGTGAGAAATACTTTGAAAAATAATTGT
>Ga0100378_1001954_pt1 | contig 20954 bp, 29 predicted proteins | sample CryGeymeta201502_FD_81535 | JGI IMG/M metagenome (GOLD analysis project Ga0100378, IMG submission 81535) | Groundwater microbial communities from Crystal Geyser aquifers in Utah, USA - Crystal Geyser metaG 2015-02 | ecosystem: Environmental > Aquatic > Deep subsurface > Groundwater | place: USA... | reverse complement strand
TATATAATAATTAATTTCAATAAATAAAACAATATAAAAAATATTCTTAAATATTCATTCATTTAATATTTAATATTAATTAAATCGTTACATAATAATCATATGTTCAAATGTTTATCCTAATAAATATTAATCATTAATCATATAATTTTAGCGTCTTTCCTTCTCTATATGCTCTTATTTGATTCAAAGCTTTCTCTTTTAATATTTGTGCTACTCTCTCTTCATATTTACTTTTATAAACAGATTTTTTAGTTTGTGCTTCTTCTTTACCATAAAGTTCTATCATCTTATTTTCATCTGTAGCATCTAGAGGATAAGGAAGAATTTGACTTCTTTGTCGTTTTACTTTATTCTCCTCAAATAACTTTTTAGTTTGTTTAACAGTTTTCTTGGTTATTATTTTATCATAACTTCTCACTTCAGCTAGGATAAGCTCATCAATATCACTGTTATGTAATAAGTACTTTTTAAAGGTGTTTATAGTATCTTTCTTTATTTCTTCTGTTACATTATCTGCATTTTTAAACTGGAAGTCGAAGATGTTTTCGTAGCCTTTATAAATTTTAATATAGTTTTCAATATCTTTTATATGTTCTATAAATTCGGCAGGGATTGAATCAAAATGTTTATTCTTCATTAGTCCTGGGATGATCGACTGAGTTTCATCGTATTTTTCAAGATATTGTTCTCTCTCTTTCAAATGCTTTTCTTTACTCTTTTCTTCTTTAGTTGTTGTATTATTATCATCTGTTATTTGTTTAGCTTGCTGTTGGTTGTATATAAATTCTAACTCTCTTACTTCGGAAGGATTTGGAGTTATATAGTCGTCTTTGTGTTCGTTCAATATAATTTTAGATTTATATTTATTTGCTAGTTTAGTAATAGTTGGCTTGATTAAGTCTGAACTTTGTTTAAATTTTATAACAACTTTTATTTTCTTATTTTTGTTGTCTTCTGTAGCAGTGTTTTCTATATTATCAAAGTATTTCTGAATTTCTTCCTCGTTGAAATCGAATTCAAAATCTACTATTTTTCCTATTTCTTCAATGTAGGCTTGTTTCTCTTGGTAGAGATATTGAAGCCTGTAAAATTCCTTGGTGTCGACTTCGTAGTCTACACCATAATCTATTTTATCAATCTTATTATCCTTATTGTCTTTATTATCTGGACTTTCAGCAAGTTCAGCATCAGGCTTAAAAATATCAGTAGGTTTTTTATCTTTTGTTTTTAAAAATTTCAAATTTTGCTTTGCTAATATTTCTTTGTTTTGTTCTGTTTCTAATCGTTTTCGTTCGGTTTCTATTAATCTCTCTATTCTTTTTTTGTGTTCTTCTACTTTGCGTGATACTTTGGTAAACTTATCAAATATGTTGATTTCATCTTTTTTTTCACTTATTTTATAAAATTTGTCTAATTTATTATATAGCTCAATCTTGTTTTTTAATTTCTTTACTTCTGGATCGGTATTATCAGTTCGTATTATATTAGTAATAGCACTTTTATCATAAAAGAATGGATTTCCTTCCATGAAATTATCTAGGTCAACCATTTTCCAATCTTGTTCATTGTATTTATTAAGTAAGAACCAATCATCGAACGATCTTCCAATGAAGTCTAATTCATTTGGCATTTGTAATTGGTTTTCAAAAACGACTAAATGGTTATAGTTAAAGTTATCATTATAGTTTAGTAGATTAAGTGAAGTTAATTCACTATCAGAAGAGCTAGCTGATGAGTCTGAGGCTGATGAGCTGGATGAGGATGATGAGGTGTCTGGGACTTTTGAGCCATTGTTTATTTCTGTTTGTTCATTTGTTATTTTCTCTTTATTATCGTGATGCTCTTTATGATCTTTACTTAAAATCTGTTCTTTATCTTTATGTTCTTTGGTGTTGGATGTTTCATTAGAGATAATTATATCCGGTTGTTTTAATTTAAAAGGATGTTTAATAAACATATAGTATCTCAATATAATCTAATAACATGATTATTAATGTTAATGAAAATGAATTAAAAATAAATTACCTGATGTCTATTATGCTTCATTTCCTTTCCAAGCTTATATTTAGCTGTTAAATCGAAAGGATCGTCTTCATAATTTTTATTAGGTTCTGTGTTTTTTCTTTTGCTGAGATAAATAGAAGCATCTCCTAAGAAATATCTAAAATAATTTATTTAATTTATAAATTACTTATGATGATAGAACCTAATACCGAGCGAATGATCATCTTTTAATTCATAATCTTCTAAAGCTCCATTATTTGCTCTTACAATATTTAGTCCTTTAATAATTGTTTTATCAAATATTAATGCTTTTTCTTCTAAGCTATTTTCTTTAAATTTAGTATCGTTTTCAAAACTATAACTATTATTAGTTGAGTCTGGTGATGTATTTGAATCATTTTTATGAAGATTAATAAAAGCTTTAGTTCTTAATAAAAATTCCTTTTCTAAGATCTTTTCTAAATTTTGTGTTGGATTATTATCTTTATTATTATCTTTATTATTAAGAGCTTTTGAAAGATTATCATAGTAGCTGAAGTACATATTTTTGAATTTATTAGTCAAGGCTTCTTCATCTATTTTATATTTCTGACTTAACATCTGTACTAATATTGGTTCCTAAAATTATAATAATTATTTAATAAGTTTAGTTAAATATTTTACTTCGTTTTTAGTAAATTCATTAATCATCGAAGTACTAAATGGAACTTTATCATACACTTTAGAGAGATGTTCTAGCTCAATCAAATGATTAAATTGGTTTTCTTCTTTTTTTGTTTGATTACTTATGGTTTTATACATAAAATCTAAAAACTTCTTGCCTTCTTGTAATATAAACACTAATGTATCAGGATTCTGAAATAACCTAGGAATTTCTAACCTTAGTTTTTCGATTTCCTTTTCAGTTATGGGAACAAAATCAAAATCAATCTTCTTCGAATTGTCTGCATTATTGTTATAACTTTCGATTTCCTTTGCTAGAGTAAGTTTTCCTCCCTGTAATATAATATTTCTAAAACTTTCACTAAAGTATTTTAGGTATATATGATCTTCATCTCTCAAAGGGATATAATAATTTTCAACAAAACTTTCATTTTCTTCGATAACATTCATCTTTTTATCTTGAAAGGCCACATACTGATCATCATATTTATTCTCAATCATTTTTTCAATTTGCTTTTTTGTATTGAATACTTCTTCTTTACTTTGTTGCATTTTATTAAAAGTTTTTTGTTTTCTGTTTAATGTTTCTTTACTTCTAATTTTATGATCGTATACAAAAGTATATGGAAATATTCTATAAAATGTTTTAAACTTCTTGATATTTTCCTTAATCGATGGTAATGCAAGTTTTTTAAGCATTTTAAATATAAATAATAAATAATAATAATAACAAACAATTATGTTTAGTTTAACTTGATATATAACATATTAAGTTCATATTAAGTTATAATTTACAAATAAAATTTAATATTTAATGATTAAAATAATTAATTATATCTATTAACATATATAAATGAAACACGTTTCAGCAGCCTTACTTTTAGCATTAGCTGGAAGAGATATCAGTATAATAACATTTAAATGTAGACGAGAAAAATATTAAAGAAGTTTTATCATCAGTAGGAGTAAAAGCTAACGATTTAATGGTTACTAGAGTAGTTGCCGCATGTAAAGGAAAAAAAGTTGACGATGTATAATATAATTTTTTATAATACAGTTAATTAGAGACGGTGCCTCTAAGTTAATGGGAACAATTGGAGGAAGTGGAGTTGTTGCCGTTACTGCAACTAAAACTGATGCACCAACTGATGCCAAAAAAGATGATAAAAAAGGAGGAAAAGATGCCCCAAAAGATGATAAAAAAGGTAAAAAAGAAGAAAAGAAAAAAGAACCCGAACCAGAACCCGAAGGTGAAGGAGAAGGTGGTTTCGGAGATTTATTCGGATAAAATATTTAATCTTCTACTTAAAATTAACAAACAAATAATTCATCGATTGTATTTGTATTAAATGGTGTATTTTTTTCTTTATAGTATTATAAATATATGTATAATAATATAATTTTAATTATCAATTATATTACTTATATAATATTTCTAGTAATTGAAATATTAAGTTATTAAATTCATATATTCAAGTTGGTAATTAATAATGTTAATAATTGTTACTACTTCCAAGTAGTTAATTTTTTAGTGTTTAGGCATAAGCTCATTGATTGTTTACATTGTATAAATAATTATTATTATTTAGTTTTAAATTTTATAAATATAATATTTTTACACTTATTTCCTTTTCTATAAAATAACATATAGTATATTATTTTTATTGAAATTTGTAGAATAATAAATAATGGAAGATGTTCTTAAAAACGAACATTTAATTCCAGAATCAACTGAAATTAATAAACAAGAGCCAGATCAACTCAATATTTCAACTGAAATTATAAAACAACCAATTATCAAAAATAATACTTTCAGTGATAAAGAACCTAATGATATTTTAAAAGAACCAAATGATATTTTTAAAGAACCATGCAAACTATCATCATCTTTTGATGTTACAAAAAGTCTTCCTTTAGATTATTTCTTAGAATGGAAGAATATTAATTACTATATTAAAGATTTTAACCCGGAAAGAAGTAATTCAATTACTAAAGATTCAAATAATAATTTAGTTTCTTCGGATAGTAATGAAAATACAGAAAATAAAATAACAATTGAAAGTCAAAATCAAGTTCAAGAGGAAGATCCTTATCCAAACATTGATGAAGAAACTAATGAAAGGAATAGGACTATAATAAATAATGTATCTGGATTTGCTGCCCCAAGAGAAATATTAGTAATTATGGGACCCAGTGGAAGTGGAAAGACATCGCTCCTTAATGTAATAGCAGATAGGCAATTACCAACTGACACAAAAAAGCATGTAATTAGAAGAAATGTAACTGTAAATAATATTAAAGTTGATAAATCATATGGAATGTTATTTGCATATATAATGCAAGATGATGTGTTATTAGACACTTTAACACCTAGGGAGCTATTACTATTTTCAGCAAGACTTAAACTTAAAATATCATATTTTAAAGCATTAAAGAAAGTTGAAGATCTAATAAACCAAGTACTTTATAATTTACATAATTACTAATTTAATTTAAAGTTAGGTCTTAAATCGTGTGCTGATACTTTAATTGGAAATGAATATAAAAGAGGAATATCAGGTGGTGAACGAAAGAGAACATCTATAGCTTATGAGATAATTTCTGATCCTAGTATTATAATAATTGACGAACCTACAACTGGTATGGACTCTTTTACATCATTAACCATACTAAAACTCTTAAAAAGAATGGCTACAAGGAATAATAAAACAATAAGTAATTATTATAATTAATTAAATATAGTATGTACTATTCATCAGCCTAGTTCAGAAATATTTACTCTAATTGATAGAATTATCTTACTAAAAGATGGGAATTTAGTCTATCAAGGCAGCAAAAATAATGTCTTAGATTACTTTTCAAGACTTAATTACAATATGCCTGAATTTTATAACCCTTTCGACTTTTTTATTGAATTAATCGTTGAAGCAGAAGGAAAAACAAATGAAAACTTGTATCGAAAGTATTACAATTTGTGTATACCTGAAGTAAATAGAGAATTAGAAGATAATAAATTAAAACTGAATATTAATAGAGATATGACTAATGATACCTTTGTAATAAAACTAGCACAAAAAGAACAAAAAAAGAAAATTAACTGGTGTTTAGAATTTTGGTTATTACTGCAAAGAAGCTTTAAAAATTATTACAGAAATAAAACAGTTTTTTACGCAAAACTATTTCAATACTGTGTGAACACTATTATATTATATGGATTCTATCACAATATTGGTTCTCCTTCAAAATCAGACACTTTATACAATAATTTCATTGGATTCTACTATAACAACTGTAATAACTTTTTTATTAACGGTATTATGTACACTCTATACACTATTCCAGCTCTTAAGTCAATACTGCGGCGAGAATGTGCAGCTAAATTATATCGAATATCAACAATGTATCTAGCACTATTTGTTACTCTTATCGTTCCTGCTATTCTTTACTCAGTTATTTTTTCTTTCCTTTTGTTTGAAGGGCTTAAACTAAAAAGAGACTTTGAAACGTTTATAGTCTTTTTTACTATGAATATCTTTATATATGTTACAGGTAGTACCTATGGCTTAATGTTCGGAGCAATAATACATGAGAAGATTATAGTTACCGTTGCTCCATTTGTGGCTACTTTATTCAGTTTAGGATCAGGATTTTATAAATCAAATGATGACTTTCCTTCTATTTTCAGTTGGGTTAATTATATTTCTCCTTATAAATATATCTTAGAGATACAAATGGGAAATCAAGAGGACTTTAATGATATTACTGATAATATACTTAAGAAAAATGGATATGAAAGTGGAACTACGTTTTGTCTGATATATTTGTTTTCGACTTTTACTGGCGTGCTTATATTAGGCTATTTGTTCTTTTTGTTATATTCGAAAAAGTTTTAATTAGTTATATAATGAATGTATTTATATTATAATTTAATTTTTGTATTTATTTATATTTAAATATTTTAATTTAATAAGTAATTATAATTTTTATTTAATATACTCATTCTTTTATAAATTATTTTTTTAGTTTTAATTTAGAACTTATATATTCAGGAATTATTCTTAATTGATCATTTATTTTAAGCTCAAAATTATCATTACATTCAAAACTATAATAAGTATGTTTCATTAAGAAACTCTCTAATGGTAATATTAAATCTTCTTTATGATCAAATATATAATGATCCATTTTCTCAGGAAGTATTACTTCAAAAGGACAAGTACATTCTTGTTTTAATTTAATAGTATGACTACAAGGAACCATCTTATCCTCCTGACCATGTATAAACAATATAGGACATGTCACATGTTTAATATATTCAATATTAGTAAACCTGTACAAATATAATTACAATTAATATATTATATTATCTTTTATTACCTTTCACTAACTAGGAACTTTAATAATCCTACCGATTCCTGGGCGACAGCCTGAATAGATGTAAAAGGACTTATCAAAACTAGTCCACCAGGCTTTCTTTTACTACTTACATATAACGCGGGACCAGACCCTATTGATCTACCATAAATATAAATATTCGAAGAGTTAATATTAAGTTCATCTGTTAAATAATCAAATACAATTAAAGCATCATCTAATAATTTATCAGCATCTTTATCGGTTTTATATATTGAATATCCTGGATACTCTACTATAATTATATACATCTTTGATTTTAAAGTTTATATACATTTAAACTACTTTTAATTTCTTCTGCTAAACTATAGACAGTAAATATATCTTCTGCGTTTCCGTGAAAAAGTATTAAAAAATTATTTGAATTGATTAAAGGTGTTAATATAACTGCTGGAATAAACCTATCTTTTAATGATGATGAATTTGGTTTCGGAATGTAAATTAGATTTTTTGAATTGTTATTAAAGTCATCTATATTAAAGTTTGGAGAAGGAAAGAGAAAATTGTTTAAATCCATGTTAATTAGTTAAATATTAAGTTAATTAAGTTAAATAAGTTAAATATATTAATAATGTGGAATTATGTTGTTAATTAAAATATCAGTTTTATATAATAAATAATATTTGAAGTTAAATTCAATTTACAAGTAATTTAGTGAGTTGTATAAGATTATTGCAAATAACTTATTCTTCATTTTTTATTGATACTATATTGTAAAAAATGTCTTAAGATAGTTTATTAAGTATAAAGTATTAGTATATCACTTTAACTAGTAAATAATAAATATTGTATTGTAATATAAGGAGAATAAATATTAAAATATTTCATAGATAAATCATAAACAAAACAATATAAATAATTATTTGTATCATCGTTTAAATAAAATAGTATTATTTATATATAAGTTGGATTATTTAAATATATCAAAAAAGTCTATGTATAATATATATATATAAATTTCTTTCATAATCTTTCATAAAATTCTTATTTGTTATCTTCATTTTCTTCTACCTCGATCAGCTCACTTTTTTCGTTTTCGTCTATTACAGATAACACCGATAATTCTGATACTTCTGAATTTAGTTCCTTATTCTCATCAACAGGCAAATCTTCTTCTTCAATTTTTTTTGCATATTTTTCAACATATTCTTTAATCTAAAATAATTAGAAAAAATTATAAAATTTAGAATATATTATAAATAGTTACCTTTGCGTTAAACTTCTTTGTATCTTTTAGCATTAATGATCCTGCTTCTCTGTTTAGGGGATCTGTTGGGTTTGGGTATAATAGTAATTGAGGAAGGAAAACATCGAATATATTCATTAAGTCGTACATTGGACTCCATGTTTGGTTTATAACGTCTAAACAAACTGTTCCGGAAGCTTCATCAATATTTGGGTGATAGATTTTGTTGTTAAAACCTATAGACGGAGACTTATATGGATAGCCTTCAGCCAAATAAACATGTATTTTCCATACTCCCTATAATAATTTTAATATTAACATTAATTAAACAAACTTTAATTTAATTTACTCCTTCATAAGGTGAATCTTTCGGTCCGTGAAATTGAACATAAAAATCAGATGAGTTCTTTTCATCAGGGACTGTGACTTTATAATTGCTCATCATTAGTTTCATTAGATCTCTATCTCTTCTTTTTCTTTCCATTGGTTTAATTAATTATTATTAAAATTTATTATGTCTTTTATACACGGAAATAAAATTAACTTAATTCCTTTTTGAGCCGATAGAATCATAAATCGGTCAATACAAATATTAAAAGGACTTCTAATTTATAAAAACTATAATATTTGGATGATCTAGTGATACCCCGAGTATTTTGAAAAATTATAAGTACCCGCGTTGTTAAAAATAGCATAGAATGTCACTATAAAAACATAAGAAAACATAAACATAATTTATTAATTTTATTAAAGTTTTATTATTATATACATTATAAATTTTAATTATTATAATTACAATTTCCTAAATGGAGTTATTATTATGGCTTTGGTTTTATGACAGAAGATGGGTTTTAAACGTTAACGTTGGACTATCTTTTTATAAAAATGCTTGGGTCATACCACTATTTTTAAACTTTGTCGTACTTTCAGCAAGTCTCTACTTCTTAAACTTTTCTTCAACATTTAGCTGTGATGGTTCATTACGACTTTGGCTTTACAGCAGAACACTTTTCAGTTTTTTAATATCAATTAATATTATCTTTTTTATGTATCAAATAGATACAGCGTCAGAAAAAATGAAAAAGAAGTTTGAAAGATGTATAAAAATATACCCAGAACTAGAAGGAAATATTCATAAGCTTGATTTTGTTATAAAAAGAAAATCTCTAACTTCAACATCAGGAATATTTATGCTTATTTTAGGTTCGATTAGTTTACTATGGTCATATTTGATTTTTTCGTTTTATTATGTACAAAACTTTTATACTAATTGTGATATTAAAATTCAACAAATGTTAAAGATACATTCGCTTTTTACTTTATTTGGGAACTTTCCATTACTAATGTCTGTTGTTATATTTGTAATTTTTAAAGTTGGGTCGGCTGTACTTGGTGTAATATGTCCAGAATTATTAATATCTTTTTCAAAATGCTCAACACCAGAAAAAAGAGATATAGAAATATTAGAATATTAAAAATTAAAGATATAAATGATAGAATGATAGAGAATGATAGAGAAGAAAATTTGAATATACACAATATATGATAAATTATATATTATAAAAGTTGTAATATTAAAAATCATAAGCTATTATACATTGTTTAATAAATTTTATTATATTCATTGTTTTTTTAATTATAAATTAAAAATTTAATATATAAATAAAGATGGAATATGAATGTGGTACTTGTAATCAACTTTATGATTATTGTTCATGTAATGTATTAAAAAATACTCCTTCTCAGCAACTAGATATATGTTACTACTGTAACAATCCTTACAGCTACTGCCAATGTAATAACGATGATGACTTAACTTTAGAAAAAATCAATTCAGGTATAGAAGACCATAAAGAATCAATTTCAAATTCTAGTTTTAGAGTAACAGACTCTTCAGGTATTATGAAGAAAAGAGATTTATTAATAAGCCAAATTGGCTCTAATGATTATGGACTAAGTAAAGAAGACGCTACATTATTATTAATGTATTTCCAATGGAGTAAAGATAGTTTTGATTTAAAATGGTGGGATAACCAAGAAAGCATAAGAATAAAAAGTGGTATAGCAATTTCAAAGCAAGATCAATTAGTACTAAAAAGTCATAATATACCAGATTCTTCAAAATTTTGTTTAATTTGTTACAGTGACGAAGATTTATATGCTTTGAGTTGTAAACATCATTTTTGTAGTTATTGCTGGACTGATTATTTAAAAGTTAAAACAGAAGACTTCTTAGTTTCGTTAAGTTCAACATGTCCTCAAAAAGATTGTCCATTAATAGTACCAGAAAGTCTCTTTTTTAAATACTTAAAAAATGATCCAAAGGAGTTAGCTAATTTTCAAAAGTCTATATTTAGAAATTTTATAAGTACAAACAAAGCTCTAAAAATGTGTACTGCTCCTACTTGTAATTATGTTATAGAGTGCTTTTCGTTAAGAGACTTAGAAGTAAAGTGTTTATGTGGAAATACATTTTGTTTTGCGTGTGAGAAACAAACACATCGTCCTATTACTTGTGAAACACTTGTAAAATGGGAGCAGAAAAACAACTCAGATTCTGACGATGATCTATGGGTAAAAGCACACTGTAAGATATGCCCACATTGTAAACAATCAATTGAAAGAAGTTCTGGTTGTAATTATTTACTTTGTGATAAGAAGGCAGGAGGATGTGGAAAAGCTTTTTGTTATGTATGTGAAACTGATTGGGCTTTACATTCTCAAGACCATTTTAATTGTAATAAATATACCCCTGATGTAAAAGCAAAAGAGGATGAAGCTTCTTTACTTAAAGAAGAGTTAAAAAGATTAAAACATTATTTTGACAGATTTACTAATTATAAAGCAGCAGTAATTATGGCTAAGAAAATGGCACCAAAAATTGAAGAAATTCAACATAAATATATTTCCCAAAATATTCCTTACTCAGAGTTAAAGTTTTTAAACGAAGCTTTAGATTGTGTTATTAATACTAAGAACACAATTAAAAATACATACGTTTTTGGATTTTACCTAAAAGATTGTACACAAACTGAATTATTTGAATATAATCAAGGTATGTTAGAAAAGAATTCTGATAATTTACACAAACTTATTGATGTTGATATAGCTAAAATTCTTGATATTACTGGTTACACTGAGTTTAAAAAAGCTTTTGAGGAATTTAAAATAAAAGCCGTTAATTTAACAAGTGCTTCTAACCGATTCCAAGAAAATCTAAACAAATATGTAGAAACAGATGAAATGCAAGAATTATTAGATTTTAGTGGAAAAAGAAGAATAACAAAACTACCAGAGAGAGATGTTAAAAAGAAGCGATAGTTTATTAAATAAATATTATTAAACTATAAATTAGTTATAAATATATGATTTTATAACTATAGTTTCTAATACTAAGTAAAGACTATTTATACAATTGATGTAACAATTGTATTATATTAACTTATTTTTGATTAACTTATTAACTATATTATCTTCTTAATCATTTTAATCTTCTTCGTCGATAAATCTTTCTTCTATTATTTCTACAAGTTTTACACGAATCTCATTAGTATCATTTCCTTTTAAGACATCTTTTACAAAATTACAATCAACTCTTATATTAATCTTAGTTGTTAAGATTTGTTAGTGATATTAATAAATTATACTGATTCTAATGCTCCTTTTATTACTCCACACATTAAATTTGAGTACCACAATCCTTGATATTTTTCTGGTAATTCAACATAATCATTTAATGGATTTTCAGTAAATACAATTCCGTATTCTTTTTCAGAATATACTAATACATCACATGTTACTCCTAAATACATTTTGAATCCAATCTAGTTTAGTATAAGTAAGTAATTATATAAGTACTTTTGCAACAGAATCAATAGTGTCTTTAAAACTACTACAATTATTTGCACCTGGTTTTGCTAAAAAATCGTCGATTAGTCTCATTCCGATATTATTACCCCTAATTTTTATAACTTTTCTAATATTTTATATACATTTTCATAAGTTGTTCGTTTATTTCTTCATTTTTTTCAAAATCTTTTATTAATCGAATTATAAGTGATCCATATGTAAATGTTAATAATTCTGAACTCTGTATAATTTTAATAAATAATGATGAATGAATGAATATTAATTTATGAACAAGTTTGATATATTTTTATTTAGTAGTTAGTGTTCATACCATTTTTTCAGTTTTCGTGAAATAGTCTAATTTTGATTTTCCTGGTGTATTCATTAAAATATAAATAAAATAAGTTAAAAATTAAAATAAAATAAATTACTATAAACATATTATACATTTATATGCCAAACTGAGTATTAATTTATTTAATTTTAAATATATAATTGCATATAATCACTTATTAAGTCATTAACGGAATTAAATAAAATTATAATTATTAAATAAAATTAATGTCCGTAGTTTGGCTCACAAGTTTTATCGTAAATCCTTTAGAAAGCAATGTTTTTACATTTCAAAGTTTGAATTTAGTTATATATTTAAACATATTTTCTTGCTTAAGCTTTGTATTTTACTCTCTTCTATACAATTTGAATATTAGTTTACAAAGACCACCAAGTAATCATAAATTTTCTAAATTAATCATATATTAATATTATATAGATTCACTTGTTATTCTGAAAATGTTTGGAGAGTGTATGGTATCATTGCATCTGCTGATTATTTTTCTATGTTTTTCCTTGTAAATTATTACATATTATACTACTATTATGTCTATAACTTATTAACATATATATTTATTTTATATATAAAATTTAACACATTTTAGTGATAATAACAAACGCCATCTCGGAAATACAACAAATAACATCCTAGTTGTTACCTCATTTATAGGTCCGCTAGCCCTTGCCATAACTTATTGGTATAACGCTTGTCTTGCACATAATCTTTATATTACCTTTTATTCATATAAGAATACTTATCCAAAAAGAATTCATTTTTATAAAGTTGCTTCATATATTGTTGTAGCTGTAGTATTAGTGTTTTCAGTGATGTTTAACAAAGGAATCAGACCAGGAAATCTATTCTTAGCAGATTTTTATGGTGACTTTTATCTTGGAGTATTTTACTTCTTAGGGTTTTTGGTGAATATATACATTCTTATTAAGATATATTATATAATATATAGAAAAGAAGCAGATTTTGTATTTACAGGTACTAAAGAAATTTTATAATGCGTTTATTACGTATAATATACTTATTAATATATTTACTAATTTACTTGTTTAGATAGTTTAAATGATATAAGAAGAAAAGAACTCTTTGATAATTTTGTAAAAAGACAAGTGATCAGTATAGTATTGTTTATAATCTGCTATTTTCCTAACAACTTAATACAAGTCATAAACTTGTTTTATACTTCAAAGTTTTGTGAAGTAAGTTGTTGGTATTACCAAATATTTGTTTTCCTTATGAGTAGTTCTTGCTTAGTTGATTTTTGTTTCAAAATGACTGAACCATTTATGATCAAATATCTAACAATGATGTTTAAGTTTTTTAAGGAAGGGAAAACTAATGTTGAAGCAATCGATACAACAGTAATTTATAAATAATAACTATTTTAACTTTTTTTAATTTATTATATTTTATTATATAGGAAATTAGCCAAAAAGAAGATTTATCGTTTATTTACCAGGAAAGCGCAGAAGGCTTAAATGAAGGAACGGAAATGAAAAATTTACAAAAGTTAAACAATTTAGAAAAGAATCAAAATGACAATGATTCAAATAGCCCGATGACTAAATTAAGAATACCAACTAAACAATCATGTAGTGATTTAAATAATATTTCTGACATGACAAATGATTTTAACTTACTAAACAAAAATTTAGAATATTCAGATTTTATAACAAGACTAATTGGATTAGTTTTAATAATAAAAGATTATGATATATACGATAAAGATAATAAATATAAAACAATACTGAAGTTTGAACTTCCTTTGTCTCCGACATATTATGAAGAGAAATCAGATAAAAGAACATATAGTCAAAATAAATTCCCTGCTTGGCTTTCGAAAGAATTAAAAGAAGAAAGTAATATATACTAATTATACTTACTATAAAAAATATACTAACATACTTATTAACCTTTTAATCTTTAAAGAATACAAAGGATTAAAGGTTACTGTGAGAAAATATGCTCCTTTAATATTTCATCATTTATTAAAAGTAGATGGAATTACCATTAATGACTTCATAGCAAGTCTAGACCCTATGACAAATTTTAAACAAATCGCTAATAGTTTTGCTAGCGGAGGGCGCTCAGCAAATCCTATCTTATTCACACACGATCGAAAATACTTAATAAAGACTGTTTCAAAAGACGAAAAGGATACCTTTATTAAAATGCTACCAGAATTTCACAGACGTATGGTAAATGATAAATCGCTCTTATGTAGAATGTATGGAATCTTTAGAGTAAAAATAGAGTAAATAAATCTCTAAAAATATAGTAAAAAAGATGACTCCCATATAATAATTATGAAAAACATGTGTGAACTACCTTCATCATCTAAAATATACACATTTGATATGAAAGGATCAACAGTTGATAGAGAAGTTATTAATAAGGTTAATCTAAAAGTATTAAAAAACGCAAGTGAGCCAGAAAGGGTCAAAGTCCTCGAAAAATACAGCAAAGAGGTTCTAAAAGACAAAGATTTCATTAATCTCGAATTGAAATTTAATGTTTCTGCAGAAGATGCTGAGTTACTTAACATGATGGTTAAATCAGACGCAGAGTATTTAAGTAAACATTATGTGACTGATTATTCGTTGTTTGTTACTATTCATAAATATAATGAAGAGGATATTCAAAATAAAAGTTATAGGACAATGATTTCTACTGATAAGAAATACATGTTTTCATTTTCTATTATTGATTATCTAGGGGTAAGCAATTATAATTTAAAATTCTAATAATTATAATAGGATTATGATACAATGAAGTTGTTAGAGCATACTTTTAAAAATGCGAAAGCTTATTTCAAAAGTGGAAATGACACTACTAACTTTTCAGTACAACCTCCTGATGAGTATTCGAAAAGATTTATTAGCTTTATAAGTAAATGTACTGAAGAAACCAAATTTTAAGTATTATCCTAATATATAAAAGATATCAATCATATAAATGGTATCAATAATATATCAAGATTTTATATAAGTAATAATTTATATATAAATTAAAAATATACAATTTAATTTCTTATATAATATCATTTTTGTTTTCTATATTTTATATAGACTTTAAAAATAATTTAATTGTGAAAATATATTAATATTAATTATTTACTAGGTACATATGATTTCTATCAAATAATCAACAAATAACATGATTTAAAAAGATACTAACTTAATCTATTTCTGATTTAACTATTTATTAGATTTTCTTATTGAATATATAAATTAAAAAATCCTTTTGTATCATTTATTAATTTAGCTAATTACTTATATAATAACATTACATTTATCCTTCGATAATTATTATAAATAATCCTTTTATATTAAATATAAATACACTATTTATATTATATTATATTTTATACAGACTTTTATAATCATCGTAATTCTTTTTTATTGCAGTTACACAATCTTTATTATTGTCAAAAGTCATTGAAGAACAATCTAAACTGTTATCACTTATGTTAGAAAAATCTGTTTTAATTATCTCCTTATCACTTTCATTTTTATTATTTACTCTTTGTTCATTTTCACTTGAGCTAGAATATTCATGATAATATTTCATTATTTTTCTATTTGTAACTCGAATATCATGTGTGTTAGATAATTCTTTTAAGTAATTAGCAAGTATAAGTAACTCTTTATCATTTTTATTATCATAAAACGGAAGTATTGGGATACCATTATCAAGATGAAAAGCAAAGCTTAAACATGAATTATCTATTATGATTATGTCATTTAGGTTTATTTTATGGAAAATTTTTAAGTCCTTTACATATGCATAGTCTGATTCAATTTTAACTCTAATACAGTTATTTCTATATAAACGTTTACTAAAGATTTTGTTGTCTCGTTCGATATAGTCTAAAACTACGTTAGCGTATTCACGAACACTTGCTGTGTAACATATAATATCGTAATTATATTCTTTTATTAATTTAAGAGATTCATAGATAAATGGTCTGATGTTTATTCCAACCTTTGTTTAAAGTGAAAGTTAAATATTCATTAAATAAAATAATAAATTAATAAATTAATTAATTTTTAATATTTTGACAGTTAAAATGCATAAATTAATACCTCTACGACTTCACCATTTTCTAATTTAACTTTTAAAACAATATCAGAGTTACTAAGGTCAGATTTTTTACAATGTATTAAGGTCTCGTCTAAATCGAAAATAGCAAGCTTCTTGTCTATTTAATAATTAATAACTATATTTACATTTAGTTTTATCTAATTCATAGTTTATTTTATTTTTATCAAGTTCCTTTTCAGAAACTGGAACAATTTTCTTTATTTTTATTAAACATTCATGAAGATAATCATAAAAGTCAACAATATCCTCGGTATTTGTTAAATTTTTTATATTTATATCATTCTTATGATCTTTCATAATTTTCTCATTCTTCTTATAAACCGAAGACACATATGATTCTAAAGTACTAGTTTTATTCTTAACAGCAACTTCTTCAGAAATATTTATTTTTGACAATTCATTCTCAGATCTAATCTCATATGTAAGCTTTTTTCCTATTAATTCAAGATCTAATGCCTCTAAGTCTACATCCTCACTTCTATTACGAATTGGGTTTATTATTATATTTTTAATATCATATTCATCCTCATTCTTGGAACTATTATCATTATCTTCATTATCTTCATTATCCTCATTGTTTTCATTATCTTTACTATTAAATATAGCATTATATAAGGGATTTGAATTATCAAATGGGCATAAATCATTATCTTTATTATAAAAATCAGTAAAGACTATATCTGATTTTACTTCGCTTTCTTCTTTAATTCTATCGAATATATTTGTTTTAATATCGTAATTTTCAGCACTTTCTTTAAAATCATTATTGTTATTATTGTTATAATTATTGTAATAGTTAGTATTGTAATTATTGTTATTATTTTCGAACTCATCCTTTTCATCAGTAAATACTTTTAATTTAAATAATTTTTTAACTGAAGCTGATTTTGATTTTTTCGACAGAGATAACTTATCAGACTGATTATTAGGCTCTAATATATTTTCTTTAAAAACTTTATAACCATTATATAATGAAGGAATTTGAATTTCGTCTTTGTAAACCTTTGTAGTGAATAGTTTTTCTACATTAAATTAATTGAGTTAATTAAGTTAATTGAGTTAATACTGTTATAAAGTTATTAGTTATTGTATTATTACTTGGCTTTTTTAATTCACTTGATTTATTCTTCTGTAAAAATAAATTTATATGCATAGGCAGTTCTCCGTTTGAATTATATGAATATTTTCTAGGTTTATTATCAGTCTTTAAATTTGTTTTTAATCTTTCCATTATATCTATATTAAATCAATAAATCAATATAACTTACCATCAAACTTGTTATTAAAATTACATAATGCAGTTTTATGTATCATATCCTTGTTTATATTGTCCTGAAGCTTATTTTCTCCGGTTTTTTTTGCTGAATCATTACTTTTAATATTATTTAATGAATGCAGTGAAAAAGAGTGTTTATTCCTTGTTAGAATGTTTATATCCTCGGAAGACTCGGAAAGGCCTTCAAAGTGTGGTGTCTCTTCATTATTTTCAGCTTTTCCCCTAATTTCTTATTTTGTAAGCTTAAAAATATTACTTCGTGTATCCATTTATTTTTTTATTTATTTTACGATGGTTTTTTGTGTCTTATTAAACAATGCTTATATATTATTAAAATAATCTGAAAATTAATAATATTTTTAAAATATTATGTTAAATAATATATAATTTATTAATGTGTGTTTAATTATTTAAAATTTAGCTATTAAAAAAATGTATAAAAGTTAATGGATAATTATTAATTTTTAATATTTAAATTTAATTAACAAAACAATAATTAATGGAAAATTATTTATTAAGATTATCTATATTTAATCTGAATGATTTCCTTTCAATTTTAAAATCATTAAATAGTCAAAATTCACAAGAACTTAATGAGCAAACTGATACAACAAGAGAAGTAAAACAGACAAAATATGATAAATTCTTTTTCTTAGAAATTTGTGAAGAATTAGGTATACTATTACTATTACTACTATAATATATTGTGGAATATAACAACAAAATAATATTAATAACAATAATTAATTTAGATTCCTTCAAGATTGATAATAAATATACAGCATTGGGCAAACTATTATTTTCATTTATTAAAAACGAAGAATTTTCTTTCCTGTTCGAAAAAGAAATCGAAGAAAAGTTCAATTTAGATAATATTAATAAAGCATTTGAATATAATGTAATTCCGGAGTTATCAAAGAATCTAAATTATTTATATGCTAAATTTTTAGAAATACCAAAGTAAGTCGCATTCAATTAACATTATATTAACAATCAACTAACAATCAACTAAAATTCAATTAACAATTAATTAACATTATCATTAACATTATCCTTATCATTTATAGAGATCAAATTACTATCAAAAAGCTAAAATTAGCATTTTTTATTAAGATCAATCTGCTTCTAATATTTTTGATAATATACTTCAATCAGACTAATAAGGAAATGATTTACTATATAAAATTATTAAGTAAGTTTTATTATAAGTAATACAATAATAAGGTGATGAATTAGAAGATAACATATTAAGATTTCTTAAAATATCTACAACATCAAGATATGTTCCGAATAAATTACTTATATGTAATTATTTTCTTATGTTTTTAATAATGACAAAATCTAAATCTGACGAAGTGAATGGAAGTGGTAAAGATAAAGTAAATAAGGAAGAAACAGAACAAACTGTAAATAATCAAGAGAATAGCCAAAAACATGATACCCCACTAAAACACGATAAGCAAGAAAAACACGATAATCATGAAGTTGTGAATAAATATATTAAGAGAATAAATGTTGAAAAAGTAATTCAGCTAAAAGAACCAAAGTACTTTTTTAACTATGAAAAAGAAGACAAATTTATCGAGAAGTTTTATGTATGTAAATTTACGTTAATTTAAATAATATACATAACGTATAACAATATTGTTAAATTATACTTAAATATATATAATTCTTTAGAGAAAAAACTTACTTAAGAAAGAAAATTCAGAATTCGAACGTGTTATTGTAGTCAACGTACTTAAAGTGTTATTATTTTGTCTTTCTGATAACACACCAAATAAATCGCCTGAACATGAACTACTAAAAGAATATTATGTCGAAAGTAAGTACAATTATATTTCATATTTAATTACAATCAATACATTAAACTAACGATTAAAATATTATAGCTATGTTAATCTACATTTTCGTAAATAAGGAAAATCCCGATTATATCAATACAGAAATAAAACCATCTGAGTTAAACCAACAAGAAATAGAAATTTTAGAAATAAATTTAAAATTTATGGATAAAATCTTAGGAACAGTAAATGAAAAGGACAAAATCAAATTTGGTCTAATTGAAACTTTAACTAAATTTTCAATTTGCGTATTAACAATCGGATTTTACTTTTACATCATAAAAAGTTTACAAAATTATGACTTAGTTCAATATAGTTATTTTTCGTTTTTATTAAGTGATACAAATGGGTTATTAGTATTTCTAAAGTTTCTTAATCAAAATCCTAAAGATATACAAGCTCAATTTAAGGCATATTATGAAGAGTAAGATATTACTATATTAACTAATCAATAATAATCAATTATATTTTTAGAAATATACTTTCAGAACAGTTCTACTATCTAGTTGATATAGCTATATTGCTCGATCTAAAGTTGATATATAAGATTTGTTTAAAGAATGATGACTATATTTGTAAATATCTTATTGCGTTTAATATCCACGTAAGTTATATAAAAATATTAAAATATATTAATATTACTATAGGTAATATTGAAAAGAATATACAACTCTTCAGAAGATGAAACTATTCGTAAATATTGTTTAAAACTACTTAAAATGCAATTGAAATTCTTTGATAAGAATTGGAGACAAGAGAACTTATATTTAATTTCTCATATTTATCAATTAATCGATTCAAAAAATGATAAAAACAATTCGATAGAAAACTGGCTAAAGTACGAGAAGAAGGATCAAAGAAGTAATGAAAATTTATCAATTGAAGTAAGAAATATAATAATTACTTACAATACTTAAAACACAATTTAAATATAATTTAAACACTATCATAATCAATTAATCATCTTAATAGGAACTAAAGAAGATTCATGCAGAATACCACAATTGGAATTATAGTAAATACTATAGTAATCCTGATGAAATAAAAAACTACAATAAAGATCTTAATTCATTATATAGCAAAATATATTTAAAATTAAGTAATTTGGCTTTAGCTGAGTTACCTGAAGATTTTAAGGAAAATTATGACAAATATGTTTGAAGAATATTTAAATATTATATTGTTAATACCTACCAATATAATTATATTTATATTTATAATTTAATAAACGAAATTAAATAACTATAAGAATATATTACCTTATGT
>Ga0100378_1001953_pt1 | contig 20955 bp, 21 predicted proteins | sample CryGeymeta201502_FD_81535 | JGI IMG/M metagenome (GOLD analysis project Ga0100378, IMG submission 81535) | Groundwater microbial communities from Crystal Geyser aquifers in Utah, USA - Crystal Geyser metaG 2015-02 | ecosystem: Environmental > Aquatic > Deep subsurface > Groundwater | place: USA... | reverse complement strand
TTATTAATTCGTTTTGTAGTTTTTTGGTCAACGATTTTACGATAAGTGCATAAGAATCATCAATTAGTTGATATAACATTTTATCACTCACATCTGCATTCACCACAATAGTATTCCAATGTTGTTTATTCATGTGATAACCAGGTAAAACACCCATGTATTGTTCTCTTAATTCAACTGCTCTTTCGGGGTCGCATTTTAGGTTAATAGATTCAAAATTATCCACATCTGCCAATGCAAACATTTTACCCATTACTTTAAAAACCAACGTGCTTTTATCAAAAGGAAAGCTTTCTGTAACGGCTTTCTTTTTGATGCAATATGTTCTGTATTCTTCTATGTTCATTTTATATTGTTAATTGTTATTGGTTAATTGTTATTTGTTAATCATAACTCCTAAATACTCCTAAGTACTCTTAACTCTATGTACTTTTTACTTTAACCAACCCTACTACCAATAACAATAACATCATCAATTTGTTCCATATTTCCTTTCCATTCAATAAATGCTTGTTGAAGTGCCTCTTTTTGGTTTTCCATAGGTTGGGCATTGATAGACAACAACAATTCTTTAAACTGTTTATAACGGAATTTCTTTCCTTGTGGACCTCCAAATTGATCTGCATAGCCATCCGAAAACAAATAAACCGTATCTCCTTTTTGTAACTTAAAGGTGTGTAATTGAAATTTTTTAACCTCATCCATATAGCTGCCTATTGGAAATCTATCTGCTTTAATTTCATAGAGTTTCAATCCATTTTCACTTTCCATATTCACCTCTACTCCTTCAAGCTGGTGTTGTGAAACAATATATAATGGATTGTAAGCTCCTGCATACTCCAACACACTGGTTTGCGTGTTAAATACACAAAGAGAAATATCCATTCCATCTTTAATATTAGTTTGTTCAGCACTCTGACGAAGTGTTTCAGAAACGCCTTTATTCAAGTGATTCAAAATTTCAGCTGGCGAAGTTACATGGTATTCACCAACAATTTTATCCAACAAATTATGCCCAATAATACTCATAAATGCTCCAGGAACTCCATGACCAGTACAATCTGCGGCTGCAAAGAAAACAACAGCCCCTCCTTCGGAGGGGTTGGGGAGGATTTGCATCCAATAAAAATCTCCACTTACAATGTCCTTAGGATTGAACAACACAAACGTATTTTTCAACGCTTTGGTAAATTCACCTTCTGAAGGTAAAACAGCATCTTGTATTCGTTTTGCATAATTAATACTATCAATAATGTCTTTATTTTTTAATTCAATCTCTTCACTCTTTTGAACTACCTCAGCAGTGCGTTCTTTCACTTTTTCCTCCAACACCTGTTTCTCTTTTACCAATGCTTTTTCTCTATATTTAATTACTACAACAATGCTAATAACAATCAACAGCACACACGAAATAATAAACCACCATTGTTGCCAAAAAGGAGGTGTTATTTCAAAACTAAATGAAGTGGGTTCAGCATTCCAAATCCCATTATTATTGGAAGCCATTACTTTAAACGTATATTTTCCTGGTGGAAGTGGTGAATATGTAACAAAAGTTTGTTGGGTGGCTGGTCGCCAGTCTTCATCTATTCCTTCCAACATTATTTTATAGCGTACTGCTTCAGGGTTAGTAAAACAAATGCTTTTATAATGAAAAACTACTGATTTTTCTCGGTAGTTAAGTGCCAAATTCGCAATCATTTTTCTTTCCTCAAGATTCACTAAAAGTTGTGTGATTTGGGTAAGTGGCTCTAATTCATTTTTATTTTGCTCGTTAATATTAAGTTGAATTAACCCAGCTATCGTTCCAAACCATAAATTTCCATCTACATCTTTGAAAGTGGCATTGTGTTTTGACTCAATTCCTTTGTAACCCATTTTATCGGTATAGGCATACATTTTTCCTGTTGCCACATCAAGTTTGTTCAATCCTTTATTTGTTCCTATCCAAGTATTATTTTCATTATCAATTACCAATAGTGAAACATAGTCAGACAACAAACCATCTGCAATCGTATATTCCTTAATTATTTTTTCACCATCAAAAACTAAAATACCTTTCCCTTCTGTTCCTATCCATAAATTTCCTTTTTGATCCTGCACAATGGAAATAGGAGTAACATTTTTTTCTAATTTAATTTTTTTGATGGTCGCTCCTTCTATTTTTGTTAATCCTTTGCCTTTCGAACCCACCCAAAGCACATTGTTGGCATCCGAAAAAAGACAAGAAATATCATTTCCTGCTAATCCATGCGATTGTGTGAGCCTATCTGCCAACTGATTATTGATTTCATAATACACCAATCCATCTGTAGTTCCTATCCATAAATTATTAGATTTATCTACTTCCAATGCAGTAATCAACGGCTGACTCATAAATGAATTGATGCGATAATTAATTTCAAATCTGTTGGACTTAGAATTAAACTGTACTACTCCTCCTCCCCAAGTACCTATCCATAGTGTATTGTTTTTGTCTTTTTTAATTAATCGAACATCTTTATAAAGCAATCCATTATTCTCGTTGTATTTTTGAATTATTTTTAATTGATTATTTACCTTTTTAAACACACTAATTCCTTCCTTAGTACCTACCCAATATTGCTGTTGAGCATCGGTTTGTATTGTCCATACTTGGTCATCATTTAATCCGTTGGTTTTGTCATAAGATAAAAATTGAAATCCTTTGAACACCAACAAACCATTTTCTTTTGTACCTATCAGCAAGTTTCCTTCTCTGTCAATTAATAGACTTCGGATGTTATTGTCTTCCAATCCATTTTGGTTGGAAATAGTGATAATTTGATTGGAACTCATTTTAGAAAGTCCACCACCCCAAGTCCCTACCCAAACAGCTCCTTGCTTATCTTCTGTTAAGGTAGTTATCCAATTGGCAGCTATTCCATCTCTTAAGTAATCATAAATTTTAAATTGATTGGTGGCTTGTTGATAATGATACAATCCACCATTGTAGCTTCCCCACCATAAATCTCCGTTGGTGGTTTCCAGCATACAGGTGATTTGAAAATAATAAGGCATGTCTTTCACGTTAAAAGTGGAAAATTCAGCTTTTTGCGAATTAAATTGCTTCACTCCCACATCGGTAACAAAACAAACTGTTCCATTTTTAAGTGGAACTACCTGATAAACAACATCACTTAGTCCATCCTGACCCTTGTATTGTTTAAAAAGAATGGAATCTTTATTGGCATGAAAAGGATTTACTATTTCTATGGCTCCTTCCTTAAAGGTGCTTATCCAAAGGTGATTTTCACTGTCTAAGCCAAACCCTGTGATATCAGCTTTTAGGTTAAATACCACCTCTGTTTTTCCATTCATTACACGAGAAACACCACCATCAATATGCCCCGTCCAAACACTGTTCGTGGAATCAATAAATATGGTTTTTACAGCTCCATCTGCTAGTCCATTTTCGGTAGTATAATTAAAAAAATCTTTCCCATCAAATTTAGACAAGCCACTTGCTGTACCTAACCAAACCAATCCCTTAGCATCTTGTTGAATAGCATGAACACTCGATTGAGCTAATCCTTCTTTCACACTATAGGCATCGAAATGATAGTGTTGGGCAGAAACTGTTTTAACTATTGTGAATAGTATTAGCAATAATACAACATGAAAATATGAATTTTTTAAACCCATTTATTTCTTAATAAAAAAGAAGGTTCCATCTTCATCTTCCAACCCTGCAATTTTACCAAACTTGGGAGCTTGTTTTGCTCCACTTTGAGTTACGGCAGTTTTTACTTTTGTAACAATAGTTTCTATAGGAATACAAGCATCTGGATTTCCAGAAAGGGTGGAAGCAAATGTTTTAGTAAACTGAGAATTATCAGAAGCTAGTTCGTATCCTGCAGACGAAAATACTTGTGAAGACTTGAATTTAGTGGCTTTCCAATCGTTACAACTTTTTTCAGTAGGTGTTGAACGCATGGCTTGATAAAAAGATGGTCCCGATTCGCAAGCATCTGTTATCACCAATGTATGGGTAATTTCTTTGGAATACGATTGCATGGATGCTTTTAAATTATTGATGTTGAAATATGTAAATTCATCATCTCTTTTGGCATCGGTAGGTATCCAATACCCTGTTTCGTTAATAAACTTTCCGTGTCCAGCATACCAAACCAACAAGGAATTTACTTTATTGCTTCTCACTAAATCTCTTAATTCGATAGAGAAAAAACGTTCTAATTGGGATTTGGTCATGTCTTTTTTGTGTACCACATTATTAATTTTATATTTGGCAAAAGCCGATTTCATCATGGTTACATCTTTTCCTGGCCCATCTAAACTAGCGAAAGATTGGTATTGAGAATTTTCAATAAAAATTACCCAAGTTTTCCCCATAGGATTGTCTGCTAACAAGGCTACATTTTCTCTATTTAAAATAAATGTTTTTTCGGTTTTGTTTCCATATTCATCTTCAGTTGAAATAATGAAACTGGTTTTATTCATAATATTTATAGTCATAGAAAACTTAGGATTTTTCATTTGGGTATTGAAACTTGCAGTTACTCCATCTATAAAAATACTTTTAATAAAACTTTCATCTTTTACAACGCCTTCAATGTATAGCGATGGGTCATCTGTGTCTAATTGAATGGTGCCATCATCTGAGGCATAAGGAGCAAACAAGTTAACAACAGGGGCATTAATTTCAGTTTCTAAAAACTCAAAATTCCAAGTCTCTGAATTTTGATACACATCAAAAACGGTTATAGAAATATTTTTCACAGAAGCAACATCTACTTCTAGTTCAAAAATAGGATTTAGGGAATCTTTACTAAAATGGGCATCTTTTCCGTTTACTTTAACAAACTCAATCAAACTTGCATCTTTAACACTTCCTTTAAATGTGAGTTTTTGTGTTCCTTTAGCTAGTTGTAAAAATCCTTTTTTGGGTGACAATGGAGCTATCATTACAATTTCAGGATTGTCGCTTTCTCTATTCAACTCATACATTCTTTTTTTAGCTTCATCATAAAGTTTCATAGCTGTTCCATCATAAGGAGATAGTTTTTTTATTTCATTATAATCTTTTATGGCAGCTTTAAAATCAGCCATTTTTTCATATAAAGCTGCACGTTTAAAATACAAACTGGCATTTTCTTTTTGCATACTCAGTCCTTTCGTATAATCTGCTATTGCATTTGAGTTTTGACCAATTTTTTCATACAAAGCAGCCCTATTGATATAATGGTTGATAAGTTCTGGCTCAAAAACGATTATTTTAGAAATATCATCAATAGCTGCTTGTAAATTATTACTTGCCACATTAATTTCAGACCTAACAAGCAATGCATCTATGTTTTTATTATCAAATGTGAGTGCCTTATCAATGAATTGAAGTGCTTCAGTAAATTTTTGCAACTTCATGTTGGTATGTCCCAAACCAATGTAAGCCCCAACTAATTTAGAATCATAAAACTTAGCCCTGTCAAAACTATTGGCTGCTTCTTTAAATAAGTTGGAACTATCTTGAGCTACTCCTAATAAATAATAACTTGTAGCATTTTTGTCAATACTTAAAATTTTTTCTCCAGTGCTTACTGCATCCATAAACATCTTTGCTTCCATTTGAGCCTTAATTTTTAAATGATATGCTTCTGTCATTTTTTTATCTCTATCAATAGCTTTATCAAATGCAGCAATGGCATTAGGATAATCCTTCAATTCAATATTCGCTTTTCCTAAATTGAAATGATATTCCGCTTCTTTTTCTTTAATGGAAGAAGCTTGTGTGAAGTCAGCTACTGCTTTGGCATAATCTTTTAATTCAAAATAACATAACCCTCGTAAATTAAATGCTCTGTCATGATCTTTTTTAGCTTCTATCACTTTCGTGAAATTTTCAATTGCATCTACATATTTTTTTTGTTGAAAATTACTTTCCCCTGCCTTAAAATCTTTAAAATAAGTTTGTGCAGAAATAGGAAGAAACAAGGTAACCAAAATTGATATTAGTATAACTTTTTTCATTGTTTAATGATTTATGAATTAATACATTAGAATATAAATGCAAAAATAATAAATAAGCTATTAAAAACATATTTTATTTTTGAACAATAAATACAAAAACTTGTTCTATGTTTAATTTTATTAGTTTTGTAATCCATTTAAAAAGCCTATTGCTTTGAATCAAAAAGACAAAATAAAAATTATTATCGCTCTTATATTGGTTTCTATTAACCTAATAACCTATTTTTTGATAGGAAAAGAAGGATATACGCTAAAGATAATTAGTGGTACGAGTTTAGGTATATGGCTACTAACCATGTATATCACCAATAAAAAATCATAAAATTATGTTCGACAAATTTTTAGGGAAAAACCTCATGGGAAAAATGGGGGAAATGCAAAAACAAATGGAAGAAATGAAGCAAAAGCTTGAAAACATTTCTGTGATTGGCGAAGCTGAAAATGGAAAAGTGAAAGTAGTTTCCAATGGAAATAGAATGATTCGTAGCATTACTATTGATGAAGATTTTAAAACATCCTCTTCAACATCAATTCTTCAGGATGCAATAATTTTAGCTTCAAACAGAGCGTTGGAACAAGCCGAACGAGTTGAAAAATCAGAAATGAGTCATGCTGCTATGGGTATTTTACCAGGTTTAGGATAATGGAATTTTTAATTATAGGTTGCGTAGCTTTCGTTACATCCATTCTTACTTTTTTTTCAGGTTTTGGTGTAGGTACGATACTCACTCCTGCTTTTGTATTATTTTTCCCTATAGATATCGCTGTAGCGATGACTGCCATTGTTCATTTCCTAAATAATATTTTTAAATTAGGTTTAACCTTTAAACATATTGACAAAAATGTACTACTTCGATTTGGAGGAGCTGCTATTCCGTTAGCATTTATAGGTGCTTGGCTTTTAATGAATTTTTCTAATAACAACAAAATTTTGTATGAATTTTCTATTAACACACACCTATTTCAAATAAAATTAGTTGAATTAATTATTGGTCTTTTAATGTTGGCTTTTTCCATTGTTGAGATTCTTCCAACAAAAAAAACTATAATTAAAAATAATATGCTGTTTGTTGGTGGAGCTATAAGTGGTTTTTTTGGTGGTTTATCTGGACATCAAGGAGCATTAAGAACACTATTTCTACTCAGAAGTGGGTTAACAAAAGAAAGTTTTATTGCTACAGGAATTGCCATTGCTTGCTTTGTGGATATCAGTAGGCTAAGCGTTTATTTTGCCAAAGTAGAAAAAATTTCACTCTCCGAAAACTTAGGAATTATTACTACAGCTACACTTTGTGCTTTTGCAGGAGCTTTTTTGGGTAAAAAATTATTGAAAAAAATTACCATTAATTTCATACAATCTTTAGTTGCCGTATTAATTATGCTAATTTCCTTATTGTTAATCTTTGGTATAATTTAACGTAGTTTTTTTATCTTTGTAAAATAATTTGTTACTGTTATGGAAGACTTTTTAGATATCTTAAAATATGTGTTACCTTCATTGGTGGTATTGGCTGCTAGTTTATTGACAATTAAAAAATTTATGGATGCAGAGCAACGCAAACATATCTATGAAATTAGAAAAGAAAATCAGAAAATTACAACCCCGCTTCGGTTGCAATCTTATGAACGCTTAATTTTGTTTTTAGAGCGTATTTCTCCCGAAAATTTAATTTTAAGAGTACATAAGCCTGGTATGAGTGCCAAAATGCTTCAATCTAACCTTATCACTATCATTAAGAGTGAATTTGATCACAACTTAACACAGCAAGTTTATATCTCCTCTTCTTCATGGGAAATAATCAAAAAAGTAAAAGATGATATAATAAAAGCCGTGAACATTGCTGCTGGTAATTTACCACCCGATGCGAAAGGAACAGACTTAGGTCAGAAACTTTTTGAAGTAATGTCAAAATTGGAAAAATCGCCAACACAAGTGGCTATTGGGATTCTAAAAAACGAAATTAGGCAGTTGTTTTAAAAAAGAGGGAAAACAAAACCAAAAGCAGTAACCAATTCCGTGAAGAAGAAATGTTGACTGGCTCTATCTTTTGAATCAGAAGAAGTTCTAATATCTGGCATATCAATAAAACCACCTTTATATTCCGCTCTGAGAAAAAAGTATTTATAAAAAGTAAAATTTAATCCTATTTTTCCAGCGAACCCATAACCAGCAAAATGAAATTCATCATATCTTGTTGTATTCCAAAGTGTAACATTTGATTTAGGCATTAACACCCCTCCTCCAAATCCTAATAAAGTATTAATTTGTATTTTGTTTGGGTTTAATTGCCATTTTAACAAATCCATTAAATCATCATTTCGGGTGATTTCCATGTTTAGGTAATTCAACCCATCTGTATGTTCAAACCTTAAAAATTTTTTTTCAATATGAAAATCATCATTGGTATAATCCTCATTATACGCACCTCCATCATGTATATATCCATTAATTTTCACATCTTGTATGCTATTCATAACATATTTCATGTGGTCAACAGCTAAAGAAATGTCATACTTATCAGAAATAAAATAACCTATTCTAAAATTGGTTTGTGGAATAGTAATCCTAGTTGGTTTAAAATAAGTTTCATAACGCACTTTCGATTGCCTGTCAGTTGCACTAACATTAAAAAGCGTAAAATCATAATTTTCTCCTGTAAAACGAATGTCTGAATCGGAATACCAGCCTCTGTTCCAACCCCAAAATGCATATAATTTTCCTTTGTTTGATTTGTTTTCTTTGGTTGGAATATCTTCTTGAGCATTAGCAGAAAAAGAAATGGATATCACCATTATTAGGAATGAAAATTTAAAATTTAATAGCATCATTTTTTAAAAAAATTTCAACAAAGTTATGCTATTAAACAATTAAAAAACTGTCAAAAGTCATATTTTAATATTATTTAGTAGTTTTTTAGTAGCACTGTAAGGTGAAAGTTGATTTAAAAGAACTTGTTCTTTTAATTTTTCAAGCTCTTGTTGAATTTTTTTATTTTTCATAAGCATAGAAACAAAAGCATGGGTAACCGATTTTTCAAACCATTTTTCGAGTTGTTCCTTTCGTTGAATTTCAAAGAAACCATTACTGATTACTAAATGATGATAAGCATCAATAATTTGCCAAATTTCAGCTATGTTTTGGTTATAAAGAGCCGAGCAAGTAGTTACTTTTGGCATCCAATCATTTCTATTTGGTGGGAAAAGATGCAACGCATTTTGATAAGTGCGTTTGGCTAAATTTGCTTGTTCAATGTTATTTTCTTCTGCTTTGTTAATAACAATGGCATCCGCCATTTCCATAATCCCTCTTTTTATTCCTTGCAACTCATCACCAGCACCAGCCAACATGAGTAATAGAAAAAAATCGACCATAGCATTCACTTCAGTTTCTGATTGTCCAACACCAACGGTTTCTATTAAAATAATATCGAAACCTGCTGCTTCGCACAAAATAATAGATTCTCGTGTTGCTCTTGCAACACCACCCAATGTGCCTGCTGAAGGCGAAGGACGAATAAATGCATCTTTCTGAACTGATAATAAATTCATTCGGGTTTTATCGCCCAAAATACTTCCCCCAGTTTTTCCACTAGAAGGATCTATTGCCAATACTGCTATTTTTTTACCTTTTTCAGTAATTAAATAATTCCCTAATGCTTCAATAAAAGTGCTTTTACCTACTCCTGGCACGCCTGTTATACCAATTCGCAATGAATTTCCTGAAAAAGGCAAACAATTATCAACAATTTCACTTGCCAATTGTTGATGTGTAAGATTGCTACTTTCCACCAAGGTTATTGCTTTGCTCAGTATAATAACATCTCCTCGTTGAATAGCCGCAACATATTCAGTTGCAGAAAGTAATTTTTGGCGAGACCTTTTTATGTTGTTAATATTTTTTTTCATAATAATGAAAGATAAAAGTAACAAAATTAAAATACTTACGTTATTGTATTCATAGTACAAATAAAAAGATTCATCGGTTTTAATAGTTGATTAATCTAATTTTTATGTTTTATTGTTGAATTGACTACCTATCGCTTCACTTAAAACCAAATGTTATGGACTCAAATTTCATAATTTTTTTGATTACAGCAGCATTCTTAGCAGCTGTTTTTGGTATTCTCTATATTATGAGTAAAAGTTATACTCCTAAAAAAAAAAGAATGCAAAGGCTAAAAGAGTTGGAGAAAATGAAAGCAGTGAGCAATAAATCAAATGCTTAAAAATCATTTTTTATAATTCTTCCGCACAACTAACCTCCTAAAAACTTAGGTTGTTAGTTCCTTAAATTAACTAATTGGTAATTTGAAGTGTATTTCTTATTTTAATTTTGAGTAACTTTGGTTTACTTTATTAAGTAAATTATTTACTCATTTTGAATGATTCTTATCTAACCTTAGCATCTTCTTCCGAAAGTATTTACAAAGAAAAAGGCAGCAAATTTTTAGCTTTTGCTTTTCCAATTCATAGTGAAGAAGAATTTAAAAATCAGCTTCTTGTTCTAAAAAAAAATCATCATAATGCTCGTCATTTTTGCTATGCCTATAAACTTGGTTTAACCGATGACAATTATCGTTATAATGATGATGGTGAACCAACTAATTCTGCAGGAATACCTATTTATGGTCAAATTTTATCTAAACAAATAACTAATGTTGGAATAATTATAGTTCGTTATTTTGGAGGAACCAAATTGGGTGTTGGAGGATTGGTTAGTGCATATAAAACTGCCGCAAAAGAGGTGTTGGAAAATGCCACTATCATTGAAAAAACAGTGCAAAATTTTTATGAGTTATATTTTGATTATGAAACTATGCCAGAAGTTATGCAGGTTATAAAACAAAATCAATTCCATATTGAAAAACAAGTTTTTGAAACAACTTGTTTTATAGAAATTTCAATACGACAAAAAGAAGCCCTTCATTTAGAAGCTCTTCTTTTAAAAATTGATAAACTAACTTTTAAAAAAGTTGAAAATAATTTTTAATTTTTTTATTTGTATTCTTATGATTTATATCTACTGGAAAGTAACTTTTTTCTTATGCCATTTTAATTTTTTAACCCGCTTTATTCATGCAAAAGCGAAGCGAATTGTATGAATGTGCTAAGGGCTATGGAATGTAAAGCGGTTAATCCCTTCCGATAATTATCGTAATAGTAATACCCAAATTTGAGCTATTAAAAATAGCTAAATTTGTTGGTATTACTTATATCGTAGAAAATTTGTGAAACGAGCTTGCGAGTTCAACGAAGTTAATTTTCAGGGTTAATGTGGTTATGGGTATTAAAAAAGAAGAGGAGTATAAGAATACCTACCTATACAAATATTTCTAAAAACAAAAAACCCCAGACTTTAGTCTGGGGTTTTTGAAAATAATTAAATTAAAATTATTTTACAGTATCAGCCAAAGCTTTTCCTGCTTTAAATTTAGCAACTTTTTTTGCTGCTATTTTAATTTCTTTACCAGTTTGTGGATTTCTTCCAGTTCTAGCTGCTCTTTTAGAAATTGAAAAAGTTCCAAAACCAATTAGTTGAACATTATCACCTTTTTTAAGTGATTTTGTTACATTAGCAACAAATGCATTTAAAGCATTTCCTGCATCAACTTTAGTTAATCCTGCATCTTTAGAGATTGCATCAATTAATTCTCCTTTGTTCATAATTTTAAAGTTTTAATTAATAAATATTGTTATCATTCCAAAAATAGTATAAATCTATTCTTTAACAAAAAACAATGAAAATAGTTATTAACAAGCTATTAACATTGCTGCGACTACATCTTAGCAACTTCAAAACATATTCCTTCTGAAGCTAGTTCTGTTTTTTTAAAAACTGTTTTTGCCTCATTTAACAATTCGTCTAAGTGTTTATACCTATTAGAGAAATGACCTATAATCAGGTAGTTAGCTTTTGATTTTAAGGCTATTGTTGCCGCTTCTTTAGCTGTTGAATGTTTTGTTTTTATGGCTCTATCTTTATCAATTTCCATAAATGTTGCTTCATGATAGAGCAAACTTACCCTATCAATTTGGGAAAGAATCGCTTCATTATAAGCCGTATCTGAACAATAAGCATAGGAGTATGAGGGCAAAGAATCGTCAGTTAACAGCTTATTTTTGATAATATCATGTTCTGAACGTATAAAATCGAGGCCTAATTTCAACTTGTTTAATGCATGAATTGGAATATTGTATTGAGCTATTGCTTGAGGATTTATTCTTCGAGGTTTTGCTTTTTCTTTAAACAAAAAACCAGTACAAGGTAATCGATGCGTTAAAATAATGGTTTCAACAGTTAGTTTATCTGTTTCATAAATAATTGATGGAGATTCTGTTGATAATTCAACGAAATTCAACGAATAGCTTGGATAACTTTTAGAATATTTGAAATGAACTTCTATAATTTCCTTGAGATTTTTAGGTCCAAAAACAGTTAACTCATTTTCTCTTCCCAACAAATGCATGGTTTGCAACAGTCCAATTAATCCTAAATAATGATCACCATGCAAATGGCTAATAAAAATATGATGGATGCTGTTAAAATTTACGTTATGTTTTCTAAGCTGAAGTTGAGTTCCTTCACCACAATCTATCAAGTATAATTGCTGATTAATCGTTACTAATTGAGATGTAGGATTTCTATGAAGTGTTGGTGTTGCGGATGCACTACCTAATATCAAGACATTGAAATTTGACATTTAAGAGTCCTTTTTTTTGCCTTGTTGCAATTTAGTAAATAATGCTATGGCTTCAGGTAATGTTTTAGTAATCTCTATTATGGAGTCTAACTGAGATATGGTGATTAATTTTTGTACTGCAGTTTGTAATCCACAAATAATAAAAATTCCGTTGGATTCTTGAGCTAGTCTATATCCTATTAAAAGAGAACTTAATCCAGATGAATCACAATAACGTACGCTCGATAAATCTACAATTACATTGTTTTCTCCATTTTTAAAGACCAAAACCAATTCTGATTTAACATCAGGAGAAACAATGCTGTCTAATTTATCTGTACTAAAAGTCAGTAGTGTGAAATTATTTTTTTTTTCTGTGTTAAAACTCATTTGAATAAAAATTGTTTTGTTTACAAATATAATTTTGTTTGACGGATTATGCAATTATTTATTGAAAAGTTTATAAAGTTAATTGAGAATTGGTCATTAGGCATTAGGCATTTGTCATTAGTCATTGGTTATTCATACATTTACTAACTACTAACTACTAACCACTAACTACTAACCACTAACTACTAACACCTAACTCCTCATTTCAATTATCCACTTTTTTATAAGCAAAGATAATCTGTTTTACAAGCTGATGTCTCATTACATCTTTTTCGTCAAATTTTACAAAACTTATTCCCTCCACACCATTAAGTACTTTAAGTGCCTGAACCAGTCCTGAGGGTTGGTTTTTGGGCAAATCAACTTGTGTTGGATCACCGTTAATTACAAATTTTGCAGATTTCCCCATTCGAGTTAAAAACATTTTAAACTGGCTTTGGGTGGCATTTTGTGCTTCATCTAAAATAACAAAAGCTTTATCTAATGTTCTTCCACGCATAAAAGCAAGAGGAGCAATTTGAATAATTCCATTCTCCATCATTTCATTTAGCTTTTCTGCTGGAATCATATCACGCAAGGCGTCATATAGTGGTTGTAAATAAGGATCTAACTTTTCTTTTAAGTCTCCTGGTAAAAAACCTAAATTCTCACCTGCTTCTACTGCTGGACGGGTTAAAATAATTCGTCTGACTTCTTTATTTTTTAACGCTCTAACTGCCAAAGCAACTGCCGTGTATGATTTTCCTGTTCCCGCTGGACCAAAAGCAAACACCATGTCGTTTTTATCAATTTCCTCTACAAATTTCCGTTGAGTTGCTGTGGTTGCTTTAATTATTAAACCTCCATTGCCATATACCAATACATCATCATTGTTTTTAAGTGTTTCACTTTCTTCTGGCGTTCCATCTTCAGCCATTAAACGCTCTATATTGTTTTCTGTTAATTGCTTATATTTAATTATATGAGCAATTAAAAGTGCAACTTTCTGGTTAAAAATAGAAAGCTCTTTTTCATCTCCTATTGCCTTTAAGATAGTTCCCCTTGCAACTACTTTAATACGAGGAAAGTATTTTTTTATAGCAATTAATTTGTTTTCATTTACTCCGTATAAATCCATTGGATTTACTTCGGAAATATCTATATTAATTTCACTCAATTATATCTGTTTTAATTTTAACTTTGTTGCCAATTGTTTTTTGTAAAAATCAATAATAAAATTGATTTTGTTGGTCTTTACTACAACATTTTATTAACTTTCATCATTTCAATTGTTGAAAAGAAATTATGGCTATTATTACGCTAACAACAGATTTAGGATTGAAAGACAGCTATGTGGGGTCTATTAAAGGAGCTATTTTAAAAGAATTACCTTCTGTTTCAATTGTGGATATATCTCACGATGTTAAAAAATTTGACATTACTGAAGCTGCATTTGTTTTAAAAACTGTATTTCTTGATTTTCCAGAAGGCTCCATTCATATTATAGGCGTCAAAACTGAAGCGACACTAAAAACTCCTCATGTTATTGTGTTGTTTAAAAATCATTATTTTATTGGAGCTGATAATGGTATATTTTCTCTAATTTTTGATATTTTGCCTGAAAAAGTAGTTGAATTGTCTATTTCTCAAGATACAGACATACTTACCTTTCCAACAAAAGATGTTTTTGTAAAAGCAGCTTGTCATATTGCCCGAGGTGGCTCTATGGAGGTGATTGGAAAACCTGTTAGTTCATTAAGAAAATCAGAAGCTCTTCGTTCATTTTCTGAAGGTTCTAATATATTGAAAGGATTTGTTGTTTATATCGATTCTTATGAAAACATCATTACCAACATATCTAAACAACAATTTTATGACTTTGGAAAAAGTAGAAATTTTACTATCTTCTTTAGAAGAGCTGAGTATAGTATTAGCTCCATTTCTAAGAGCTATGACGATGTTCCTTTAGGAGAGCGTTTAGCTATTTTTAGTGCTTCTGGTTTTCTTGAAATAGCAATGAATAATGCTAATGCAAGTGGAATCTTTGGTATTCATATTAGAGATGTTATACGAATTGAATTTTATGATTAGAATAGTAAAAATGACATTTGATCCTACTAAAGTAGATGAATTTCTATCTAACTTTGATGAAGTAAAACATCTCATTAGAAATTTTGACGGAGTAGAACATCTTTCACTCTTGAGAGACAAAACACATCCCCATATTTTTTTTACCTATAGCCATTGGCAAAGCGAACAACAATTAGAAAATTATAGAAATTCCGACCTTTTTAATAGGGTATGGAATAAAACAAAACCCTTATTTATAGCCAAAGCAGAAGCTTGGAGTGTAGATGAAATTATTAAAATTAGCTAATGCCCCTACAACGAAAAAAAATATTCTTAGAACTACAAGCTCAAACCAATCAAAGCCCTTATTTGATTGATGTTGAAAAAGCTGAAGGTATTTATATTTGGGATAAATCGGGCAAAAAGTATATGGATATGATTGCTGGTGTTGCTGTAACCAACATCGGACACAGACATCCATCGGTAATTGATGCTATTCAAAAGCAATTAGACAAACATTTGCACGTGATGGTTTATGGCGAATATTTGCAAGATGCACAACTCAATTTGGCTAAAAATTTGGCATCAATTTTACCTGATTCTCTTCAGTGTTCTTACATTGTAAATTCAGGAACTGAAGCCAATGAAGGTGCTATAAAGTTAGCCAAAAGATTCACTGGAAGAAAACAATTGATTGCTTGTAATTTTTCTTACCACGGAAGTACGCATGGTTCACTTAGTGTTACAGGAAATGATGTGAAAAAAGCTGCTTTTCTACCTTTATTACCAGATGTAGCTTTTATTGAATTTAATAATATTGATTCGCTCAAAATTATTACAGAACAGGCTGCTTGTGTAATTATTGAAACCATACAAGGCGATGCCGGATTAATAAAACCTACACAGGAATTTATTACTGCTTTAAGAGAAAAATGCTCTCAAACTGGTGCTTTACTCATTTTTGATGAAGTACAAGTAGGTATGGGAAGAACTGGAAAAATGTTTGCTTTTGAACATTATGGAGTTGTACCTGACATATTAACCTTAGGTAAAGCCCTTGGTGGTGGAATGCCAATAGGTGCTTTTATTTCTTCTTATGAAATGATGCACACACTAACCAATAATCCTGTGTTGGGACATATTACTACTTTTGGGGGACATCCTGTTATTGCAGCAGCAGCAAATGCTTGTATTGATGTGTTAAAAACTACCGATTGGATAGCAAAAACAGAAGAAAAAGGTCAATTCTTAGAAAATATTTTAAAGCAACATCACTCCATAAAAGAAATAAGAAGAGCAGGATTGTTTTTCGCTATCGAAATGGGTTCTTTTGAAATAGTGAAAAAAGTAGTTGAAGGTTGTTTGGAAGAAGGTTTAATCGGTTTTTGGTTTCTATCCACTCCAACTGCATTCAGACTTTCTCCACCACTTTGCATTACACATGAAGAATTAAAAACAGCAGCAGCAATTATTTTAAAGGTGCTAGAAAAAGTAGATTTAACTCATTAGTTTGTATAAAAACGAAAAATAATAGTTAAGAAGTAAAACTGAAATAAGAATCAAGAAAACAGTTACCAAAAGAGCAATTAAATTATTTTGTCTTCTTTTATTATTCTGTAAAATCATATTTCTTTTAATATGAGCTAATTCTTCTGGCGTTGCCTTCCTTAATTCAATACCCTTACTTTTTGAAGTATAAATATCTTTTCGGTCAAAATAATTTTTTCTTTTTGCTCTAGCATTGTTTTTAATCGATGCTATCATTGCCGCTACATGACCACCAAAACTCATAATGAAATATTTTTATTGCCTTTCTCCTACGCAATCAGGAATAAAGTGTTTCCTTTTGTTGACTTACTTTTTCGCTTTCCAAGTATTCATCATAAGTCATTTCTTTGTCAATACAACCATTAGGTGTTAATTCCACAATTCTGTTGGCAATGGTTTGCACAAATTCATGATCATGAGATGTAAATAAAATAGTGCCTTTAAAATCTATCAAGGAATTGTTTAAGGTGGTAATGGCCTCCAAATCTAAGTGGTTGGTTGGTTCGTCCAACAACAATAAATTTCCTTCTGCCAACATCATTTTAGAAAGCATACAACGTACTTTTTCTCCTCCCGAAAGTACATTGGATTTTTTAAACACTTCTTCACCCGAAAACAACATTTTACCTAAAAAACCACGAATGTAAACTTCATCTTTTTCTTCAGAATATTGTCGTAGCCAATCTATCAAATTATCATTTCCATTAAAAAAATGGGTGTTTTCATTTGGTAAATAAGCTGTAGAAATGGTTTGTCCATAGCTAAAAGTTCCTGTGTCAGGTTTTTGATTTCCTTCTAAAATCTCAAAAAGAGCGGTAGTTGCCATACTGTTTTTACTGATAAAAGCAATTTTATCGCCTTTTCTAACATTTAAGTTTAAATTTTTGAATAAGTCTTTTTTAGAAATATTCTCTATATGTAAAATCTGGTCACCAGCTTCTCGTTGTTGATTAAATATAATAGCTGGGTATCTTCTTGAGGAAGGTTTTATGTCCTCAAAATTAATCTTTTCCAACATTTTTTTTCTACCAGTTGCTTGTTTCGATTTAGAAGCGTTGGCACTAAAACGAGCAATAAATTCTTGCAATTCTTTTTTCTTTTCTTCTGCTTTTTTGTTCGTAGATTGCTTTTGACGAAGAGCCAATTGACTAGCTTGATACCAAAAAGTATAGTTTCCACTGTAAATATTAATTTTACTAAAATCAATGTCAACAATTTGCGTACAAACTGTATCCAAAAAGTGCCTATCGTGAGAAACTACAATTACCGTGTTTTTAAATTCCAATAAAAAATCTTCTAACCAATTGATAGTATGGATATCCAAATCATTGGTAGGCTCATCTAAAATCAACACATCAGGATTTCCAAAAACAGCCTGAACTAATAAAACACGCACTTTTTCATTGCCACTCAATTCGCCAACTGTTAAATAATGTTTTTCTTCAGTAATTCCCAACGCACTCAGCATAGAAGCCGCATCAGCTTCGGCATTCCAACCATCCATTTCGGCAAATTCAGCTTCCAATTCAGAGGCTTTAATTCCATCCGCATCAGAAAAATCGGGTTTTGCATAAAGAGCATCTTTTTCCTGCATCACTTTCCACAATTTTTCATGACCCATCAACACTGCATGTAAAACCTGTGTGTCATTATATTTAGAATGATCTTGACTCAACACAGCCATCCGTTTGCCTTTATCCAACGAAATAATTCCTGAATTAGGTGTTATTTCTCCTGATAAAATTTTTAAGAAGGTTGATTTTCCTGCACCATTAGCACCTATCACCCCGTAGCAATTTCCTTCTGTGAATTTAATATTAACTTCATCAAAAAGCACTCTCTTTCCATATTGCAAGGAAACATTTTGTACTGTAATCATTGTTGTTTTTTTTTGTAAGGTGGCAAAGTTAATGAAAATAAGTGAGTGTGGAAATATGTAAAATTAGTAGTTAGGGATTAACTTCATTCAGAACGAAATTCTACAAACTGAGGCACGAAGTTTAGTAAAATGAAGTGATGACCACAGTCTGCCCCGACTATTCGGGGAAGTAGCATTAATACCTATTTATAACAGTAAAAATGACATTAATAATCTCTAATCTCTAATTTCTAATCTCTAATTAAACAATCACCCCTCTGTATCTCCCCTTGAGGGGAGAGCTTCCGCACAATGCCATCTTCCAATTTTTAACTTCTCTTCCAATCTCAAATCTGCAATTTATTCATACCTTTGCATTGCAAATCGTTCTATCGCTGTTTCATTTTTAATGAGAGAGAGGAAAGTCCGGGCAGCACAGAGTATCCTACCTAGCGAAAGCTAGGGTATTGTTTCAGGAATGGAACGATAACAGCAAGTGCCACAGAAAATAGACTACCTCAATTTATTGAGGAAAAGGTGAAAAGGTGAGGTAAGAGCTCACCAGTTACAGAAGTAATTTTGTAAGCTAGGCAAACCTTAGGAGCTGAAAAATCAAATAAACCAAGGCTTGAGGGTTACTCGCCTAATCTTGGAGGGTAGATTGTTAGAGCGTGGAGGCAACTCCCCGCCTAGATAAATGATAGAAACCTCAACCAATGTATTGGTAAAAGGTACAGAACCTGGCTTACAGATTTGCTTTTTTATAGAACACGGATAACGCAGATGATGTGGATTGCTACTGATGAAATACATTACCAAAAAACAAAGAAATAGCCAACCAATGTGTTGACTTTTTTAATTAAAATTTACTTTTTGGAAAGGTTGTGCAACGGTTACTGCTGTTAGGTGATGTTAGTCATTTTTTAGAAAGGGTCCACTGTCCAATTTATTATTAAAGTTTATTGTGGGAGTTTCGTCTATATTGTCTTGAAACTGTTTAACTAAAACGAATATTACACTGTCATTTTTTTTATGTAATATTAAATCTTGAGGTAGCTTTAATATCGGGGAAATACCATTTTTCATAACTGTATCGTGGTTAACCAGAATGAATTTCGTGTCAATAGGAGTTGAGGCTGGATTAATATAATATTCATCTGTATAAAATGTGGGTGTATAAAAAATATACTTCCATGGTATTTTCACTTTCATTCTTTCAACTCGTAGTGTATCGAATTTATTAGCATAGTAAATAGCAATAATACATTTTTGTTCTTTTGCTTCACAAATGTCACGCGTAAACGTACCTATTCGTTCAAACGAGCAATTTCGCCATGCGATTAGATTAAATAAAACCTAACTAATCGTAAAGAATATAGTTATGGTTACAATTATTTTCTTTGCTATTTTCATAATGCCACCTAACGGACAACGGTATGTTTTTGTTGCCGATTTCGCAGCACGTCACTGTCAAGCCACGATGAAGTTTGAAACGAGCCACACCCGTTGATTTCAGCACTGACTCGGCAATAAAATATACCGTATGTTAGCAACTGCTGTTTTTCAATCATTTACAATCAGTTTTCCAGTTTTATTTGTCAAAATTGGCAATATTTCTTTTAACTCTGAACATTCCTTGTCAGTCGGATATATTAAAACTTCAATTTTTCCATTTCGTAGGCTTAGTTCAAATCGTTCCTTTGTCAAAACCATTTCATAATCCTTTAATTCTCCAGCATATTCATCATTATGAGTTTCAAAGTATATGTAGTCACTTTCATCTTCATAATCAAGGTATGACATTTGTATTGACAAATATTCACCAGTCGAATCAATTATTTCTTAGACAGTCATTTGCGAAACTTCATCTCCTAAACTTTTTTTACTAGAAAAAGTCACTTGACAGCCTAATTCTTCGTTATTTATTGATATTTCGATACAGTTTATTTTCATGTTTATCCACCAATGTTTTTGTATGCTTCATTTATCAAATGCTTAGTTTCTTCTAAGTCTTTTAAATCTTTAATTGTTAATTCAAAATCCCCCGTCCCAAAATGCCCAATATTTTTAACATCTCGACCTTGTTTTGGCATTGTTTCGATTTCGTCAGCGTTGAGTTTTAAATATAGAGTTATTTTCTTTTTATAAGTCTGCATGCAAACAAAATTTTGACTCGTTTTATAAGCCACGTAATTTTTCTTTGGTGTCTCTTCAATAGTGCTGTCCAGCGAAATAATATAATCTCTGATTGTATTAAACAATTCCAGTATGTTTTCATCGAGATTTTCAAAATGCTGTTCCAGAGTATATGTTGCCGTTTTTCTTGTTAATGCAGCCTTTTTTCCAGCTTCCACCATAACAGGATTTTTCTCGGAATACTCTTCAGTTTCCTGATGATTGGAACTACTTGTTCTTTTATACACTTCG
>Ga0100378_1001941_pt1 | contig 21036 bp, 22 predicted proteins | sample CryGeymeta201502_FD_81535 | JGI IMG/M metagenome (GOLD analysis project Ga0100378, IMG submission 81535) | Groundwater microbial communities from Crystal Geyser aquifers in Utah, USA - Crystal Geyser metaG 2015-02 | ecosystem: Environmental > Aquatic > Deep subsurface > Groundwater | place: USA... | reverse complement strand
GCTTATAACTTAAATACAAAAAGAGCCTTGGTGAAAAAGGGCGCGCATATGGAATGGGTCGGTGGAAATTTTGGTAGTAATATCACGATGCTTTACCCTTGTTCTATTTTAGTCGGTGAAGGCGCTAGTGCAGACCACTTAGGCGTTGCCTTTGCTGGCGAGGGACAAACTCAAGATACCGGAGCGAAAGTTATCCATATCGCAAAAAATACTAGCTCTAATATAGTGATGAAAAGTATTAGTAAGGGTGGCGGCAAAGCTTTGTATCGCGGCTTAGTTGATATTAAAGAGGGAGCAGAAAACGCTGTTGTTTCCGTTAAGTGTGATGCTTTATTACTTGATGAATTTTCATCGTCAGATACAGTTCCGGTTATAAAAATAAATGATTCAAGTGCTGCGATTGCGCACGAAGCGAGTGCCGGAAAAATTAGCGCTGAAGATATGTTTTATTTACGAAGCCGGGGCTTAAAAGAAGATGAAGCGGCGGCAATGATTGTTAATGGTTTTATTGAACCAATTACTAAAGAATTACCCTTAGAATATTCAGTTGAGATGAATCGGATGATTGAGCTTGAAATGGAGGGTAGTGTTGGTTAAAAAATATTTATGAAAAAAAGTTTAGTGGAAATTTTAATAGAAAGAACTAGCGATAAAAATTTTAAGTTAAGTCGCTCTTTTAAAGTAGAGAAAAATAAAACTCTTCAATATCTTTTAATTGTTGATAAAAATATTTCTGATCCAGCTTCTCGTTCTTTTATTTTAGACAAAGGAGCAAGTCTTAGTTCCTATCGTCTTTTTTTAAAAGCTAAGGAGGGCGAGTTTTTTAATTTTAGTCATGAAATTAAAGCGGGGGCAAAAATAGCTAGTCGCTCTTTAATAGTTGGTCTTAAAAAAGAAAATTTTTCTTTAAAGGCCGATTATAATTTTTCTGGAGAGAAAAGTTTTGGCCGAATTAAAACTGAGGCTTTATTAGCTGGTGAAGCTAAACTTTATTCGGCTGATAATGTTAATGTTTTAGCGGCCGCCCAAAAAAGCGATACTCGGGTTGATCACTCTTTAATTCTTGAAGGCCCAGGGGTTAGGGGCGAAGTTACTCCTGGACTTAATATTTCTGCTAATGATGTTAAAGCCGGCCATAGCGCTGGAACCTTTAGATTAAAGGCAGAAGAACTTTTTTATTTAAGAAGTCGAGGTTTAAGCCCTGAAGAAATTAGACGATTATTTATTTTGTCTTTAGCTAACAATTTTACGACTGGTTTAGTTGATAAAAAAGTCAAAGAAGATATTATTAAGCTAATTAAGAAAAGTTTATGATAGATTATCGCTTAGATTTTCCTTTACTTAGTCGTCGTTATAAGAAAAAGCAACTTATTTATTTTGATAATGCCGCTACTAGCCCGAAGCCAGAGGTCGTGATTAAAGCTGTTTTAAAATATTATAATTTTCAGGGAGCAAATATTAGACGCGGACCAAATTTTTTAGCAGAAGATGCAACTAAGTCTTTTGATGAAGCGCGAATAGCGGTCGCTAATTTTATTAAGGCGAAAAAAGAAGAAATAATTTTTACTTCAGGCGCAACTGCCGGTTTTAATTTTATTGCTAGAACTTGGGCCGAAAAAAATTTAAAAAAAGGCGATGTGGTTGCTCTTAGTATTGCCGAACATCACGCTAATATTGTTCCTTGGTTACAGCTAAAGAAAAAAATCGGGATTGTTATAAAATACATTGAGCTTGATGAAAATTATAATTTTTCGGCCTCAAGTTTGGCCGAGATATTTAAAGATAAGCGCCTTAAAATTTTGTCATTAACCCAAGCTTCTAATGTTTTGGGTTATTATTATGATTTAAAAGATATTATTAAGCAGGCGCGAAGCTTGGGAGTTTTAACTATCATCGATGCCGCTCAGAGCATTGCTCATAAACCACTTGATGTTAAAGAGTTGGGCGCCGATATTGTTATTTTTTCTGCCCATAAAATGTTTGCTCCGAGTGGAGTCGGGGTTTTATATCTGCGTCCGGAAATTTTAAAAAATTTAGAACCATTTTTTGGCGGCGGCGGGATGATAGAAGAAGTTGAGGAACAATCTTTTACTACAACCGATATTCCTTTTAGATTTGAGGCTGGCACACCCAATATTGAAGGAGTTATTGGTTTGGGAGCAGCTTGTAAATATTTAGAAAAAATTTCCTGGAAAAAAATTGAAGCCCGAGAATTAGAAATAACTCGTTATTTATTAAGTCTTTTAGATAATTATCCTTTTTTGAATTTATTAGGCGGACGAGATGAAAAAAAACGCTTACCACTTTTTTCTTTTTCTTTTTCTAAAATTCACCCTCACGACGTCGCTGACTTATTGGGTGAGGAAGCGATTATTAGTCGCTCCGGTCATCATTGCGCCGAGCCCTTGCACCGCTATTTAAAAATTGGCGCGAGCTTAAGATTAAGTTTAGCTTTTTATAATACTAAAGAAGAAATAGATAGTTTTTTTAAGGCGATGGAAAAGATTAAAAAAATTCTTAGTTAATATTAACGTGGTATATGAATATTTACGCTCGCAACATCTTAGATCATTATAAGAATCCCCGTAACCGAGGCGTTTTAAAAGGGGCGACCGTTTCTTTTAAGTCTTTAAATAGTACTTGTGGTGATCAGATTGAGATTTTTTTGAAAATGGAGGGAGAAATAATTAAAAAAATAAATTTTGATGGACATGGTTGTGCAATTTCTATTGCCGCCACTTCAATTTTAAGTGAGGCCTTATTAGAAAAAAAAGCGAGCGAAGTTTTGTCGCTTGATTTAAGTGCGGTTCAATCTCTACTTGGTATAGAAATTAGCGCTCGGCGTCATAAATGTGCTTTAATCGGTCTTAAAGCGATTCAGGGAGCTTTGAAAAAATTAGAAAAATAATTTTTTATTTTATGAATTTAAGTGACATCCTTTATACTTTAGGAAAATTTTTTGGTTTAACCACGCTAATTTCTTTAGCTTTATTAATTTTTTCCGGCGACACGGCCCGATATTTTGATCGTTTTATTGGTCTTGATCGTTTAATAAAATTTCAACGAAAATTTTCTTTTTTCGTTTTATCTTTTGCGGTTTTACACCCAGTTTTATTTATTTTATCAGGCCGAGAATCTTTAAAAGTATTTATTCCTAATTTTTATTTAATACCTTTGAGTTTTGGAATTTTTGCTTTTTTAATTTTAATTATAGTAATGATTTTTTCTTATTTTTATAAGAGAATTTCTTATCTTGCCTGGCAATACATTCACATCTTAACTTATGTCTTGTTAGGCTTTGCTCTTTATCATGCTTTTTTTTGGGGAAGTGATGCTAAAAATCCGATTTTCCAAGTGATTTATGTAATCATTTTAATTGCAGTAATTCCTGGTGCGTTTTATCGTTTTATATATAAATACCGAGCTTGGCGTCGTCCTAAATTTTATATTTCAAAAATTATTCAAGAGACAAATAATGTTTTTAGCTTAAATCTTAGATCTGATAAAAAAATTAATTTTAAAGCAGGGCAATTTTGTTTCTTGAGGTTAAAAGGAAAAAAACTTTATGCCCGCCATCCTTTTACAATCTCGAGCTCTCCTCAGGAAGAGGGATTTTTATTTACGGTTAAAAATACCGGGCGCTTTACTTTTGCTTTGTCAAAGATGAAAATTGGGGATGAAGTTTTGATTGACGGGCCTTTTGGTCGTTTTGTTGAACGAAAAAAGAGCGGTGACTTGGTTTTTGTTGCCGGCGGAGTTGGTATCACGCCTTTTAGAAGCATGGCGCTTGATTTTTTATCCAGGGGTCGTCAGGGGAAAATTTCTTTAATTTATTGTGCAAAAAATAAAGAAGATTTAGTTTTTGAAAATGATTTTAATCGTCTTCAGGGCGAAAATTTTAAGACTTTTTATGTTTTAAGTGCGGGTGAAAAGAGCGAAGGTTCTTATTTTTCTGGCAGGATTAATAAGGAGATTGTTAAGGACTCGTTTTTAAATATGAATAATCCGACTTTTTATATTTGCGGGCCGGAACCCTTAAAAATAGCGACAATTAAGATGTTAAAAGAGTTAGGTGTTTCTAAAAAGAAGATTATTTTTGAGGATTTCTTTTGGTAGAGGATGTGATATAATAAGAATATAAATATTTTTTAGAAAAAATGAAAACAAAAAATCCGGTAATTTTAATCATTCGCGATGGTTGGGGTTATAGAAAAAACAAGAAAGATAATTATATCGCCATGGCTAAGACGCCTTGGGATGATATGTTTAGTCGTGATTATCCAAACGGGTTATTATCGGCTTCGGGCGAGGAGGTGGGCTTACCTAAAGGCTATCAGGGTAATTCCGAGGTTGGGCATATGACGATTGGTTCTGGCCGAATTATTTTTCAGTCGCTTGAAAAAATAAATAAAAGTATTAAGGACGGTGATTTTTTTAAAAATTCTGCTTTTTTAAAAGTTATAAATTCTTGTAAGAAATCGGGGCAAACTTTGCATCTCGCCGGTCTTTTACAAACTCAAGGTGTTCATAGCCATATTCATCATCTTTTTGCCTTGCTTGATTTATGTCAGAAAGAGAAATTTAAGAATGTTGTTATCCATGCTTTTACTGACGGGCGCGATGCTCCTGTGCATGAGAGCTTAAAACATTTGAAAAATTTAAAGAAAAAAATAAAAGAGCTTGGTTTTGGAAAAGTTGTTTCTATTTCTGGTCGTTATTATGCGATGGATAGAAATGAAAGATATGAGAGGACGGAGCTAGTTTATAATTCTTTGGTCTTAGCTCAGGGAGAAGTTTTCAAAGATGCTGAAGCTTATGTTAAAGCTTCTCATAAAAATGGAGTGAGTGATGAATTTATTAAACCTGGTATTTTAGGAGGCTATCAGGGCCTAAAAGACGGTGATGGTTTTATCTTTTTTAATTTTAGAACTGATAGACCAAGACAATTAACTAGAGCCTTATTGGAAAAAAAGTTTTCTAGCTTTAAAAGAAAGGCGATGCGAAAAATAAATTTTGTCGCTATGACCGAATATTATCGCCCTTTCCCAGCTCTTATTGCTTATCCGGACGTATCTTTAAAAAATTTATTGGGTGAGATTATCGCTGATGCCGGCTTAAAACAGTTAAGAATTAGTGAAACAGAAAAATATGCTCATGTTACTTTTTTCTTTAATGGACAAAAAGAAAAAGCTTCAAAGGGCGAGGATAGAATTTTAATTCCATCACCAAGGGTTGCGACCTATGATTTAAAACCGGAAATGAGCGCGCCAGAAATTTCTTCGGCTCTTCGTAAAGAAATTGCTAAAAAGAAATATGATTTTATTGTTGTTAATTTAGTTAACGGCGATATGGTTGGACATACGGCTAATAAGAAAGCGATTATCAAGGGGCTTGAAGCAGTTGATACGGCGATGGGGGAGATTGTTTCAGTTGGGCTTGGTTATAATTATACGAGCTTAATTTTTGCTGATCATGGTAATGCTGAAGATAAAAGTCCAAAGTACGCAACGAGCCACACTTTAAACCCAGTTCCTTTTATTATGGTTTCGCCTAATAAGAAAATCGCTAATGCAAAAATAAAAGCTGGGGGCGAATTGAAAGATATTGCACCGACAGTTTTAAAAATTATAGGTTTAAAGAAGCCGAAGGAGATGAGGGGGGAGAGTTTGGTTTAGGAAGATAAATAAATAAAATTAAAAACCAAAAAACCAAGTCTTAGTTTTAGACTTGATTTTTTTTAAGAAAAGTTCCAAACAATTCTTTAGCCCTTCTTTCTTTGTAGAAAATTGGATCAAAATGATTTTTTGATATTCTTGGCCATTTTTTATATAACTCTAATTCATCAAATTTTTTTACATTTTTCTTTGCATATCCGTATATAAATTTAGCTATCTCTGTTGGTGGCAACCAGTATTTCATGTCCGCATTGGTTTTTATTGAGACAAAAGGTCTTTCAATTAATTCCTTTGGAGTTAGAACCGAAGACACGTTTAATATTAGAGAGTGAAAATTATTTTTTTCTCTTGAAATATTTTTTAAATTATCTTTTAAAATATTTATTGAGGTCACCCATGATTTATGTACATCAAGCTGATACTTATCTGAAAGGGAGCCTATTTGAACAAAAATTGTTTTTTCCTTTCTTCCTTTCAGCTCTTGAGCTAAAAAAGATGGAACTTCGCAGGTAATTTTTTTCACACTATCATTTATACCATCTGAATCAAAATCATTTTCAATTATTATGTTTCCGGCCTCATCCATTTCAGTTAGATATTCCCCCATGGCGTGGATAAAAATAACGGGAATTTTAGGAATAGATTCTAATAACATTTTGATATTTTTTTGATAATCATTAGAGTGATAGTCAGAAACAGAAAAGCAAAGATTGGCCTTAGGAAGAATTCCTTTCTCGTCGAAAAATTCTTGAAAATTTTTAGCCTTTCTTGTTATCCCATAAACTATATAATCCTCTGATTGAGCAAAAAAAGTAAATAGCTGCGAACCAATAACACCCATCACTCCATTTATAATAACCAATCTCTTCATAAATTTAATTTTTATTTTTTATTATCTTACAATTAAATCTATCATCTATTTGACATATTATCAATATTTATGTTATATTTTTATTGATAGTAAAAAATATTTTTACTAGAAAGCCAATTTTTTATAATATGAATCTAATAAAAAAAGACTCAATAGAAGAATATATCCTAAATCATTTGAAAAATGAGCCAATTTTAATGCTAAAATTAGTAGAAAAAATAAAACTAGACAGACCTGGAACAACTAAACAAGCGGTTTATTATGTTTTAAGAAAAATGAGAAAAGATAATCAAATCGTTATTTATAAAGGAGTGGCAGCTTTAAATATAAGTTGGCTTAACTCAATGATAAACTTTTATGCAATTGCAAAATATAATTACACAAAAACAGGCTATGGTGATTTTAGCATTTTAAATCTTGAAAATAAAGAAAAAATTAAATACTACTTTAATGATCCGATTAAGGCCGATGTATTTTGGACGCATATTTTATATTTACTGATTAGTTTTTGTCCAAAGGGCGAGCATTATTATCTATATAATCCCCATCAATGGTTTTTATTATTAAGGTCAGAAAATGAGCAAAAACTATTTAATGATATGGTTAAAGGCGGGCGTAAAGTTTTGCAGCTTGTCGGCTCTAATAATTATTTAGATAAATATGTTAATAAATATTTTAATAATAATGAAAAACAGTTTTTTGCAAACGAAAAAGCTTGGTTTTCAAATAATTATTATTTAAATGTTATTGGTGATTATTTAATAGAAGTTTATTTAGATAAGGCGATGTCGCAAGAGCTTGATAATTTTTATTCTGAGACTAAAAGTTTTAATGCCTCAGATCAAGAAAAATTGAAAAACATTATAGATAAGGAGGGGCGGGTTAGGATTGTTGTTTCCAGAAATGATCAAAAAGCGAAGAAAGTTAAACAAAGGTTTGAAAAATATTTTTTTGTTAAATAAGTCGAATGATTTTATTATAATATCTATTGGTCGCACAAAACTTATTCTATAATATCAAAACTTAATTTAAGTAATTCCTTTTCTATTTCTTCATTTTTTATCTCTTCACTATAATAAATACTTGAAGCATCGTTTTGTTTTTCCTGTTTAGCTAAGTCAAAGTTTTCTAAAATTTTATTTTTAGAAATAGGCGAACGAATTTCTTTTTTCTTAACTAAAGAAATAACTTCGTCTAAATTTATTGATAATTTTTTCATAATCATTCCGAAATCATAAAAATCACGATAGCGAACACGGTCACTCATTGCCCTTATTTTTTCGGCAGTAATTTCTCTAATATCCATCACCCGAACTTTTGTTTTTACTCCATATAAATTTTCATAATCCATTTGCACTGGCTCTAAAACTACATTTTGTAAAAAATCAACCTCAACTTTTAATGAATTAGCTTGACCAAGTGGTCCGTTATATTTGAGCCTCTCAATTTTAACAGTCGCCCCGGAAACATAATCCTTTTTTACTTCTAAAAAATCAAAATCAGAAAAAATATTTTTAATTTCTTCTAGCTCTATTTTAGTCGCGTTACTTGAAAAGTCTAAATCTTCAGAAAATCTTAATTGGGGAAGATAAACATGGTGCAGGGCGGTTCCGCCTTTAAAAATTAATTTATTACTTAATTTAGACTCAAAGATTATTTTTGAAACTAGCGCTAAAAAATAATCCTTCTCGACAATAGCGAGCGGGTACTTAATTTTTCTACTATAAAAGATTAACTCCTCTCTATTTAGTAATTCTATCATCATAATATAGGCGCCACTTGGCATTAAAGTTTTTTGATTCTTTAGTAAATCGTGAAAAACCTTTTTGGCTTTTTAAACTTAATAATAATTTATCAGTATTTTCATTAACGCTATCTAAAAGAAAACCCAGCTTTCTTCTAACAGTTGCGCCATATTTTAAAGCAAAGTTTTCAAGTTTTATAAAATTAATTTCGTTTTTGTGGTTTTTTATTTTTTCAAAAACCAAACTCGCAGAATAAAAATCTTTCTCTAGATATAAATAGTCTAATAAAGCTTTTTCTTTTGTAGCGACTTGTACTAATTTACCGTCTATTCTTACAGTCTCAAAGCCAAAATAATATTTTTTAGCAATTTTAATAAATTTTATTTCATTATTTTGAAAATTAAATTTTTTGCTGATAGCCAAATTAATAAGTGAGGTTGAATTGCTGTATTGATCAAATATTTGGTGGTAGTTTAGGGCAGAATGGAGTGATACATAGGAGTCTTTATTGATTCCCTGGGCAATTAAGAAAATTGAGATATCATTAAGAGATCTTGAGCTCAAATTATCAATTATTAGGTATAAGCCTTTTTTTATACGCAAAAACCAGCCAGCCTTATATAAGGTCTGGATTCTATTATGAGCCGAAGCTTTACTATATTCATTAGTAAATACTTTCATTAAATTGTTCGTAGAAACGATGCGACCAAATTTTAATATTACTTCTTCTATAATTTTAGCATCTTTCTCGCTTAATATTGTATTTTTCATTTTTAGTTATTAACTATTTATAGTGTATATCTATAAACATTATATACTAAATAGATAAAAATGTCAATAGTTTACACGTCATAATCGCCTTCGCCTGGCAGCAAGGCGATTTCTCGTGTAATTTATTCATACACGAGAATTATCCCCGAAAACATCAATTTTTACTACCACATTGGCTAATATTTTAAATATCTTTACACATAATTAATTTAATCATCCCAAATATGTTGACTTGCTAATGCATATATAATATATTTTAAATATGAATATCTCAAATTATAATCATTATTAAGCTCCTAAAAATCGCAAAAAATACAAACTCTTGAATATAAATCATAGAATTAATTATATAATTATGTTCAAAAAAATAAAGGATGAATATGGCTATAAATTTAGTACTGTAAATAGTGGTATTTTTGTTGTTAATATAGAGGCTAGCTGTCAGGATGGGAAATTTTTTGGATTTTTTGGGGGTGAAGATTTGAGAGTTGAAATAAATAGGACTAAACAAAGAGAAATTCCGGCTAAGGGGCGGGCTCAATATTTTAATATTCCCCCTACCTGGAACGGGACAACTTTAAAAGGTCTTAAGAAAACGGTTGTTTTTATTTTAAATTTAAACAAAGGTGACCACGAAATAAAATTTTATCCTAAAAATGGCGCTATTATTACAAGGGAGCCAGCCATTATTCAAATAAAACCAGGTCAAGCAATCATACAAAATATTCAGGCTGAAAACGGAGATCGCCGACCATGGAGCACTATTGCTTTGATTGATTTACCTTTAAAGATTCTAGACGTATCTGCGACTTGTGAAAAAAAATCAGGAGATAGTGATGATTTAAAATTAATTATTGATGGCCGAATTGAAAAAAATCAAGAGTCAAATTGGTGGGGCAAAAATTGGTTTTGGCAAGGCCACCAACTTCAAGGATATACAAAAGAGTCTAGATTCTATACAAACTTAGAAAAAGGAGTTCATTATATAGAGTTTTGGGCAGATAGAACGCCTGTTTTAAATAGTGTTCACTTGGATTTAGGTATTCACTTTGACTCACCAGAAGATAGTAAGGATGATACTCCACTTCAAAACATTCCAAACGTTGATAATCCAAAATGGACAGGATCTTTTAATGATGATACGGAACAAATGATTTTAGCTCGAGCTATTTGGGGAGAAGCAAGGGGCACATCTGAAGAGGCGCGTATTGCGATTGCTTGGTCAATAAAGAATAGGCTCGGGAAGCGAAAGAGCTGGGACACTTATCACAATATTATTTTGCAACCATCGCAGTATTCCGCGTTTTGGGAAACTTTCCCGGAAGACAATAATTTAAAAGCGCTAAGAGACCCATTGGGAACCACAGATAATATTAATGATTATAAAAAGTGGCGGAAAACTTATGAAATAGCAGGGGATGTAATTTCTCAAAATATCCCCGATCTAACTAAAGGTGCTACTCATTATTACGATGATAGCATTAAAGCTCCTTTTTGGGCTAATGACTTTAAAATAAAAATTGAAAACTTAAACTTTTTCTATTCAAAATAATGAAAAAATTTAATAAAAAAATTATTTTTTTGATACTTATTTTCCTTGTGTGTACAGCTCTTTTTATAGTTGTAATTTTAAAAGTAAAAAAAGTTAATTTAAACATAGATAAAACATTAACAGAAAAAAGCACAATAGAAATATCAGAAATATCTCTTGAAAAAATTATCGAAGATGAGTATGGAAGGCTTTTTTATATAGATAATCAAACAAAAAAAAGGGTTGTGCAGAATAATAATACTATAAGTCTCTTACAATTTTCACCGTTAAAAGATAAATACGCTTTTACAGAAAATTTAAATAATGATGAATATAATAGGCAAGTTCTTATATTTACCGGAGATATAAATAGTAAAGAAACAAAAGAAATATACCATGGTAGTTTTAAGACTTCTGGATGGGAATGGTTTTCTAATGAAGAAATATTAGTTTCTGCCGGATGTGGCACGGAGTGTCAGGTTTTATATCTTATAGATTTGAAGTCAGGTAAACAATTAGAGTTAAATTATGGTGTGGACTATAAATGGTCTGCCGATAAAACTAAAGTTATCGCTCTTCATTATACTGCCATTCCGGGGTTTACAGTAGGTGATAAATTAGGTAATGAACTTTTTACTTTAAGGAGAGAATTTTGGGACGATTCAAAATTATTTAATCTTCTTCAAGCTGAATGGTCAAAAGACGGTGGAAAGATTGCTTTGGTTATAAAAAAAGAAAATGAAGAAAAGATGGAGTTATTAGTATTTGACGTACAAAATGATTTTAATAAAATATTTCAAAACGACATAGAAATCCTGGATAATATAGAATTATCTTGGAGTAACAATAAAGTTCTTATTGATGACAGGGAGTATGTTATAGAATAAAAATCATCATGTTATGGTGTCGCCTTCGCCTTTTCACCCCCCCCCAAAAAATATCTAAAACAAAAAAAAACTTGCCTCAAGGGCAAGTTCTTTTCGTTAGCGGAATGGACGGGGGTCGAACCCGCGACCTCCTGCGTGACAGGCAGGCGCTCTAACCAACTGAGCTACCACTCCATATTTTCTATTTTTAAAACGTCCAAAAAGGACGCAAAGTGTCACTTGTAATTACAGAAGAAAGCATAACAAAAACTTTTTAGCTTGTCAAAGGATACTAGCTGAATTCTAATCAACTATTGCTAAAAAATATAAAACAAGCTATGATATATAGTATAAAAGGAGCTTTAGAGCTTTTTTAATTTGTTATATTTTGTTATATTAAAATGAAAAATATGGAAAAAGATTTGGACCAGGCGTCCCTGGAAGAAATAAAAAATTCTTTATTGAAACAAAAAGCTGATCTTTTAAAAGATTTAGTTAATTTTTCGCGTGAAGATTCTCATGAGGCTGATGATAGATCGGCTGCTTTTCCTGAATATGGTGATAAGCCAGATGAGAATGCTCAAGAAATCTCTGATTATTCAACTAATATAGTAGCTCAAAAAGTTTTGGAAAAGAGTCTTGAGGATGTAGAAAAGGCTTTAAAAAGAATTGCTTCTGGTGATTATGGAATCTGTAAATATTGTCACAACCCAATCAATGCTAAACGTTTACTTGCCAGACCAACGGCTAGCTCTTGCATAACTTGTAAGACTGAATTACAAGACAATGAATAAGAAAACTATTAAAACTTTGTTGGTAAATATAGCTATTACTTTCGGTTTAGCTATATTTTTTTTGGCTGACAGAATTTTAAAGGCTAAAGCCCTGAATTTAGAGGCGCCAATCGAGTTAATTCCTAATTTACTCTTGTTTAATTTAACTAAAAATTATTTCATTTCTTTTTCTTTACCATTATCTGGGCCGATTTTAAATATTTTTATAGTTTTACTTATAATCATTTTAGCAATTTATTTAATATTCTTAATTATCAAGGAAAAAGACAGGAAATTAGAAATAATTTTGTTGTTATTTATCTTTTTTGGGGCTTTAAGCAATCTAATTGACCGACTTTCTTTAGGTTTTGTTGTTGATTATCTTGAGCTTCGCTATTTCACGGTTTTTAATTTAGCTGATGTTATGATAGTTATTCCTTCTTTTTGGCTAATTTTAAATAACTTAAAGATTAAAAAGTAAAACCATCCCTGGCCCCTAAAATAAAAGAGACCCGCTAAGGGCCTCTCTTTATTAAAAAATATAATAAATAAATAATAGGCAAATCCGAAGCGAGTCTCAATCCCAAGCGGAAAATAGTATTTTGTCTATTTTCTTATCGAGATTTAGTCTCTTTACTATCTTGAAGAGTTGTTTATCAAATTAAATTTGATATTTTTCTTCCAGCTTCTAGCAAAATTAAAGATATTTTGTAATTTATTTCGCTAATTAATTTTGATAAAATCTTATAAAAATATCTTTTTGTTTTTTATAAATTTTCATCTGTTTTTAGCGCTTTTCTTAATTTGCTCGTTAATTATCGTCAAGATAGTGTTGACAATTTGGATTCAGAAGCTAGGTATCAAAGAACTTATACACTTATTATAGCATATTAAAAATGGTGGGTCAAGCGTCCTATACTAAAATTAGCAATATTTTATATTTTTATCTTATTTTAAATAAAAAAACGATGTATTTTTAATGATTTTTAGACTTAAGTCCAGGATATTATGGACTTAAATAATTTTTTTATACACAGAAAACACAAGTTATCCACAGGTATTTATAACAAAAAAGTCAAGAATTTATCTTGACTTCTTATTTTGAGGCTTGAGTGGGATTCGAACCCACGAATGACGGTTTTGCAAACCGCAGCGTTAGACCACTTCGCCATCAAGCCCTATTTTCATTAAATTAGAACATTATTAACAATTTTGATTTTATCTGATATCGTTTCTTTTGTAAATACTTTATATTAGGGGATTGGATTTACTTTAATCTTCATAAATAATTAATAATTTCTTATTATCTTGATTATTCTTCATTTTTCTTTTCATCCATGATTATTCCACTCTCATTTGCCCCAATTTTTTCTAAAATCTTAGTTTTTTCGCTACTAGTAGCTAAAATTTCTACTTGACCATAGTCATAAATCTTCGTTGGGATGAATTTTAAAGATTTTAGGCCATTTTGCCAAGTAGTTTCTAGTAATAAACCCTGTCTTGTCTCCTCGGACCACATCTGATCAAAAACGAAATTACCTAAAGAATATATAATTGGTTTATTATGATAAAATTCAAAAGTTTGAGGCCAATGAGGATGGTGGCCAATCACGAGATCAGCCCCGGCATCAATTGCGGCTCTAGCAAATTCTTTTTGTTGCCAATTCGGCTCGGTAACGTATTCAGTTCCTGCATGCATTAAAATAATTATAAAATCTGGAGAATTTGTAGTATTTTTTATTAAATTAATATCATTTTTCATTTTTTTTACATCCATATTTGCTATTCCTGCTCTATTTGTCGTTGCAACTGAGTAATCATTTTGGTAAGAATAACCAAAAAAAGCAAAATTATAACCCTTAATATTTATTATTGCTGGTTTTCGCGCCCCTTCTTCGTTTAAGCCGGCGCCAACAAATTTAATTCCATTTTTTTCTAATATTTCTATAGTATCAATTATTCCTTGTTTTCCCTGATTTAAAGAATGATTATTTGCTAATGATAATAAGCCAAGGTTTGCTAATTTTAAACCAAAAATAGAGTTTGGATTAGCTTTGAAGGAGAAAGAGCCGGTTGAAACTTGATAATTTGAGTCTTGTAAGAAGGGAGATTCTAAATTAGCAACAACTAAGTCGGCTCTGTTAATGGTTTCGTAAGTTTTTAAAAATGGCCAACTATAGTCATTATATTGTTCCATTTTTGCGTTAACCGTTCTTGAGAGCATAATGTCCCCGGCGAAAATGATGGTGATTTCTTTTGTTGAAGCAGTTTCTGGTTCTTGATATTCTGTGGTGATTAGTTCTTCTTGGGCGCGAGGATCAAATAAGTTATTAAAGTTTTTTCCATTTTTAAACCTTTCCAATTTAATTGAAGGGGCTTGAGCTATATTAATAATTGATAAAGATAAAGCTAGGGCAATTAAAACTGTCCCAATAATGATTATTATTCTTTTATTTTTTTTAATAAAATCTAATAACATAGATTTATTATAGCATTTTTTAAATCTTTAGTAGACCCTTATCACTTGTCTTGACTCAGAATTAGGTCGTTGACCCGACTTTCGATTTTTGCTATCATATCAATATAAATTGATAATCAAATTAAATTGATTATAAAAATATGAAAATTAATTGCGAAGCTAAAGCTGATTGTTGCGTTAATAAAAAGCTAACCGAAGCTTATGTTGGTTTGGCTAAATTTTTACGAATTATTGGTGATAATAATCGTCTGAAAATTTTATGTCTTTTGAAGGATGAGGAATTATATGTTGATGAGCTTTCTTGTAACTTAGGTTTAGCGCAAAATTTAATTTCTAGTCATTTAAAAATTTTAAATTCTTTTAATTTACTTAAGATAAGAAAGGTGGGAAAAAAGAATTATTATCATACAAATAGAGAAGTTTTTAAAAAATATAATTCATTGTTAACAAGTTTTCTTAAAAATTATGAGTAATAAGATTGAAAGTGTTGAAGTCCTGGGCTCGGGCTGCCCTAAGTGTCATAAATTATTAGAAATAACTAATGAAGTTTTGAGTCAATTAGGTTTAGATATTAAGGTTATTTATGTAACAGAAATAGACAGAATGATTGCCATGGGTATTATGTCCACGCCGGCCTTAGCTATTAATAGTAGGCCAGTTTTAAGTGGTCGCCTTCCTAGCTCCGAAGAAGTTAGAGAAATAATTAGTAAATATTTGTAATTTTTATTTTATGAAGAAGGAATTATGGCTTGGACTAGGGCTATTAAGTTTATTTTTGATTTTTTATTTTGTGCCGCTTGACTCTCCAGTAATGGGCGGGGCAATTTTAGCTGGATTAGCTCTACTTAATGAATATGCTAGAGAACATATTTTAACTTGTTTGGTTCCAGCTTTTTTTATTGCCGGGGCAATTGCTGTTTTTGTTCAAAAAGATGTTGTTCTGAAATATCTAGGGGGTAAGACGAAAAAATATATTTCTTATTCAATCGCTTCCGTGTCCGGAACAATTTTAGCGGTTTGTTCTTGTACTATTTTACCTTTATTTGCTGGTATTAGAAAACGGGGAGCTGGCTTAGGTCCAGCTATAACTTTTCTTTTTTCGGGTCCAGCAATAAATATTGCGGCGATATTTTTAACTATGTCTGTTCTTGGAATAGAAATTGGTACCGCTCGTGTTGTTGCTGCTATTTCTATGTCAATCTTAGTCGGCTTGTCAATGCAATTTATTTTTAAAGAAAAAACAGAAGCTGGTGGTTTATTTATTAACGAGGAGCAAGGTGAGAAATATAAAAACTCTACCGTTTTATTTTTCATGTTAAGCATGGTTGCAATTCTGGTTGTTAATGGTTTAAGTTTTGCGAGTGATTTAAAATATTTTTTGATGTTCTGTCTAGCTTTAACAACAGCAATAATCTCAATTGTTTATTTTAAACGTAAAACTAATAAAGAATGGTTAGCGGAGACTTGGAAGTTTACTAAATTATTATTACCCTTATTGTTTATTGGTGTTTTTGTTGCCGGCTTTATTATGCCATTTTTACCAGAGTCTTTAATCGTTAATTTGGTTGGAGAAAATTCAATTTTAGGAAATTTAGTTGCTTCGGTTTTTGGAGCTTTTATGTACTTTTCAACTTTAACCGAAGTTCCTATTTTACAAGCTCTAATGACGAAAGGTATGAGCAAGGGGCCGGCGCTAGCCTTATTACTTGCCGGTCCATCTTTAAGTTTACCTAACTTATTAGTAATTAGAAAAGTACTGGGTAATAGGAAGACCACTGCTTACGCCCTATTAGTTATTTTTTATTCAACTATCGCTGGTTTAATTTTCGGCTCTTTAATTTAGTTTCTAATTTTCAAGTTAAAAAAATTTTATGAAAAATAAATCTTTATTAATTCAACTAACTATTTTTTTCGTCATTTCTTTAGCCTTAATAATTTTAGGTTCAGCCAGAAATAGCCAAAGTTCTAGTACAGATATAAGTTTAGAGACGAGGCCTAAATCTGATAAAATTGAAATTATGTATTTTCATGCTAGCGCTCGTTGCGCTTCTTGTATTACTTTAGAGGAATATTTGAACGAAGCAGTTGACGATTTTTTTCAAGACGAAATTGCTAGTGGAAAAATAAGCTTTCAAAAAGTAAATATTGATTTACCGGAGAATAAAGAGTTGGCAAACAAGTTTGAAGCGGTTAGTTCCTCTTTAAAGATAAATGAAATTTATGATGGAATCGACCACATCGAAGAAGATGTTAGAGTTTGGCGTTATTTAGGCGATAAAGAAGATTTTAAAAATTATTTAAAAAATAGAATTGAGTCGCGTTTAAATTAAGAAGATTTTAAAATAACTTATGGAATTTTTAAATACAATTATAGATTCAACTAACATCCCCTTACTATCAGCTTTCTTTTTAGGTGTTTTAACTTCAATTAGTCCCTGTCCTTTAGTGACTAATATTACGGCCGTTGCTTTTATTTCTAAAAATCTAGCCTCAGCTAGGAAAACTTTTTTGTCGGGCTTATTTTATACCGCTGGGCGGGGGATTACTTATTTTCTTTTAGCTCTTCTTATTTATTTTGGCTTATCCTCTTTTGACATCGCTCGTATTTTTCAAGGCTGGGGCGAAAAGATTTTGGGCCCAGTTTTAATTATTCTTGGCTTAATAATGTTTGGGCTTATTAAAATTAATTTTAAAGACGGTAGCGATAAATTAGAAAAATTAAAAAAAACTCTAGCAAGCAAGGGCTATCTCGGTAGTTTATTGTTAGGAGTTATTTTTGCGCTGGCATTTTGTCCTTATAGTGGAGTTTTATTTTTTGGAGTTTTAATCCCGTTAATTTTAGAATCAACTTCCGGCCTATTATTAGCCCCGATTTTTGCTTTAGGCACTGGCTTACCAGTTATAATATTTTCTTTAATTATCGCTTATAGCTTAAAAACTGTAAGCCAAGCTTTTAAGGTGGTGCAAAAAGTTGAAAAAGTTTTGCGTTATTTAGTCGCTTCGGTCTTTATTTTGAGCGGTCTTTATTATTTAAAATATTTATTAGGATATTTATTTAGTTAAGTTATTTAATTTATTAATTCATTAAAAAATAAAAATATATGAATAAAAAAACTTTTACACCGGCCATTATTTTTTTGGCCTTAGCAGTGGTCGCAATTATTTTTGTGGCCAAAAGTGAGACGGGAATAAAGACGACCGATAAAACTGCTAAAAGCGATATAGTTCTTTTTTATGGTGATGGTTGTTCTTATTGTAAAGTAGTTGAAACCTATCTTGAAACTGAGAATGTTGAAAGTAAAATAAGTTTTGATAAGCGTGAGGTTTATAATAACCAAGCTAATGCTACTTTAATGACTGCTAAAGCTAAATCTTGTGGTTTAAATACGAACTCTATTGGCGTGCCTTTTCTTTGGGACGGCGAAAATTGCTTAATTGGCGATCGTGATATTATTGCTTTCTTTGAAGCGGAACTTGCGACTCTTGATAATTTGGAGCCGGAAAATGGAATTGAGATTAAGAACTTTGAGGCTACAACTTTTGAAACTGAAAATGTTGAAGTTGAGACCGAGGCTGAGACCGAGGCTGAGACTATTCAAATTGAAAATGTTGAAGTTGAAACTGAAGTTAAAGAAGAAACCTTAAATGAAAATGAGTAGAAGATATTTAAAAATAAATTTATGAAAAAATATTTATTAGTCTTGCCCGCTCTCTTAGGAACTCTAGTCGCTACTAAAAATGCTTTAGCAGTTTGTCCGGTTTGCACGATTGCGGTTGGAGCTGGTGTTGGTTTTTCTCGCTCTTTAGGGGTTGATGATTCTATTGCTGGGCTTTGGATTGGCGGTTTAACGGTCTCAATGATTGCTTGGACACTATCTTGGTTTGTGAAAAAAAATATCAACTTTAAATTCAGAACCGCCATGACGATAATCGGCTATTACTTATTAGTTGTTGTTCCTCTTTATTTTATGAACATAATGGCTAATCCAATGGAGATGTTTAGTGGCGGGCCAGTTGATAAAATATTTTTAGGAGTTGTTGTTGGTAGTTTTGGTTTTTGGTTTGGTGCGAGTTGGTATGAAGATATGAAAGAAAAAAACGGTGGCCATGCTTATTTTCCTTTTCAAAAAGTTGTAATGCCAATTGCCCCACTTATTATCATGACAGCAATTTTTTATTTCCTAACTAAATAATTAGATTAAATATATGGAAAATCAAGAAAACAAAGAAACAATTAAAAATTTAAATGACTTCATTGAAAAAGCTGATTCGATGAAGAAACAGGAGAAGATGGACTTGTCTTCAGACCAAGATCTAACAATTGCAATTATGAATTTAGTCGGAATTGAAGAGCATTTCTTTTTTTCTGGCGCGAAAACCGGAAAGACAGAGTATTATGATTTAATTAAAGATGTTAGAGAGATGCGAAAAGATTTGTTAAAGCGGGTAATTAAAGAATATGAGGGAGAGGTTTGGTGTATTTCTAAACATTTACTTGCCGCCTCTTATCGCTTAATGGAAGTTGGAACAAAGCAATTGGGTATGGGCAAAAAGGAAGATGCTTATGATTTATTTGGTAAGGCCTATAATTTATACTCACTTTTTTGGGGTTTGAATATGAAACTTTTAAATATTGGTGATGTCAAAAAAATTGATGACGGGGCGGTTAACAAAAAAGATGAAGAGAAAAAAGGTTTCATGGGTAAATTAGGGGTATTAGTTAAAAAAGTTATTGATTGTTGTATTGAGTAGAATTATTTAATTGTTTTATTTTTAAATTTAATAACACGTTATTAAGTTCAACATTATTAGGATATTTTTCTAACATTCTTTGAGTTAGATTAATAGCGCCTTCGTAGTCTTGTAAGCTTAGTAGCGTCGATACTGCTAAATTAAAAAAAGTTTCTGGATTCGTTTTAGTTTCTAGCTGAGTTAATAATAAATTAAGTTTAGCCGCATCACGCTGAGTTAAATAAATATTTATCAAGGTTTGATAAGGAAGAATAAAGCTATCGTCAATTTCTAGAGCTTTTTGACATTCTTTTTCTGCTTCTTCAAGCTCTCCTATAGCTAACAAGCTATTAGCTAAATTTGAATGGACTTGGGGATAGACATCAAGTATTTCTAAGGATTCTTGATATTGTCTTATTGCCTCTTGATGCCTATCTACTCTTGCATAATTCATGCCAAGATTATTTTTTTGGATATAACTATTTGGAGTGTATTTTAAATTTTTCTCGTAAAAAGTTATTGGATTGCGCCAATCTTTATTTCTTAAAATTGTTAAATAGCTTAAAAAAGTGGCAAAAATTATAACTACTATTATTAGCAAGTTAAGACTAATTTTTTGCCATTTTAGAGTTTGAAATTTTTTAAATAAATAAATTATTAAAGTCAAGGTTCCGAGCCAAAAACCAAGCATCGGTAAATAGAGCCAATGTTCATAAAGGGGTCGATTAATAGAAATGATATTTGTTCTTGGTAGAAGAATAATTATAAACCAAAGATAACCAAAACTAATTAATTTATTTTCCCTCCAAGTTTTATAAATAATGAAAATAACCAACGCGAAGACGGCGATAAAAAGAAAAACGCTTGGACTTAAAATTGAAGTGATTGGTTCAATTTCATAAGCCATGTGTAGATTTTTTGGTACAAATAATAGAGCGAGATATTTAATTATTACCCAAGTAAAAGTTAAAAGACGATTAAAAAGACTAGCATTATAACCAGCCACATTATTAGCACCACCAAGAATATCATTGAAATTTAGAAAAGTTATGCGGGATAAAAAGTAAAGAACAGAAATCCCAAATAAGTAAAGGGGAATTTTTATATTCTGGCGCCAATTATCTTTATTAGAGAAAAAACAAACTTCAACTAAAAGAACTAGGGCTGGTAAAAGAATTGACTGTTCTTTAGTAAGAAGAGCCAAAAGAAAAGTACCAACTGAAAAAAATAAATATTTTTTATTATTTTTATTTCTGAAATTAACATAGAAAATTAAAGTTAATAGCGCAAAAACTGAAGATAGAGGATCGGCTCGTCCAGCGATATAAGTTATGGCTTCAGTTTGAAGCGGATGGACTAAAAATAATAGCGCTGGTAAATATGAAAGTAAGAATTTTTTTTGACTTAAGGTATAAATTAAGAAAAATCCTAAAATAGCGACAAGAATGTGGAGTAAGGTATTTGTGAGGTGATAGCCAAGAGGATTAAGGTTAAATATTTTATAATCAAGAGCAAAACTTATTAGTAAAACAGGTCGCCAATAATTTGTAGTTTGACCGGATCCAGCAATTAGATTTTCTGAAAAATATTTTGG
>Ga0100378_1001936_pt1 | contig 21058 bp, 22 predicted proteins | sample CryGeymeta201502_FD_81535 | JGI IMG/M metagenome (GOLD analysis project Ga0100378, IMG submission 81535) | Groundwater microbial communities from Crystal Geyser aquifers in Utah, USA - Crystal Geyser metaG 2015-02 | ecosystem: Environmental > Aquatic > Deep subsurface > Groundwater | place: USA... | reverse complement strand
GTTTGCACCAGCTGCCGAAAAGGATATAGACTCTTCGAAAATCACTGCGACCCTTGCGACGATCCTAATTGCACCCAATGCAACTAATCATAAGCTTACTGCTCAGCTTGCAACTCAGGTTTCCGAGTAAATGGAGGAAGATGTGAAGCTTGTCCTTCACATTGTGCCAAATGCCCCCTTTCCGCCTCAATATGCCTCGAATGCTAATCTGGCTATAAGCAGACAACTCACGGTTGCGAAAAGAAATCTATTCTGCAGGAATGATCAGTTCAGTATTATTAATTGCTGCCATTTTTAAATTCCCTCGAGATGAGTGAGGACTTTCGCAGTGAATTCGAGCAATATCGCATAGGAAGGCTCAACAGTTACTAGGAAGACAACATGTCTGCCCACTTCTCGAATAACGAATCGTACCCTGGCTTTTCTGATCGACCTCAAAGCAACTCAGCTTTATCAGTCCCTCGGGAAAGCACTGACAAAAACCAACACGAACTGAGCCAGCAGCAAAGACACAACAAAGAGCTAAGCCTAAAATATACAGCTTTATAATAGGAGCATCGACTTTTGAAAGAAAAATACTCTATCCTTGAGTAGAAGCTAAAACAGTCCTTGAGTCAAAATAACCGTTTGATTGATTAGTTGTCCCAGCAGAAAGAAAAAACTCGAGGCACGAAGGGCAAGCTAAAATAATGGGTAAATCAAGCCAAACAGAATCTAAACCAGATGTGATTGGCAGTTGGTCAGTGATAATTATATCAATAATGCGTAATCGTAGTTAGGACCGACATGCTGGCAAATTGCTCATGGAGTTCAGTCGCAACTAAGAAATACCTAAACTAGTCACCATCCAGGAGGCCTCTCGTAGTAAAGATGCCCGCAATAAGTTGCTAATGCAGGCTAGAACACAACTGCAACCCTACAAACGCAGCTAAAATAGACAGGAAATGCTCACACTCAATGAGAGCCTCAACTAAGAACGAAAAGAAAAAGAGTAACTCAGACAAGCTGTCAGGGAATTGACAGTCGAACTGTAAAAGTTGAGATAAGTCAACGAAGGATTGATCGTGAGGGTGAAAGAAGTCTAAGGCGCATATCGAGATTTAAGATCTGCCCAAGATAAACAACTACTGGAGGAACGGAGAAAGCTAAAAAATAATATTTATAGTGATGTTGAGGAATACGTAAAAACTGTTGTGGAAAGATTGACGCTTAACTTGAAAGTCGAGAGAATGACGCCTTCAGTATAGGGTAAATTGGAACGATTTCTGGCATAATTGATGGAAATCAACTCTATATCTGTCTAACAGCTCGTGAGAAGATCAAGAATATAATCAGTAGCGATCAAGCCAGATCCATCAATCGAACTTTAGTCTCGGATATCAAATGTCGGTCGTTATCTGACAGACTACAAGACAAGATAGTCGAAAATCGATCGTTAAAATGATCCAGTCCTACCTTCACGTGAACATTATGCCTCCATCATGCAAAGATTAACAGGTTAAGGCGGCATGAGCAAGAGCTACGCAGGAGCAGGTTATCCTCTGAGTAGTGCCTCTCGCTAAAACAAACTAAGAACAATATATGCGACTACGCCTTCAAAGAGGAAGCGAATCTTTGAGTGACTTGATTTTCTACTACGATCGAACGTATCGATAGTCTTATATCACAATATAAAAATGGAAGAAGGCAAAGAGAACAAGCTACCACCAGCTGTCTACTCCCGTCTCCTATAAAATTAGGCCTAACTGACTACCTACCTTAAGTACATTCGACACAAGCCTCAACAAAATAAAATTTCTCTTTCTTTTCCGAGACATCTCATGTAGAAGGGCAAATAGACCCCCAAGTAGAAAAAACAATGCAATCAAGTAAAGATCTATATCGAGGAGTATTTGAGACTGATCAAGGAAGCAAACAACCTGGAGAGCTATGCAGGCAGGAAGATCATTATGAAGTTGATACAATATTTGGAGGAGTTCCCATCTATGAGTTTCCTGGTGGAGATCGTCAATGCATTCGGCAAGGAAAAAAAGAAACTGTGTCTCAACGAGAATGCAATTATCAATGAGGCCAATGATTAGATGGTTCCTCTATTTCAGAAAGTCATTGAGAAAGTCTAGCTCCTTAAAAAGGAGTCCGAAAGCAAAAAGTTAATGTAATTGGGACAAAGAATATCCCATTTGCATAAAATGGTAGAAGGCATGCGGAAGACAGTGGTTAGCAAAGATAGTCCTCTCCGGTAGTTTGAGCAATAAAGAGTAGAGAAATATCTGATCATGGAAGAAAACATATCGAGAGCTGAGAAGAACTATGGTAAATTTTCCCAAAATTTCCATAAAAATCAGGAGGTGTTCTCCAATATCAATAAGGTTTACCAGCAGATCAGCAACACTCAGGAACAAATGAAGGGCTGATGTTCATAATTCACTTTGATGAAAGTAAATATATAGCACAGATCAATAAAACTTGAATCTTCCTGTTTTCTTATACACTTTCTTTAGACCTTTGCCTTCATCTCTCAAATTTTATATGGTCTTCAGCAATTTTTCCCTCTATAGATGATTGTTATCATTTCGAGGTTTGTTTTCTTTTTCGTTTCTTAGGAAAGAAGGTATTTATATATCTTTGAAGTTACTGCTGCTGATTTTAACATTGACGAGATTATCCAATAACATTTCATTGATATTTTTCAACTTATGGCCAATTGCTTTATGATATTTCTTTTCGAAGAGTTTTGGCAAGTTGAGGAAGTGCAGAGGTTCAGCCTGAACCACCTCTTCAAGCCAGAATAATTTGATATTTTTCACTAAATTCTGATACCGTTGATTGATTCCATCCAACATGATTCGAAAATTCCTGTCGACCTCTTCTAGAGATTTACGGTACTGGAGATCCAAAAATTCGAGCTATCTTGCAAGATCAGGATTTTTCAGTTCAAAACTGCGATTTCTGCTAGGAACAGAATCTTCTCTAACTCTCGACATCTAGACTGTTTCAGTACGAAGAGGACGAGATTATGACTAGAATTTCTGAGTAGATTAGTATCTAAGCGCCGATTCATGTCTTTTTGGTGAGCTATGCCTCGACACATGTGCGGTGGCTGATGAACTGGCAAGAAGAGATTTTGATTGTATGATGGTGGTCTGTCCACATGGACACTTAATAGCATTAGGAGAGTGAAGAGTAGGCCTGACTTCACTCCAGAGACATTCAGCACAAGCGATATGATTGCACTTGAGGATGGTGAACTATTGGGAAATCCTATGACAGAATTGACAAGCTATCTTGTCCATTTGAATTTAATAACTAGTTAACGCACATTACATCCAATTTGCTGGCAAAATATTCAAAATGGAAAACTCATAATCCCCACAAAAATAATCATAGGAGTCAGTAGAGCAACTGAACAATGAGAAGAAGGCAAATTATGCTAAGTTGTTGCTGCAAAGCTACCGAGAAAGATCAAAAGAGCAACAAGATATGACAATTGATGAGTATCTGAACTGGTATGCTGAAAAAATAGGCCCCTCTCCTCAGGAATATTTCAAAAAATAATAAAAGGAGGAATTATCCAGGCGATATAGGGAACTGAAATAAGAGCTGAATGAGAAAGTATCGGTTTATCAATAGGAACTGACAGCAAAAAAAGGAGTCATACTGCCTTATGCATAATTCAAAGATCTCATCGGTCGAAAACAGCTAGCCACCCTCAAAGCTATGAACAGTCAGCTTTCAACCTACCAAAAATCAGGGGTAGGCTAAGAATTAGCTCGAGCCAACAAAATCATCGCCAATGGTGGTTGGGGTTGTCTAGACAGACTTCAATAGAGGCTAGCAAAACTCCATCAACTTTAATCCACCACTCAATGATATTACATGAGTACTGTGATAGAAAATAAAGTAATTACAGTCATATTTAAGCCTCCTCCTTGACACCTTTCATCCATGGATGCCCCAACACTTCCTAGATGGTCAGTCTTTCCTTAGGGTTTGAACAGACCATTCCCATAAATAATTCCTTGAATTACTCCACCATTGCATGCTATTATAACTCAATCTTTGCCAAAACTTGAGCCTGAATGTTCCAAAAAGCTTCCTCCTGCTAATTGGCGATTAGACTGTAATGTCTATCGTTGAGCAGAGCGTATTCAAAGGGCAATCGACCAATAACAAGAGTGTACAGCACCACTCCCAAGGCAAAAATATCAGCAGCTTTGCCGTTATAAAGATAATCTTTGTCATGCCTAGCTTTATGTATTTATGGAGCCATGAATCCTCTCTTGGTTCCTTTGTAAGACCTCACCAAGGCAGTCTCATCAACAGTGCATGCAAATCCAAAATCCGCCATTTTAACTTCTAGAGTGTTCTATCCTTCGCAAACCAGTAAGTTATCCAGCTTGATGTCCCTATGAACAATATCATTACAGTGTAAATGTAGTAAAGCCTGGCACACCTGATGAAACAGTGCTCGTCTGTGCGGGTAGGTCAGTTATGAAGCGTTATGTTTGAGTAGATCCGATAAGGTGCCACATTGGGCATGCTGCTGAGCCAAGATATAGAAGGTACCTTCTCTGTTCGGTAGTTGAACGTTTTTGAGACATTTGAAGACCCGCACGATATTTTTATGACTGAGCTCACGTAACATTTTCCATTAGTTAATCAGATGTGCTACCTAACGCTAATGGATGGACTCAACGCACTTGAGAACCAACTATAAAGAGCCACGCTCCACAAGTAAAATTTAGCTGTGTGAGCCGGTCTTGAGAGGCATGATGGCGCTATCAGCGAGTTACATTCTAGGCTTATTGTGATTTATAATAGAATTATAGCTCTGAAAAGTGAATACCTCATTTTGTTGAGAGTATAGCGATGATATGATAAAGAGTGAGATGATAGATGAAATGATATGAGGTTAGTGAGATCAGCAGCACTTGGCCTCCTGTCTAGCTTTGACACATTGGCACACCACACAGACCAGCTCGGTGTCAAGGCAGCTATCCACGCAGAAAGGAATGCAGCAGAAGATCCCAGTGAATATAAACAAGCAGAAACACCAAATCCAAGTCACACCTCCTGGAACCTTCTTGGGGAAGTTGTCTGTCTCCCGCCTGCAAACTGGACACAACAAACCTCTTCCTGGAACGTAACCTTGATTGGGATTGTAGCCTTGATTGGGGTTAAAGCCTTGGCCTCCGTTGAATCCTTGATTTGCGTTGTAGCCTTGGTTGTGTCCCTGACCATATGGTGAATGAGGCTGAGGGGGAGGAGGGGCTATGATAGGGCAAAAAGTACGCTGCTGGTATTGATTAGGAGGTTGGTAGCCTTGATTGTAGCCCTGTGGCTGATTTCCTGAATTTTGGTTGAGGAGAAGGGGTTGATTGGTGACCTCGGGGTACGGGTTTGTTTGGTTACTCATTCTGATATGATAAATATATAAATCAAATAGTTGACACCTGGCATTAAATATCAATTACTAGTCATAATTCTACTTAAAACCATATCCACCCGCCTATCAACTCACTTCCCTTCAATCGGTCCTTACTACAAGCTCATAAACACGATTTCAACAGTAGTGCTATATACAATCATTATCATTTGTTGCGGAATGGAAAAATGCCGCAGCAACCCACCATCTCTCTCCTTGGCTTTTTCTCATAGCCATACTTAACCTCTAGGTTTATCTAAGTTGAGATGCTCTTCTTAACTAGGTTGAGGTACTCTAGGTAAAGCTTGCGACAGCCCACTGCCTGAATTCTAGTACCATGGCTGATCTCGATGGAATCAGGTATTTTCTAGCCTTTTTTTGTGGCAGGGAAAAGTGCATAGTGAATGTGATTGGGATTGAGTTTGATCATGTAGGTATCGCTGAGGATGTCAATAGCTTTGATGATGACCTCTTCGACCCTCATGCTTCCATCCTTAAATTTAAGCTGAATCAGGCTATTGTTGTAAGGAAAGTAGACCTTGAATGTTGTTAGATCTGATATATTGGATCCCTGTTGTTGCAGAGTTGTTGACATCTATTTAAATTATTATCTTTCTTGTCAGAATTACTTCATTTCAGGGAAACAACCGACTGTTAACACATAAATATCAAATTCTCACCCCAAAGAAGCATTCACTTGGGTGCTGATCGAGGCCAGGATGTCCCCATTTGCCAGAAAGAAGCCATCTCTTGCTTTTAGGATACTTTTGAGAAGATTTTGTTTAGTACGTGGACTACGGCTTTCTGATACGATATGACGAATATATCTCTCAGCCAAATTATAATGGCCGTAGGCTTGGGTCAGATAAAAAGCCTTTCCTTTCTGCTCAAGTAACTCCTTCTATATATCTTTGTTTCTGCTCTGATCTCTCTCCAGACCTGAGGTACTTTTCTCAAATAATTGCCCGATGAAGACCCACATTTCTACAAGTCCAATTTCTTGTCTGTATTGAGTCAGCATATGCTTAAAGTTGCTGCTGATATGTCCTCTGTCTTGAACATCACAAAGTGTGAAGTAAAAGCCATATTGACTGCAGAGAACAGATATTGCAACAGATTCTAATTTTTGACACTGTACCATCCGATAACTATAAAAGAGCAAATGCCGACCACTGTGCAAAAGATCCCTCATCATGACAGTCACACACTTCTCAGTCGGATTATATTCCTCAATACCACAACTCACCTATACTGGCTCTATTTTTTGAAGATACTTTCTGACAACCTTTCTTGTAAGGTTTGCTTGATATCTCTAATTGAATTGTTTGACGAGTTCCTTTTGAGTAGAAAATGATTTCAGTTGCTGTAGATATTTCAATTGCTACATTATCGTTTGGTTGTATTTGTAGGGTCGCTTTGATGGAGGTGATGCTCTTGGAATATGGTTGTTTGCTCTGAATTGTTTGTATTTAAGTAAAATGTTGGCATAGGATGCTTTGAATTTATCAGCAATGTCTTGCAAGGTGGTAGTTGGCTCAAATCCGTTACTTCTTTCGAGATTGTACAAATCGAACATTTCCTCAAGTTTCTGAAGAGTTCTCTCGTTGAAATTAACCCTCCTCTTTCTAATGGTTTTATTCTTGCTGTTGTTTGGCAACTTGTCAACATCGATAGATTCTTTCTGACTGTTGTTGAGCTCAGATTTACTCTGACTCAATTGACCCTAACATTTGACAATGCTCAGCTCAACACTCTTAGCTCCCGATATCAATGATGTGCCGCTGTTGATTGTGAGATAGATGCTGCTAGGGGCCCTGATGAGCTGAGGAGTTTCGGCCGAGATGGTGAATGCCGAATGGGAAGACCGGATCTGAGTCATCTTGCAAAGTATAGTGAAATGAGTGATAAATTACTATAGACTGATTTTGGCTCATATTCAATATGCACTATCATATCACTCAAGCCATATCTCAAAAATTGATTCCCTGCGTCAACGAACTGATCTGGTTGAGATGCTTCACTACCTCCTTTAGCTTAGCCATCTCCTATTTGTATCGTTTCTCTTTCTATTCGAACTCACCCTCTTTTTCTCTTAAGACTCTGCTCCAGCGATTTTCCTTCTCATCAAGACTATTCAACAACCTGTTTTTTTAGCCTTTGAGTTGGTTCATCTCATCTTGGTAGGTAGCCAACCTACCTTTGATTGTCTAGACCACATTGACTAACTCTTCAATGGAAGTATTTTTCTCAGCAATTTCGCCTTACTGGCGATTCATGATATCCTTCACCTCATAAAATTCCTTCTCCAGGTCACCAAAAACCTACAGTTTTTCGTTAACCTCCTTGTTTTCTACAATCATCAACTCTAATTTTTCCTCAAGTTATTTAACTTTGTCCTTACTCTTGCGGTACTTCATGTTGACCTTTTCGTACTCTGCTATATCCACTCTCCCCTCCTGATCTTTCTGAGCTGACTCAATTTCCAACTTCAAACTTTAGATGGTATCGTTTTTATCATCAAGCATGATGTTCTTGGCGTCGAGAGCAGTCTGCAAATTCTCAACTTTTTCTTCTAATTCCTGAACCTCCTTCTCCTTTGTGTTCAAATTGTCAAAATGCGTCTGTAGATACTCATTTGAATTTTTCAAATCTCTGTTCTCGACCTCTAGGTTTTTCCTCTCATATGACAGTTTAGCAATCTGGTCTTGTAGTTGCTTCACGTCAATCTGATATCGAGCCCTCAATTCTGATAGTTGTCTGATTATCATTTCGTTCTATTGGGATAGCTCGTTTATTTTGTTCCTACTTGAAATGATTATCTTTTGGCATTAGTTGATGTTTTGCTCTTGCTCTGCTTTTTTTGCTACAACTGCCTTCAGAATATTTTTGAGTTCCTGCTAAGATGTGGTTCGATCATCATAGGATCTCTTCAAAATTCCGTATTTGTGCAGAGATGCCTCTAAAGCTTCAGTGTATTAATGCTCCAAGTCTCGTATTTTCGCTTAAAATTCATCGTACAATTTCTTGACGGTGCTTTCGTGATTTTTGGCAGTTTCTTCCTCTTTATATTAGAATTATTTGATAATTTATGTCCGTTCTGAGTTATGATAAACCTCCATTTCTTTGATTTTCTGCTCATACTTGAATTCCCACTCTTTAAGCAACTGTGTTAACTCTCTCACCCTATCTTTATATTCATCTTGAAGTTTTTGACTCTAATAATGCTCTCGCATCAGCTCCTCGTTTCTGCACCTTAGTTCTTCAATCCTATGACTTTTGTCCTCTATGTTTGTAAGGGCTCTCTCCTGCATATCTTTCAATCTCGACTCTTGATCTTTACTGAGAACTTTAAGTTAAGCATTCTATATTCTCAGATCATTGTATTATTTCCTTATTTTTTATAGTTCCTGAGTACGTGCTTATCCGGAATTGGATGAATTGGCATTGATTTTCAGCAGCTATTCTATTCTTTTGTGAAGTTCGTTTATTTTAGCATCTTTTTGATCAATATTCTTAGCTAGCTCTGAAATCTGCCCATACACTCTTTCATACTCAACCTCTTTCTTCAGTGCATCTTTGTAAAAATTGGCATTTGTTAGTTCTAAATTGGCATTTTTCGACCTCAGCTCATCAATGGCTTCATCTTTGATGTCTACCAATCGTTCAAGGTCATATTGTCGTTGAGTAAGATGCATAATTTTCTGAGATGCTAGATTGTTGTTGGCTGGTGTGTGAGGAGGTAAGCCATGGGTGGCTGTCATTACCCGCCTATTTTCAAACTGTGCAGAATGCTACCTAGAGTATTCTTGATTTGACTTGCTGAATTATTCACTTTTCTCCTCCTGAATAACATTTTATTTTCCTTTGAAGAAAGCCTCAATATTTTTACCTGTGATATCATCCACCTTCTGCAGCATGAATCGACTACTCACCAAAGCCTCTCTCAAATGGTGGTAGTAAATGTTTCTATTCTAGCAGAAAGGGTTCAATTTGTTGTTGCGTTCAAAACATATTTACTGCAATTTATTGAATTGTTTGAAAATGGACAATTCGTCTAACTAGGTCAACTGATTGTGGAAAAGGATGATCGAGTGGAGCTGACTGTTGACTTGAGTGAACCCTTAAAGTGATTAGATTTTATTCTGACTTGCATCGATTTTTTTGAGATGTGATAGTCCCTAAATTGGTTTTAAGGAGGTAATACGGTTGGCCTTGACATCCAGTATTTCCAATCTGGCCAACCCTCTCAGCCCATCAATATTTTTCAGCATATTCGATGACAAATTCAAACTCACCAACATTTTACATTGCTCAATACCCTGCACACTGCATAAGTTTTTACAGTGCAGTATTCTCATTTATTTGCAATTGACACTCTCCCTGTTTTTGCCTAATATTTCTGCTATCTTTTCGACCTTATCGCTTGGTCCAAATCTCCCTTTTCCTCGAACAATTTCAAATTCTTATTCATTATTCATCTGAAATGAATCAGTTTATAATCTCTAGACATATTTTCAGGTTCAACTATGCAAGTCTTTGCTGGCACTTATCAAGGAAACGTGGTCTTTGTGGGAGGATAACCCACTGAACTGAGAACTAAAATGAGTCGACCGTACTCTGAAGTAAATTAGGGGTCTATGCTTAGAATTCATTGAGAAGTATGGCAGTAACAGGAAGGGATATATTGGTCGGAGGATATGATCAATAATTCAGATCGATTGACAGTCATTCAGGTGCCTAGACCAAGGAGTCAAAAGACAGCAAGGGAATCATCAACGTTATTCGCAGCATCAACAGTCGTCTTTTGGTTCTGGGTCTTGACAATGGTACAATTAGATTTTGGGATAAAACAAGCTGGTCTCCTCGTCGGGATGTCAAAGAACATAAAAAATCAATCAGTGACATCCGCATTGACAGTAAAGGTGTGATGATGGTCAGCGTGGGAGGTCGCGAGATGATATTCTGGAACATTGCCTCCATGAACAGTTTGTATCACTACCGCTATGACTATGGTACCCCTTTTTTTAGCCTTAGATATCGATCAAGTGTTGCTTCTGGATACTTTTGAATCTCTGTTTCAGATCTGCGGTCGCACCATACGTCAACTGAGCACAGAAGATAATAAGTAATTACACACAATCGAAATCAATGATAAAGTGCAATGTGGTCTCATTTTCCTCAACTTCCTCATCGTCGCAAGTACACTATACGACATACTTAGCCTAGAAAGGATAAATCAAAATCTGGCAACATGGAAACTATGAACACTGCATTCATTTCAAAGCTCACGAAGGAAGAGTCAAAGATATGAAGGAGGCCCACTATGAAGGGGCTGACTATTTGCTGACTGCAGATGCCAACGGAGTTATCAGCTGTTGGGATATTCTCTAATTCATCAAAGGAGTCGACCAGATCAGCCAAGATTACCACCTTGAAGGACTACAGCCTCTATCGAGTGCTAAGACCAACCAGAGAGTGATCTGCATTGAAGTTGCAAGACAAGATGAAGAATAAGTCGAAAAAGAGAACCAGAAACAGACTTAGAAGAAGGAACAACAGGTAAAGGAAAAATAATAACAGGAAGAGGTTCGTGTTGCTGTCAAGGAGAAAAAGAAAAAATCTCAAAGCAAGAAGAAGCAAATAAACAAAGAGCATCCACCCAGCAAAAAACATAAATGATCATACTCGCAATTTATCCTCAAACCTCTTCCTCATCTATCTCATTATCTCGCCTGCATCTTTGATCCTTTCCCTACCTTTTGGCTTGGTGTGTGTGGATAAAGTCGTATGAGCTATTTTTGGCAATCCAACTGTAATCTTGCCAAAAAACTCTCTGGAGGTCTGGGAGTTCATGCTGCCACCTGTCGTCATATATTTCATATTGAATCTGTCTATGCTGTCTAGCTTTAGTTATTAATCTTCTTTTATCTCGCTTTCTGCCTTTTTGTCTATCGGTTCCTAAGGCCTGATTTTTTCAAGCAATTTATTTTTCAGAGCCTCACTGTTGACATGAATAAATTATATTGATTTTCTCATTCGAGATTCAGTGAAGTTAGCTTCAGACCTGGTTCTCTGAGGTTTATCGTCGAGAGTATTCCCAGCTGATTTTTTTATGTTCTCATCATGATCCTCACGATTATTCCCAATTCCGCTTTTGAGCATATGAAATTCTTCTTTTGATAATCTGCGCTGACTGAGAGTCTTTCTGAGTTATTGTGTGCTGATTGTTTTCTTCTTCTCTTCGATAGTTTTCCCTTCATAGGCGAATTTGACCCCATGTGTGGTACTTTTATAATTTTCAACTAGCGATCGAACATCACTAAATGCTATTTATTCCCTAAACTTTGAAGGTGAATTTGCAGCCATTTATACCATTTTTTTATTTTTGCCTTTTGTATGACTGACTCCTTCTAGGGTTGTTGGAGTGGGGTCGTTGGTTACTTACTTTACCAGATTAATCTTTGCATCTGTTTCTCCATTGATGATAGATGATATCAGATTGGCTTTGTTTTGTGTTTTTACCTCAACAACCTTGCCGTTGTAGTCATAACTGATTTTTTCCTCTTTGCTTTTTGCATTTTTCTATTTTTACAACCTCGATTTTTCCTTCTTCTCTCTGGCCTTTCTTTCGCCTTCAAGCTTGACATTTTTCTGCTCTTGCTGCTTCCTAAGCTCTTAAGTAAAGCCATCTTCCTCAACTACCTCTTCTGCCAATTTGACAGGATTTCTTCCTTTATTTGTTACTCTACTTTGTTCCTTATTCCTCATTCTAACACTACTCTATTCCAAAGTACTGAAATTATTCAATTTTTTTTTGTATTAATTGTCTTCGTCGATGTCTGCCGATATCGGCAACAATGAATCAACATAAAGAGGATTAGGTTCCTCTTCTTGCTTGCCTGTTAGTTCAACTAAAGCATTGAAATTGAATAAAGATTCGATCTGACTGATGTTGTTGACAGTTTTAGTTGTCGAGTAGCTGTTGAGATATTTAGCAAGAAATGCATTTGTTTTCAATATATTCTAAGCACTTGCTACAATTTATGATAGAACTAGTTGTGATACGATCTATGCATCAGGTCGATGGTTCTCTACTTAGACTTCTGGAACCTTTTAGACTATGGATTGCCTTTTAGGTCTGTTATTGATCATCTAAATTTATTTATATCACCCTATAGTGTTAATATGAAGATAGATTTCATACAGATTGTCACTGTTTGTATCATTTTGGCAATCACAACTGCCACAGCTTTATCACCTTTCTAGAAATACCAACCTCTGACATCCGATTGCACCAGTGATTGCTGCCGAACACTCGAATCAAGACCACCAATGACTTATATCTATTACCAAAAAACAGGTAAGTTCGTAGGAGGAACTGGATAGTATAAAATCGATACACATGGTTATTCAGGCCAAGGCAAAGGCTATCTTAATCCTGATGAACAATGCACTCCTTCTGTTGGACCTGTACCAGCTTCTACTTATAAGCTGTCCTATTGCAAAAATGTGATGCATGAAATAGCACAAAGACCCTGCTCCTTCTATCTCGATCCTCAAAGACCAGAATAGATATGTGGCAGAGGTGACTTTTTCATCCACGGATGCCAGTGCTGCACTCCAGGAGACGATACAGAACCTCCAGCTGCTGGCTGTTCAGCTGGCTGCGTGATTATCAGCTATGAAAACCGACGAAAACTGAGAATAGGCGATAGTTTGATAGTGAGACACTACGAAGAAGCAGACCAACATATCTAAAGTGAGTGATAGTGTATGAAAAGAATGATATGAGCTCGTTCGGGTTAATTCTGTTACTCAAGAGCGAAATATATAAATCACAGTATGAACCATAACTTTGTGCTTGAACTGTGATAGATAATCAAAAAGCAAGTCGGTATTGAGCAAGAAGGAGCTCAGTCCTAGCTGGTTAGATCGATGATGGAGCGCAGGGCTTTCTGGTTGAGAAGTAGCTTAGTGAATGTCGTAAATCTTTTATTAGATTGATATATTCTATTATTTTATTTGATTTGAATGAGCAAAGTGCCACAGAAGGCAGGATTGGGTGCAGGTAAAACTCCAGGAGGAGGAAAAGGACCTTCGGGCCCTGGTGGTGCTGGCAAAGGCAGTGACCCTAAACACCTTCCACGTTAATTTAAGTATCTTGGTGTTAATTAAGGGACCAGTTTTTGAAGAAGTTGCAGGCTTGTTCGAATCCTCTCGACTTCAACGATGATACCAAGCAAATAAAATAAAAAAATGACAGGCAAACCTACCTCCAATAATTCAACGATTACCTCAATGATCAGAATTGCATGTCCACTGTCATCATTCCTCATCTCGATTTGGTCATCAACATGATCTAGAAAAACATTTTCAGACCTCTACCCGTACTCAAGAAGCAGGGACTCCCTGGAGAAGGCATCGGGATGGAAGAAGTAAAATTATTATAATGAAGGAAGAAGCTCTCTCTGACCCAGCTTGGCCCCACCTCCAGCCTGTCTATGAGTTCTTCCTTCAGTTGATTGTCAACGACGGAGCTGACGTCAAGGCTCTGAAAGTGCACATCACTCCTTCTTTCATTCAGGAATTTTTGGAGTTATTTGATTCATAGGAACCAAGAGAAAGATAATATTTGAAAAATATTCTCCACAGACTCTATGCTAAGTTGGTCCCTAGAAGAAAAATGATCAGAAAAGCTATCAACGATTGCTTCTATAGTCTCATCCATGAAACATTCAAGTTCAACGGAGCTTCTGAACTTCTTGATATATTGGCCAGCATCATTTCTGGTTTTGCTGTTCCTCTCAGAGAATAACACATCATTTTCTTCAAAAATGTCATCATTCCTCTCCATAAGGTTCAAACTTGCCATCTCTTCCACGAACACCTGATGAGATGCTCCATGCTCTTCCTGGCCAAAGACCCATCTCTTGGTCTTTTCTTGCTTGATGGACTTATCAAGTACTGGCCTTTTGCCAACTCACCCAAAGAAGTTATGTTCATCAGCGAACTCATCGAAGTCCTCGAAACTTGTGAAGTTCAGAAGTTGGAGCCTTACATTCCCAAGGTTTTCAAGAGATTGGTTAAGTGTATCTCAGGGCTTCATTTGCAAGTTGCTGACAGAGCGATGTGCTTCTTCGAAAATGACTACTTCCTAAACATCCTCAAGACCTACAAGAGCTACACTTTCCCTCTTTTAGTGCCCGTCATTGTCCACATGGCTGAAACTCATTGGCACAAAGTCCTCCAGGAATCTCTCAACGCTCTAAAAGCCATTTTGAAGGAAATCGATCCACAAGCTTTTGAGAAAGCTTTGGAGAAGAGAGACCAGAATAAGATCTACCTTTCTCTTCAGGATCCCAAATCAGTCAAGAAAGATAAGACAAAGATGGACGAAAAGTGGAAACACTTCTTGCGCCAAGCTCAGCAAAAGAACCCCAACCTCCGTGAACCTGTTCTTCCCTACGCTGACACTCACGTCGTCGGATAGTACAACGGCATCAACAACGGCAATGTCAACATCTCTTGATTCATTCGCCTCAATTATCATAAAAAAATAATTAATATCTTTAATTATGTAGCAACCAACCTAAAAGCCAGCCGTTAAAATCGAGGACATATAAGCCAACTACTAACAAATAATTTAACTCGTAGGAAACGACTCCTTTGTCAATTGGGATCTGTTCATCAAGACAAGCACTGACCTCAACAAGCAAATGGAAGAGTTGATGCGAGGATTGACCATCTATCGAGATATTCAACAAAAAAGATTCGTTAATGCTATGAAAAAGCTAAAAGGACTGGATATTCCCGATCTGCTCAAGACTGTCAAAGCTAAAAAATTGCCAAAAGAAGCACTCAGAGCTATCGCCAATAACTTTGAGTTTGATAATGAAGGAAAAATTAAGCTGACCATTGACACTGCCACATTAAAAGCAAATAGTCAGGAAAGCTAAAAAGAATATACTTCTATCAATGAATAACTGACTAAAAAGCTGAAGGAAGCAACTGATTTAGTAGCCCTGAAGATCCAATAAAGTGGACTATACCAAGAACCAGCACCTCCCAAAGAACTTGTCTCAACATTCAAATCCCATTTTTCATAATAAGTGCTTCAAAAAGTAAAGAAAGAAATCAAAGTCTAATACATGCAAGGCACAGATGTACTCACTTTCCAAACTTATGGTCAAATTGTCCATAACACTTTCCCACTTGTCAAGGATTAGTATAAACGATTGACAACAGAAAGCAGAGAAAAACAGAGAAGTCTCATGAAAGATCCTAAGAAGTATATGGATGCTCTCATCTAATATCTGACAAATACTGAAGCTTTGATTCTTGAGGGTCAGAGAAAACTTGTTAAGGCAGTCGGTTTGGAGCAGAAAAAGGTGGAAGAAAGTGAAGTTGCTCTCATGGAAAAGGGTTTAGCTCAGTCAGTTTTATTGATTCAGTCTGGTCTAAGGACATCCGTCAAGGAGTCAGTTGCACCAACAAATCCTGTTTCTTTCGACAAAACCCAGAAAATCATAAAACACCAGGTTGAACTGGTCAAGAAGAAAACTCCTTTCTTCAAAGAGATGCTGAAAGATGTCGAAAGAACACCAGAAAATTTCCAAATTATGCCATTGGTCATCGCTCTTACTCTAAATGATTTCATTTACGAATAATACAAGCTCGAGGAAGAAGATTTCATGAAATCGATCACCGATCAAAGTAATGCTTGTCTTAGCTAGTGCTATTGAGCAACCCTGAGGTTGCAAATATTTTCAAAGAAATGGAACAATGCATCATTACTTTGATGATGGACTGCGGAATCATCACAGAAGACATGGCAAAGGTGATTCAAATGCAAAGTCAAAACATTCAAAACAACGTGGGAGACCTCGGCCAGAACCCTTCCGCTCAAAACCCCATGGGCGGTGTACTTCCAGGCAGCAACCCAATCGAATTACTTCAAAACCAACAACGGCATCAATTCGACCAAATGCAGAAAGGCAAGAAATGATGTGTTTAGTAAATATAATCAATGTTATTAAACTCTAACGATATATTTGAACAAATCGGATTGGTCGTTGACCGTAAACCACAACAATAATCAGCAGGATAACTGGCCTATTCTGTCTATCTAGAAATCGAGTTGTCTGAAGGGAAACATTAACTGTTGGAGATTAGAAGTTATGATGAACCACATTAGATTGCTGTCATATTCTGCAAAAGACATAAACTCAATTCATTAGCTATTGAAATAGTTGAAAATAAAATCAGGGAAGCTAAGTATCGAGAAGAAGTCAGAAGAAGAGCTGTCTAAACCCAAAGGAAAAGGATACAAACTCCAACAAAAAAAAATACCATGACCAAAGAATAACGGTAGCACTTGAAAACTCGAGTAGCAGTCAGAGGTCGGACAGCATAAATCAAATCTATCAGCAGATCGAGATCAGGATACAGCAGATCTCCAGCTAGAACCATAAAGACTAATAATAATAACTAAATTGAGTAATAAGGAGCAGTAAAGAAAAAAGGCAACCCTGACATAGGCAATCAACTATACAGTCGAGCCATGATGAAGAGCAAAATTCAATAAAACTAGAGACAAAAGTACAAGGCAAAGAAATAAAAAGAGGAATTAAAGTAACTGACATTTCAGCCCAAAATCAACCCAATCAGTGCAAAGATAGCAGTAAGTATGTCTTTATTCAGTAATTTCGAAAATAAAATCCTAAAAATTCACCAACAAAGTAAAACAAAAAAACAACCGCAAATGCTCTTGACACCGATCGATAAGCTATGAAATAATGTACTTTCAAGCCACAAATCAACAAAGTGTAAATATCGATTTATTTAAGAAGCTCAATCATTGTCCAAAACTCGCAAAATTACAATTAATAATATGATCATTTTACTGCCCTCTACCAACAGGCCCAAATTAAACAGGATAAATTGAATTCATAAATTGATAAAAGTCAAGTTCAACTGTTCCAGCCCAAAATCAATAGTCGATACCGTGCAATCATTAAAGAATCTTTTGAGTAAAGGTTAGAGAGATCTCTACTTCTGAAGAAAAAGCAGCATGAATAAAAATAATTCAGTAGCGAATAATACTGCTTCAAACCTAAGATAGGACGGGCTCCCAAAGATAGCAGAATGACAAGGATGAAAGATTCAGCACTATGGTAGCAGCTTCATCAGTAGAAACTGAAGAAAAGTCATACGACTGCTCATTTATCTGAATAAAACGAGCAGAGAAAGATCAGCTAAACTTCACATTTCTACTATGAACATCTGGTCGATAAAAGGGTCCTTGAGGTTTTTGAAGCACTTGATGGAGATGAAGATGGCTTTATTTCACCTTAAAAAATCAACATCTAAAATCTGACAAAAAATTAGCTTGTATTTTTGAAGCCAGTCTTTGAGGAAATGGAATAACTTGAGGCTGAGCTAGATTATAATTAATTCAAAAAAGCTATTGGAAATCTGATGAAAGAGGCTGACCCGTCCTCAAAAGGTACATTTCTGAGCTAAAAACAAAAAATATAGGAAAAAAATGCATTCAGACCTCTAATCAACCAAAAATCTAAGCAAATGATGTTGAGCAGGATCACAACAGCACACTCAATTTATGACCAGCTATACGAGCAAGGACTTCACTAGCTGCAGAAGAAAGAGCATAAATTACAGGTATAAAAGGCTCGACAGGAGTAGAAGTAAGTTGAGTAATGTACCTTCAAACCTCAATTAAACAACACCTCAAAATATTACATCGACAAGGTCCTCGGCAAAAAGATCAGCCAAAGAGTTGATGAGGACTAAAACTATTATTGATTTTCATGCATAAAAGATAAATAAATCAGAAGTAGGACTTTTTAGAGACTGGCACAGTGCCAGCAGATTTTCTTTTGGGTTTGCTAAATTTGCTCTCCTCAAATTAATCATACTCTGATGGGTCTTTTTTATCTTCTCCTTTGAGTGAACTTTCAGGATAGACCTTATTGGATCTAGCACCGCATAATTAAGCTCCACTGTAATAGACATAGATAAGCTCAATGAGCATACCTACAATTGCCAAAATGATAGTCGCTAGAAGGATATAGTACCTGTATGGATCAGACAGCATGATAAAAGATACAGTCAGCCCCGCTATCAAGAGCTCAACCACATAGAATAGAACTTTAGCCTTTGTAAACACCTCAAAATTTCGATTGATGAGGATAATCAGCAACATGAGACCAAGAGGAACCAAGTAGACAAATATGTAGAATAGCTAGTTCTGAACGAAAGGAAGGCCGACCATCGCTGCAGGTTGAAGCATCAGATAGAGCTGAATTTCAGGTTCGTAGACTTCATCCTTGGGCAATTTATCTTTATGAAAGTCATAGAATATTTTGATGAGAGTAAGAAAAATAGCAGCAGCAAAGATGCAGAATGGTATAAAAACAGCAGGCTAAAAGGTGAGGCTATTGATCCATGCGCCCATAAAGTAAAACATTTGCCTTGATGCAAAGAAGTAAAAATTATAGAGGAGATGTACTAAATTTTAGCTGAGATAGGTCGTATACTCCTTGAAGGGAACTCTTACAGCATTAGTGAGGTAATAGCCCAGCAAATAGACCACAAAGAAACAGCCAACCAATACGAATGGACCGATCGCATGGTTAATGCTGAGAGTTTAGATGCGACTTGTGTAGTTAAAGAATCCATTGCTTTTTGCTAAGTATCTGAGGTTGAAGTAGTTCTCGAAGTATAGATATATTTTGGATGAAAAGATCAGCAGAGACAAAGCTTGAAGGCCAGTGACAATGCGGTAAGAATAGGGAAGACGCGTCTTAAGATAGTAGAGAAATATGACAAGAGCAAAGAAAACCGTATAGAAGGATTAGAGAGTCACATCAAGTCCGAGGGATATTGTTTCTAAATGTTAATAATGAGCATACTGTAGGTGCAGGTAGCGTCCCATTCCATATCACAAAAGCAGGCTCCACTGACCAGTGAGGCTCCACTGGGGCATGTCAAACATTCCATAAAGGTACTCCCCGAGCAAGTGTCACAAGAAACATGACAGCTCATCGTTCCTTCACTGCTAATTATTATTAACTTTCATAATTTCATTAACTCCCAAACATTTGATTTGTTCGATATATAATCAAAATCAAATAGTACAACGTGAATGCACTAATAACTACGATAGGAATAAGCATATGATGGAGATTAGGATCTCATGATGGAAAGCTTACCTTATGTCTATGCTAAATACCCACAAACCATTTTTGTGCCGGTTTATCCACGGGCCCATGTTGAGGAGGTTGTTGGGATTGACTCTGAGCGAAGGACAGTCACTGCTAGATTCGTCGTTTATATCACTATTTGCCTCAAAGTAACTGAGCCTGGCCTGAAGCAATTTCTTAAGGACCATCTTATTCTCGAATTCGGATACAACCAAGTTATCTACATCCCTGAACTCATGAAACTAGATAACCCACCATTCATCATCCAGGAGGTGATAGAACCAGATCAAAAGCAAGATTATGTCACATACAAAATCAAAGGCAACCTCGAGTGCTCCGCCTCTTTCGATCTGATGTTGTTTCCTTATCGGGAAATCGATGTCGTTAATCATCTGGTCATCAGGTCGCAAGTTTATGAGGATTGGACGATCAAGTATAACGCAATTTTGTTGGAAAACTAAGGAAATATGAGTGTCAACCAATTTGCTCAGTACTTTATCAATCCTGAATTTGCAGGCTACAACATCAATGCTGAGTCGATCAATATCTACACCGACCAAAGTTTACCCATGATGAAGCAAAAAATCACAAAAAATTAAACTTTTACAGGCTACATCATAAATTTCTTCTGTGGGAAGAAAACCCCCGAAAATGAGGTGGACTAAGTCGACCCACAGAAGTTAGATATTGCTCGTTTGCTGGCCCATTATGCCGTTGAAGAAGATAAAGCCAAGAAAGATTAACTTATAGATTAAACTCAAAATTTACCTGAGCTGAGTCCCTATAAACATATCACATTCAACTTTACAATGCACTCCCTGAAGTTAGCTTACTTTTTGCAAAACTAAGTACCTATTTGGGTTCTGGGAGTTGTCGCCTTATATCTATTTTTTGCGAACCCTGACCCTGCCAACAGAACTGGTAATGCCATTTTAGTTCTTGTCTCTATGGTGGCCATGTTGACAGGTTTCAGATTAAACAATGTCTAACATACAGTATTGACTCTCTATGAAGTCAAGCTCATCATTGTCATGGTGGTCCCTATGCTGCTAATCATTTCGACAATGCACGATTTCTACTCAAATGCTGACCCCAATCTAATAGATTTTATGGTAAGAGGTAACCAGATCAATAACGGTTATTTCCAAGCCTCCATCGCTATCTATGCTGTTTGTTTTACTGCGACCACCGCATTTTTTATTTACTTGGTGATATACAGAAACATAATGGACCGAGAAAGTGCAAAGAGAGTGCCAAAGAACATCTAAAGTGACCAGCTATGGTAAAATTTATAGGAATACGAATGGAAACAACCGAAATTATTCAAAAATTTAACCTATTTGATATAAAAATCAAAAGGATCTTTATAATTCAAAGGAAACATCAAGAAGAGTCAACTCAAGAAAGGCTT
>Ga0100378_1001934_pt1 | contig 21063 bp, 20 predicted proteins | sample CryGeymeta201502_FD_81535 | JGI IMG/M metagenome (GOLD analysis project Ga0100378, IMG submission 81535) | Groundwater microbial communities from Crystal Geyser aquifers in Utah, USA - Crystal Geyser metaG 2015-02 | ecosystem: Environmental > Aquatic > Deep subsurface > Groundwater | place: USA... | reverse complement strand
GATTTGTATTTTTTATCTTTTGGTTTTGAAAGATTTTTAGAATTATTTTTTTTATCATAATCTTTTCTAAATGGACTATAATAGTAAGGCATATATAAATATTTATCAAATAATGTCAATATTATATAACATAAATAAGACTTTGTCAATAATATATGATAAAACATTAAAATAAAAAAATCCCCAAACTGTTACAGTTTGAGAAATATGATAAAATTTTTTAAATATTAGAAAAGTTTAAATCTCATCTAACATATTATTAAGTGTTTTGATATCTTCAGGATCATCATCACAACAATACTGTAATTCATAAATTTTTTTACAAATCTTAGGCAGAATTCCATAGCATATTGGCTCTGCGAATGCACATGCTTCTTCGTACTCCCACTCACCAGCCATTTTAATACGACCATCAGGAAATTGTAAAACTAATCCTCCACCTGCCTCTTGATATCCATCACCAGACAATGCCCAAGAAACTGCATGTTCTCTCATACTTGGACCACCATATCCTCCACTAGCACCAGTAACTAAATATGTTACTGAATTAGCAAAAGATGCATGACGAGCTCGATGAGCTTCAGGATATTTATTTTTCCCTAATTTAAGAGCATTTTCTAGATATTCATCGAATCTATCTATTTTAGACATATATTTATGCATTTTTCACATAAGGAACTAAATAAGAATATATTATTTATATTATTTTGTCAAGTAAATATATCTTTATTATTCTATATTTTTGATTTTAAATTATGTCATACAGTATTGACATAATGATATTTTTATGATATACTTATTATGTTCAAGTGAGGCCATAAACCTATTTGAACCGTCCCCCTTACTTCCGATAGTACTAGATGAAGAGGAACCGGATACTAAGGCGAAATGGGATATTCTCGTTGGTAGCGGGAGGTTTACTTTATATACTCAGGATAGAATTATTCTCAATGTGAGTATATTATAAAGTGATCTTAAAACCAAATTGCTAATGTTAGACCGTCTAAGACATTAGCGACTTGAGAATAGTTATTCTTAAGTATAAAAAACTCATTTAGTCTTAGGAGAATGGACTCTTTGGGAAGTCTCTTTTGGACGGATAAGATCCTTCATAAGAGCATGTATCTTTAATGATACATTACCAACTATGCATTGGGAAAGCAAGCTTCATCTTGTGCCGATGTCTATGGGATGTTTAGGTTGGCAGGCTGCTGACGCGCCGCACTAAACAAGAATCTGGAGTATGATAGTCAGAATAGTAAAGCTCCAAATTCATTGATTTTCTCCATACCAAATTAGGAGGTGATTCCTATGATTGTAATTTAACAAATAGGTGCAATTATTTATTATAATTGCACCTCATCTTTTTTATCAAGATCTTCTTCGCTAATAGATATAATATTATCTTTAGTATATTCTATCAAATACTTTTCATAATTAAAAAAGAGTCTTTGATGGAGTATATTGAGGTAAATTATTATGTCTAATTCATATGTTTTTTCTTCCGAGCTATCAACCTTTCTCCGTCTGGCTAAATCCAGAATGGAGATGGGGTTCGCTCCAGTCCTTCTCCTTACCGGAGTTCCTGGAGCTGGAAAAACTTCTTTTGCGACTGCTGTTGCCGAAGAGATTGGTGCAACGATACTCAAGCATCAATGCACTCGCGAGAAATCCGAGAGAATTTTATATCGTTATGATGTCAATGGCATAGTAACGAAGAGAAATTCTCGGATAAAAGGTCCTGCATGGAAAGCTCTTGAAGCTTCTCAGCAAGGACCGATTGTATTATTGATTGATGAGGTTGATAAAGCCTCTGATGACCTTAATGCAATTCTTCTCGAGCTTCTAGAAGAATTCTCTTTTTCCTCACCTGAGGGAGAAAAGATCAAAGGAGTTCCTGAAAACATTTTGGTTATCTTAACAAGTAATGGGCGGAAAGAACTCCCTCCAGAAATTCTCCGCCGTTGTCAGCGAATATCTGTCCCCTTCCCTGATCGGGATCGAATGACAGAAATAATCGATTCGATTTTAAAAGGCAAAATCTTCATTCCATCTGGAATGTTAGATCTTGTCTACAAGATTGGAGATATACTTCGTAAGGACAATGATGAGAACTCCCCTTCTCCTAAGGAGATGGCTCTTCTAATGATTGACCTCCAAGGTCTTGTATTATCAGGAGAGTCTGATCTTCAAATTTGGAGAGAAATAGCAGCCAGCTATCTAACAAAAGAAGGAGGAGCGAAAAAAATTGACTCTGTCCTTTACCAAGCAGGTCAGAAGTGGAATTGGGCTAAAGCTCTAAAGAGCGAGGCCCAAAAAGCTTGGTCCGAGTAAAGATTGTTTTTGCGGAGCTTGATCAACAGGCTTCGCATTTTATTTCAATTCAAAGAAAATTATGATATAAAATGATGAGAAGACAAGGCAGATCTTGGTATCGTAATAGAAGAACCAGACATATGATTTCTGGTTCTTACCCCAGAAAATTTCTGATATCAATTGGAGAACGAGTTAGAAAAAAAAGAGCTCGTGGAAAATCTGGAAGAACTCCAAACGGAGGTTTCTGTAGAAATGGTGGTACTGATAAATCTTTTAGGAAAGTATTATTGATATCATCTGATGGGAATCAAAAAATATCTATGAGTCTTTCATCTAGATCTTATTCTTATAAGAACGATTCTAGATATAAAAATGATACATGGTATCAAAGATCTTTAGCAAAAGACTTAAGAGACCACAAAAGATACCGTGATCTACTGAGCCGAGGTTGGCAAGTAATTGCCACTTGGGACTATATCTATGATCCGAAAGATCCATATAAAAAGGATTGGAAAAAATTTACCCAAGAGGTAGATGGCTCCACTCGTATGGGAGATCAAACTCATGGAGATGAACACAATTCCGGAGAGGTAGCTCACAAGGCAGAAAAAAAGACTCTTGAGCAAAGAGAACCATCTCTTGAAAAAGAATCTTTAGATGACAATTCCGAATCTTCTACTAAACCCAAAAGAGGTCGTAGAGGAGGAAGAGGGAATCGTCAAAAAGCTCATAAAAAAGAGACTCTTCAAAGACATAGTGAAAAGTCTAGTAATTCCCCAGTGTATTCCTACCAACCAATTCAGGTTAATAAAAAGCTCAAAGAGTCAGTCAAAGCTTCAGCTAAGCTAATAAAAGAGCTAGTCGGTAAATCTATTCATACTTGCGAATCAAGTTATGATATAGATATAGAAGGATTGATGGTAGCTATAGAAATTGGAGAAGATCCAACCCCTTACCTTGAAATTCCAGAGCAAAAACCTCGTATGAGAATTTTGGTAACACCTGATTGTTCAGGTTCTTGCCAAGATTGGTCAGGAGTAGCTCAAGGATGGGCATTGGAACTCCAATCTATTCCTGGTATTGAAGTGTTCTATGTCGAAAATTGCAATGGAGAAATGCTTTGCAATAAAGAGACAAAAGAAGATTTAATCAAAAAGCAAGATATAATTATATATCTTGGAGATGGAGACAATGATCAGATCCGTGATTTATCAAAAACAGGTTGCACTATTATTAGTATCAACAATGTTTGTTCTTCTTATAGTGGAGTTCAAGTTGCACAATTTGAAAAATATCCCAAAGGAGGAGTTTACATTGAACTGTACAAAGTACATGCATCTAATCCAGATGATTGGACTGAAGCGATCAAACTAGCCATTAAAAAATTATTTTAAATTTCAAAGACAGTGTTTTCACTGTCTTTTTTCTTATTTTTATTCAATAACAAATTAAAAAAGCCATTTTAAAATGGCTTAGAAATAAATAAGAAATAAAATTAGATTTTTTGTAAAATCTACAAACATATTCTGAAAAGTACTTTATCCATAAATTTTACATAGAAATTTTAACATATATTTTTTATATTATCAAGAGTAATTATATATTTTTTGGAAAAATACTTAATCCTTCTTCTTTAGCCTTAATTAATTTCTTCATACTCTCAGCTGTGTTTGGCATTATAATTTCAAATTTTTCTGTATAAATCTCTAATAAACTCAACCATTTTGATAAATATTTTTCTAATTCCTCTAATTTGTTTTCCTTATAAAGTTCCCAAGGTTTTATTTCTTCTATTTCTCGTGCTATCTCTGCTAATTTCTCTAACAAAAATTTAGAAACAGAATAAATATCACTTTGCTCAAAATAATTATCTATAATCTGACTAATCTCTATCTCGAATTTATGATAATTTTCTTGATTTAATCTTTCCCCTAACATATCATATTTTTTAGCCATACCAACCACTCTACTAAAAGTATTTCCTACTTTATTTGCTAATTCTTTTTCATAGATTTCTTTCACTCTTTCCAAAGTAATATCTCCATCATTACCAATTTTCATCTCTGATATTACAAAAAATCTCAAGACTTCATTTGCTCTTTCAAATCCAACCAATGATTCAAATTCAGTAATCACATCTTGAGGAAAGATTGTATTACCAAGAGATTTACTCATTTTTCTACCTTCTGATACGAACATCCCTGTAACTAAAATTTTTTTAGGTAATTGATTTTCATCTAATCCTAAAGCTAAAAGAAAAGCTGGCCAATAAATTGCATGAAACTTCAAAATATCTTTACCTATTATATGTAAATCTGGTGTCCAAATATCTGAGATTTCTTGGATTAATTCTTGAATAGATAATTTTTCAAAATCTATATTTTTTGATATTACAACTGCTGACATATAATTAAATAAAGCATCAATCCATACATAAATTGTCTGATCAGGAGCGAAAGGAACCAGTATACCCCATTCTACATTTTGTCTTGTAACAGAAAAGTCTCCTAAATCATCATTCATCAAAAGTTCTAATGTCTCATTTTTTCTTGATTTAGGCTGAATCTTGATAATATCTTTTTCTATTAACTCTTTAACTTTAAGTTTATACTCTGATAACTTAAAAAACCAATTAGTCTCACTAATAATTTGTGGTTCTTCATCGTGATCAGGACATAATCCTCCTTCTCTTAATTCTGATTTTGTCACAAAAGATTCTGCTCCCACACAATATAAGGCATCATACTTTTTCTCATAAATAGCATAGTTTTCTTTTAATTTTTGCAGAATATATTGAGCAAAAAGTTTATGTTTAGTATTGCTAGTTCTAATAAAAAAATCATATTTCAATCCTAATTTATCCCATAAATTCTGCCAAGATAGAGCTAATTCATCTACAAATATTTGAGGTGATTTGCCAAGACTTTGAGCTTTATCTGCTACTTTCTGACCATGTTCATCAGTTCCAGTCAAAAAAAATGAGCCATTTTCTGTTTTAGAATAATATCTAGCAAATACATCTGCTAATGTTGTTGAATAATAATGCCCCAAATGTGGTTCTCCATTCATATAATAAATTGGGGTTGTGACAAAAAACTTTTTCATAAATATACTTATTTTTTAATTATAGTTCCATAATACATTTCTCGAGTCATTGCTTTATAAAGACTGTTTTCTACAAGCCCATTCACAATCGATACATCAATTCCTTTTTCTGCCAAATAATAACTTTCTAAAACTTTATGTTTCATTCCTCCAGTAGAGTCAATTTTATTATTTTGATCAAATTGTATTGTATCAATATTATCAGCATTTATCAATGGAATTACTTCTTTTGTTTTATCATAAACCCCATTTTCTATTCCTAAATGTATTATTTGAGAAATAGTTTGATTTTTAGATAATAAATAATTAGTGATTAAATTAATTATTTTTTCGCCTGATAAAATCTGACACCCTTTATTTTTATCAAAAATAATATCTCCATAAAATATAGGTAATATATTTTTATCATTTATAAAGTCTAAAATCTGCCATTCAGCTTGAATTTTATTATCTTTATCATTAAATATAAAACTTGACGGATTAAGTGAAATTGAAGATAATTTTTGTTCAATAAATATTTGGCTAACCAACTGATTTAAGTATTGTGCAGAATAATGTGTCTTACAAGCTCCGAATGAATCTTTTTCAAATCCATTTCCTACATTATATTTAATAGCATCTGTATGTCCAAAAGATCCACTTCCATGAACAATAATAATTCTATATTCTTTATTAAATTCATTTAAGAATAATTTTACCTGTTGAACTAAATTTTCCGTTATACTTTGATTAAATTTATAAGGAATAGTTTTATCTGTAATCAAGCTACCTCCAAATTTTATAATAATATATTTCATACTAAAAGAACTATACTTTATTTTTCTATATCAAGATTAATCAAAGGAGTTGAGTCACCTGTGTATTTTGGTAATACTCCATCCCATTTTTGGATAGCTTCTTTTTGAGCTTCAATTTTACGAAGTTCTATCAAATCTCCACTAAGATTTTCTTTTTGTAATCTTAGAGATTCAGCCTCAGCCTTAGCTCTCTCAATAGTTTGTTTTGCTTCAATTTCTATTCTTTTTAGATCTTGTTCTGCTCTTAGAGCTTGTTGTTCAGCCACTTGTTTTGCTTCAATTGCACTGTCAAATTCTTTAGAAAATTTAAAATCAACAATAGAGACATCCAAAAGTGTTATATATCTATTTTGTAATCTATCTTTCAAAGTTCTGTTCATTTCTTCCTTAACTTCAGTTCTTTTTGTAATTAACTCTGATGCTGTAAATTTTGCCGTTGCTGATTTTATTGATTCCTGAATAGCTGGTGAAATCACAATTATTTCGTAATCTTTTCCTATTTCAGAGTACAATTTAGCTACCTGACTAGCATCAATTTGATAATTAACTGCTATAACAGAAGACACTGATTGTAAATCTGAACTAGCTGAGTCAGCTTTTACTTCTAATTTTTGCTCTCTTATATTAAACACCTGTAAACTTTCCACAAATGGGGAAAATAAAACAAAATTTAAACCAGGAGATAAAACTTGACCAGTGTCTTGACCAAATCTTAATTTTACAGCTCTCTCACCCTCAGAAATAACTCTAACATTCAGAATAATAATAATTACTACTACAATTCCAATAAAAACAAATAAACTTTTTTTTGCTAAACTTACAATACTCATAAATTTTAAACTAATTTATATAACTAAATTATATCACTTTAATACATAATAATCAATCTAATAAAAAAATCTGGATATCTATAAAAGACTATCCAGAAAAATTATTTAGATAAAGTCACAGTTAGAAGAACTATGATATTCTCCATAACTCACTCCAATATCAGAAGAGTTGCTTCTTCCGATATTGGAATCATTATTTTTTGTCTCAATTCTAGAAGAAGTTTTGTGCTCCTTCTTTAATCTCCGTATGTTTTCTTGAAAAGATTTTATATATCCTTCTTCAATGGGAGTTCCAACTCCAACATAACCTTTGTTAACTTCATTATTATCCATAATTTTTTTTCCAAATTTGAATTAACATTTAAAATATTATCATAGTTAAAGCATTTTGTCAAGGTATTTTGACTAAAAATATAAATAATGTTTCACTTTATTTAAACTCTATTTTATGTTAATATAAATATAATTAGATTTAAAATTCACACAAGATGAAAGATATTTATATATTAGAATCATTAGATGATACCTCGAATTTAGCTAACAAATTAGCTAAGAAGATACTGAGTAACTCATTACCAAAATTAATTTTATTACAAGGTAATTTAGGTAGTGGGAAAACAACTTTTTCACAATATTTTGCAAAATCTCTTGGAGTTAAAAATAATTTAACCAGTCCCACATTTGTAATTATGAAATCTTATGACATTCCAAATTATGATTTTAAACTACATCATCTTGATCTTTATAGATTAGAAAAAGAATGGGAATTAGAGGAATTAGAAATTTTATCTCAAATTCAAACTTCAAATGATATTTTTTTAATAGAATGGGCTGATAAATTTCCTACCATATTTATTAATAATAAAAAGATTATACTCCACTTTGAGTTACAATCAGAAAATACAAGAATAATAACTTTAGAATTAAAATAATAATTTAGTCATATAATTGATTATTTAGAATAAATCAATTATAATGTTAATATACAATTTAAAAACTACCAACCTAATTAAATAAATATATGTGTGACTGTATAGTCGTCGGTGATATAACTCTAGATAGATTTGTTATATTAGAAAAAATAAATATTCAGCCTTCTGAGACAAATCTTGGGAACTTTGATTTAACATTTGAATTAGGACAAAAACTTCCAGTCAAAGATGTTTTTGAAAGTATTGGAGGAAATGCTCACAATGTGGCTTTTGGGCTAAAAAATTTAGGAATTAATGTTAACTTATATAGTCACATAGGTACAGATAAAGATGCTAAAGTTATTATCAAAAATTTAGCAAAAAGTCATATTCCTTATGATTTAATCAATCAATCTTCAAAACAAAGAACTAATTCAGCTACTATTCTTTCTATAAAAGGTGAAAGAGTTATTCTAAGTTATCATTCAGCAAAATCATATACATATCAAGCCTTACCAAATACAAAATGGGTTTATCTAACTTCAATGGGAGAAGGTTCAGAAATCATTACAAATGGAGTTTTGGAACAAGTAGAAAGAGATAATATAAATCTCGCTTTCAATCCTGGTTCATTTATGCTAAAAAATCAATTGCATTTAATTAGAAAAATTTTACCTAAATTAGATATTATTTTTATAAATAAAGAGGAGGCTCAACTTATTTTAGGAGAAGAAAACGAAGAATCTGTACCAAATTTGATATTATCTTTACTAGAAAAAGGAATAAAAACTGTTTCACTTACAGATGGAATAAATGGAGCTTATGTTGGAACACAGAATAAAATTTTACATATTAATATTCTACCAAATATCAAAAAAATTGTAGAGACAACAGGAGCTGGTGATGCTTTTGCATCTGGATTTTTAGCTTCTCATATAAAGGAGCATTCTTTGGAAGAATCCCTTCAATATGGAATTATAAATTCTGGATCAGTCATTCAAAAAATAGGAGCTACTGTTGGTCTTGCATCACAAGATAAAATAAATAAAATTATAAATAGTAGAACTTTGTCTGTACATAAAATATGAAAGTAGAACTATTAGATAATTCCAATTTAGAGTTTGGACAAGACTCATTTTATCAATCAAAATCATGGATCAAGATAAGTGAATCAGAGAAAATAAAAACTCATAGGATATTAATATATGATAAAAAAAATCCTGTAATATATTCTAGTATCTTTGAATATTCTATCCCCTATCTTGGTAAATATTTTTTTATCCCAAAAGGTCCACTTATTTTAGATAAAGATATAAAATCAGCTTATTTCCATAAATTCTACAAAGAGTTAAAAATTTTAGCAAAAAATAATAATATCAGCTTTTGTATAATAGAATCAGATCAAAAAAAAGAATCTAATGAATTAATCATAAATAAATTTTTTCAAAAATATTGTGCAGATTTCCCAAAGAATAAATTACCCTTACAAACACATATTCTAGATTTAACTTTAGGAAAAGAAAAATTATTATCTAATTTAAAATCTAAAACTAGATATAATATTAATCTAGCTAGAAAAAAGGGTGTTTTGGTAGAATTTTTATATATAGATAATTCTAATTTCCAACAAAATTTTGATCAATTCTATAAAATATTAGAAATAACAAGCAAAAGAGGTCAATTTGGAATCCACTCAAAACAGCATTATTTAAATATACTAAGTGAAAAATCTAATACTTTTAAACCCTTCTTAGCAGTAGCAAAATTTAAAGATAATGTTTTAGCTGGTAATATAATGCTCCATACTAAAAACCAATCTATCTATCTACACGGAGGATCTGATAATCAAAAGAGAGAATTTATGGCACCATATCTTTTACAATGGAGCTGTATAGAAAAAGCTTTAGAAGAAAATAAACAAATTTATGATTTTTGGGGTATATCTGACAAAAAAGATAGTTGGTCTGGAATCACCAGATTCAAAAGAAGTTTTCAAGGTTATGATATAGATTATTTATCACCAAAAGTAATCATATTCAATAAAATTATATTTTATTTATATATTATGTATATAAGATTAAAAACTAGATAATTTTTAGTTATATTAAAACTATACTCTTGATGAATATACTATAATATAGTATTATATATATAGTTATTTTGAAAAAAGGTGATCTATATATGCTTAATAAGCTATTCAGTTTTGTGATTTTCTTATCGATAGCAACTCCATTAGACGAGTTCATTATACTTAATTTAACAAGGCCAATTTTTAACACGATACTAATAAAGACTGGTCTAGTTAAAAACTCAGAAGAGGCTAGCACTCTAACACTCAAAGTATTATTTTTTATAGGGGGTGCTACAACTATATCTTATGGTTTATATAAATCTATACATAAACCAACAAAAAATAAGAAAGAAGATAAATAACAAATAACTATAATTTAATTAATCTCTACCAGTATATTTAAACTTAAATATACTTTTTAATTTTATGCGGGGACGGCCGGGCTCGAACCGGTGACCTTCTGCGTGACAGGCAGACGCTCTAACCAAACTGAGCTACGCCCCCAAATACACATTTAATAATATCAAATTTATTTTATTTTGGCAAGTAATAAAATACTAAATTCTAATTTTACTATTATTTTAAAGAGATTTATGTTAGAATATTGTCATATGAGTAAAATTTTATCTATAAATAAAAAGGCTAGCTTTGATTATGAGTTCATAAAGAAATATGAAGTTGGTTTAGTTTTATTGGGAAATGAAGTTAAATCTATAAAAACTAGAAAAGCTAGCTTAAAAGGAGCCTTTGTGAATATATATCAAAATGAATTATTTTTAGTGAACTGCAATATACCCTATTATCAAAATCATAGCTTTATAAAGTATGAGAATTCAAGGAATAGAAAACTATTAATACATAGAAAAGAGCTTGATTCACTTATAAATCATAAAAGTTCAGGCTTGACAATTATTCCTATTAAGTTATACTTAAAAAGAGGTCTTATAAAATTAGAAATTGCTCTTGCCAAAGGGAAAAAATCTTTTGACAAAAGACACTCCATTAGAGAAAGAGAAGAATCTCGAGATATAAAGAGATCTCTCAAAAATAACTGATCCACATTGGGGATGCTTATAGTTTCGATAAGATGTATATGTTCTTTAAAGAATTAGGTAACACTTTGATACATAGTGTTTAAAAACAGTATCAAACCGTAAATGCAAATCCTTTTGCAAACCGATCCAATGGATTCGGTTATGCAGTTGCTTAACTTTTAAGAAACTGCCATCAAACAATATAAGGTAACATAGTGTTGTTTTTGGTGTCATAACCAATGTTACTTAGATCAAACTTAGCTTTGTACATAAGTTTAATCAAAATTTTAGTACAAAATAAGAGTATTTTCTTTATTTGATTTCATTATTTACTCTTATTACTTTGAAATCAAATAAACCTATAAAAGTTTTTTACTGAATTACATTTTAAACATGGGTGCAAATCTCATCATCTCCACATAATATTTATTATAATTAATTATAAATGATACAACACAATTCAAATCAAATTAAAAAGAATGTCCATAAAATTAATAAGGATATTTCTGCAGAACAAGTTAGATTAATTTCATCCGAAGGAGAAGCTCTAGGAATCTTAGATCTAACAGAAGCTCTGAACATGGCTGAGGAACAAGAATTAGATTTAGTAGAAATATCACCAAATGCTACTCCTCCTGTTTGTAAAATAATGAACTATGGAAAGTTTTTATATATTCAAAACAAACAACAAAGAATACATAAAGCTAAACAAAAAAAATTTGATTTAAAAACAATTAGACTATCCTTTAAAATAGAAAAGCATGATCAAGAAATAAAGATGAGACAAGCCTATAAATTTCTTGAAGCTGGACATAAAGTTAAATTAGACATGAGATTAAGAGGAAGAGAAAAAGCTTTCATGTCAAGTGCTTTTGAAAAAATGAATCTAATCATTAGTAATTTACCTGAAAATATAAAAATAGACCAAGAGATGAAACAAAGTCCACAAGGCATCATTGTAACCCTTGCAAAAAAAATATAAATATGGTATTATTTGTAACATAATCAGTAATTATTTATTTAATAATTTAGAAAAATTCTATGCCTAAGCAAAAAACAAGAAAATCTCTTGCCAAACGAATCAAATTAACTAATAACAATAAAGTTATTACGATGAAGCAAGGTCAGAACCACTATAATGGTAAGCAATCTGGGGAACAAAGAAGAGCAAAGAGAAAAGATATGTCAATAATTGTATCTATAAAGAAGATTAAAAGATCTATCAATCTTTAGAATATTTTATTAATTAAAGAATTTATTTATGAGAATTAAGAGAGGTGTAACAGCTAGCAAAAGAAGAAAAAACCTTCTAAAACACACTAAGGGATTTATGTGGAAAAGAAAATCCCACTACAGAGCAGCAAAAGAAGCTTTGTTACATGCATGGACAAATGCCTATAGAGATCGACGAACTAAAAAGCAAGATAAGAGAGTACTTTGGCAAGCAAAAATTAATGCTGGTGTAAGAAGTCTTGGATTGACTTACAGTAAATTCATAGCACAATTAAAATCTAAAAACATTGAGCTTGATAGAAAAATATTGGCAAGTCTAGCTGAAACAGAACCAAAAGTATTTGAGGAAATAGTAAAAGAAGTTTCTGCATAAAACTAATTAAAAGAAACTTTTATCAAAATATAGCTAAACTTGAAGTTTAGCTATATTTTTTATTAAGATTATTATTGTAAAAACTCCCATATAGTACCTGCTGCTCCTCCTTGCCATCCACTTCCTCCATTTGTTGAAATATTACCTGTATGATTCTTAGTACCATACCTTACTGCTATTCTTCCTCCTGCTCCTCCTCCTCCTCCATTATTTCCATTTCCTCCATTTGCTATTATACTTCCTGTACCACTCCATACTCCTGATATATCTAGATTTATACTTCCTCCTGCTCCTCCTCCTCCCCAGGTTCCTCCATTTGTTCCATTTGCACTTATACTTCCTACTATATTTGCATCTCCTCCTATCTCTAATCTTATTATTCCTCCTCCATTTCCTCCCACTGTTCCATATCCTCTTCCTCCTCCACTTCCCATATCAATTGGATTCTCTATACTTCCGTATTGTTCTGATCCTCCTAATATACCACTGTTACTATTACCTCCTGCTCCTCCAAAACCTCCTCCATTTCCTGCTGCACTTCCTACTCCAAAACCTCCTCCTGGTCCATATCCATTGTTTTCTATATTCCCATTATAACCTCCCTGGTAACCTCTACCATCTACATTTATACTTCCTCCACTATTTACTGTTAATGTTCCTAATACCATATTGATCCCTTGTCCTTGTGGAGTTATAATTGTTCCATTTACTACTAAGTTATTTGCTCTTATATTTTTATCTGTGGTTAATGTTACTCCACTATTTATTGTCAATGTTCCTATATTAAACTGGTCTTCTGTAAATATTGTATTTGTATTTATTGTTATATCTCCTCCTCCATTATCTACACAACCTAAACTACATATAGATCTCGATATTACATTATTTGGTGTTGTACTTAATCCATATTGATTTTCTGCAAATACCATTATTTTATAATACCCATTTTCTATTATAAAGCTATGTTCTGTTATATTTCCTATTGTTATTTCTTCATATGTTTGGAAATTATCTTCACTATATCTTATTCTATATGATATAAATGTTCCTGCATTCATATTTGGTTGACTCCATGTTAAGTTTGCTTGGCCTCCACTTTCTGATACTAATAAATCTTCTACACTATCTGGTACACCTATATCTAAACTTATCTGGTTACTTTCACTTCCTTCTCCTATTGCATTTATTGCATATAGCCTTGCTTGATATGTTATATTTCCATCTTGTGCTAGTTGATCTATTTCTGTTTTATCTATTATATATTCATTTAATAATCCTAAATTCTCATTAATTACTATTGTATTATTTATTATTGTTTCTAATCTATATCCTGTTACTGGATTTTTACTATCATTTGGTGTACTCCATGTGAGTTTTATTTCTCCTCCTTGTATATTTACCTCTAGGTCTGTTATTGCTACTGGTGCTGTTGGTCTTTCTATAAAATTTATTGCTATTTCTTCTCCATTTATATTAGGATTTGTTGATTTTAGGCTTACTCTATTATTATCTGAACTTAATGCTACTTCATAACCTGTTTTACTCCCATCATTTGCTTCTACCATTTGGTATAATATATTTTCTTGTACCATTGCTCCCAAACTTGAGTCTCTTGGTATTTCTGATATGTATTCTGGTACTAGTAACCTTAAATCTATTTTTCCATCACAAAAATTTAAGTCTAATGCATCATCTTTTGTTAATTTTCCTGTATTACATATTTCTTTATAAATATCTTCTGTTTCTAATACTACTGTTTCTGGATATCTTCCTTCTGCTATATTATATTGTTCTAGTGCTTTATATATTTGATTTATTTCACTTTCCTTTTCTGCATCTCTTGCTTTTTGTATTTGTCTTAATGGATTTATTGCGACGACTACTATACTTGCTAATATTCCTATTGCTCCTATTACTAATAGAATCTCTAATAATGTATATCCCTTCTTATTCTTATCTATTTTACTTATTTTTTTCATATACCTTTAAATTAATTATATTATATTTATGTATCTCTTTTATATTATATCATGGTTAGAATAATGTAATAATATTTTATTAAATTATTCCTTCTACTAAATCTTGTTCAAACTTAACTTGTCCATTAGAAATATTCTGATATTTAGTTATGTCAGGAAAATCTAAATTTTGTATTTTGTGATAAACTATTTGAATTAATCTATTTAAATAATTTATATCTTCATTTGTAATTTGTAAATCTAATGTATAAAATTGTTTAGATATTTCATCTGGATCCATAAAATCTATCCTTCCTAATATATTCTTATTATTACCAAATAAACCTGATTCTCTAACCAAAATAGCATAAAAAACTAATTGTCTCTTATACTGATTTAACTTATCTTGATTTTTATAATCTTTCCAAGATTTTAAAATTTTACCTGTTTTAAAATCAACTAAAACAATCTTATCATCAAATAACTCTATTCTATCAATACTTCCTTTAATAGGAACCTGATCAAGAACTATATTTTTATTCTCAAAAGAAAACTCTGATTCATGAGCTCTCAAAAAATCATCTTTTTTAGATTCTATCAAATTAGGTATTATATCCTTTGCTTTATCTATACAAAACTTGTAATCTTCAAAAGATAATTTATCTTGCTTTAATCTATTCTCAAAATCTACAAATATTTTATCAATTGAAGGAAAACCTTTCCCTGATCGAATTGATAAAGAAATTTTATGAAAAATATCGTGAAGAGCATTTCCGTAACTACTATTCTTATTAGAAACTTTTGGTGAATGAATCAAATTGTATTCTAGAAAATATTTTGGGCCTTTAAAGTTTATATCAAGAAAGCTGTTTAGATGTGAAACACTTAATTTATAATCTTGTAATACTCCCTCTAAATATCTTGATTCTTCATTAGAAATTCCATCTTCTATATCTAAAACAAAAGCTTCTTTTAGAATATCTAAAATTTGAGGTGATTTCTCTACAACTGAAGTTTCTATAAAATTCAGAGTTGACACTTTCTCTAACTCCTTACCATTAATATCATAAAGATGCCTTGTTAGATATAAATATTTTTTTGCTCTAGTAATGGCTACGAATAATAATCTCAAAAAATCATCTTCATTATCTTTTTTAACTCCTATAGGTAAATTTATGGGTATTAAATTTGAACTTTTGTTATTAGATTTCCAGCTATTCTGATTCAATTCCAACATAAATACATATTCAAATTCCAAACCTTTCACAGAATGTGCTGTGTATAAACTAACTGAATACTTACCTGTTCTAAAAGGTGAATTGATAAGTATCCCATCTTTTTGTTTCTCGTATAAATCAACTATCTTGATAAATTCTTTTACATTAAGTATTTGATTTGGTTCATAACCAACTACTTTTTGAACAAAACTTCTTATACTAATTAGATATGATATATATTTTGATTCTTCTGATAAAATGTTTTGCTCATTTAGATAATAATTTTTATAAGGACTGATATAATTATCTAAAAACTTCTCTCCTATTATGTAATAAATAATATTTTCAGCTGATTCGTTGGCTTGTGACTTTAAGCTAAGTTCAATTAAAAATGTTGCTATATTGATAAATTGTTGATTATTTGAATTCAACATTAAATCAAGAAAAGAAGATGATCTTTTTGCCTTATTAAAAAATTTCCAAAGCTCAATTCTAGGAATATTCCAAAATGAGTATGATAATATCTCAGCCAATAAATCTTGTCTAGCATTTTGATTTAATTGTAATGAATGAATATATTTTAAGATAGTAATTATTTCTAATATATGCTTTTCTTGTAAAAGATTTTGCTGTTTTTTATATTTTATTGGAATATCTTTTTTAATAAGATAAGGGATTATGTTTTGAAGAGATTTATTATTCCTTGAAATTATAGCTATTTCATCTGCTAAAACTCCTTTTTCTAATAAATTAGATATTTCATTTGTTATCCAGATATATTCATATTCTTGTGTATCAAATTCGTATTTTTTTATTCCAAAATCGCTAAAACTTACTTCTGATTTCAAGTTTTTATTCACATTATCTAATTTGGTTTCTAATCTTTCTTGTCCTTCCAAGATAATTGTTCTAGCTATATTTAAAATTTCTTGATGAGATCTATAATTTTTAGTTAAGTTAATTATTTTAGTATTATCAAAATTTTGGGTAAATGACATTATATTCGATATTTCTGCTCCTTGAAATTTATAAATACCTTGATCATCATCACCCACTGCCAAAATATTTGGATTTGACTTACCTTGATTTATAAAATAAATCAACTGCATTTGAGCATCATTAGTATCTTGGAACTCATCAACCAAAATATATTGATATTTTTCTGATACTTTAGCTTGAAAATAAGGATTATCTTTCAGAATCTTGATTGACTCTAAGATCATATCTGAAAAATCTATTACTCCTAATTCATTTAATTTTATTTGATATAGATTATAAATATTTGCTAAAGAATAATATCTATTATAATTAAAAGTATCTTTGAGTACTTTTTTATTATAATTATACTCATCTTTCTCAAGATGTTTACTTTTCCAATCTGAAAAAGGTTTACTCTTCTCTAAAATACTACATTCTTGAATTACATTTTTTAAAGATTTAACCAAAAATTTATTTAGAGAGTCAAAGTAAGAATGTGTCCATTTGGAACTTAGTTTTTCTAGATCAATAATAATATTTTCCCATAATAAATATCCGTTTTTCTTTCTTAAACTTATATCAGCTCCCTTATTAATTATTTTATTAACTTCTTCTATAACAGATTTATTTTCATTTAATATCATCTCAAATTCTTGAGGAGTAAGTCCAGCTTCTTTTAACTTAGCTATTACAGATAAAATATCATTTACTTTACGATCTGTATCATGATCTTTAAAATATAAAGGATCATTGTATTTTAAATTTTTCAATAAATGATATAGTATTTCAAATTTTTTTATATCTTCAATAGGGTTAAGTTCAGTATATAATCCTAATGATTCATTGTATAAATTGATAATTTCACTACCAAATTTATGAAAAGTAAAGATATTGACACTATAAGCATCATTACCAATAAATTTTAATAATCTCTCTCTCATATTTCTTTCTCCAGACTCAGTAAAAGTTAGACAAAGAATATTACTTGGTAAAATATCTTCATGCTTTTGTAAAATATTCACAACTCTTAAAGCTAAAATTTGAGTTTTACCAGAACCAGGTCCTGCTACAACTAAAACAGGACCTTCCGTTGTAGATACAGCTTCTTTTTGTTCTTGATTTAATTTCTGATATTCTTTCTCAAAGATATTCATATTTTAAGTTATAATAATGTTATTATCTTATTATAGCATTTTATATTAGATTATTTTACTAATTTATCTGGATTATTTATATTTTCTTATAAATTTTTCATTATTTTTACTTTAAAGTCTCTATTCTACCTTCATTCACACAAAGAACCGTCCCATCTCCAACATATATATTAAAATAATTACTTTTTTCATATCAGTATGTCGTTATATATATCAATTAATGTTATTCGAAATTAAATAAAAATGGGAAAATATAAACAACAATTATAAACCAAATTACATAAAATGGTATTTGTCTTGCAATAACAGTATTGATATTTTGAATATTTATCTTTTTAAATAAAATTTTGAGTATAATATAAGCAATAGATATTAGATGTACAAAAACCATTAAATTTATAACAATAATATTTGTTCTATTGGGTGTAAATCCTTCCATTACTCTATAAAATATCATAACTAATCCTATAATATTGATAATGATTGTTTCTATTATCATTATCAAAACTAACTTTAAATAAAGAGTTTTAAATTTATGTTGTAAATTACTAATTAAAAATATAATTATAGCCATAACCGCTATTAATAAAGCATTAAGAATAATTAATAATTCTCTGTTTTCACCAAAGTTCATCATACCAAATAGTGCCATAATAATATATATAGCAAATATTACTATAACTAAAGGTGTAAATATAAATGCAATTAAAGAGGGGATTTTATTAACTAAATTTGGGTTCTTGGTTACTATATGAACTGTTATCAAAGGGGTCATCGCTCCTAAAGGTATTAATATCCCATTAACATATGAACTAATAAGATCTATTTGAGCAAATCCAGAGGCATAAAATAGAGTTGATACAATTCCATTAAATAGTAATCCTGATATAAGAATAATTGTATTCAAAACTAAAACATTTCCATTTAATCTTAAAAATTCTAAAATCTTTTCATAGTTCTTTAAATCAAAGTTTACAAAAGATACAAGAATCATATACCAAAGTAAAACGGGACTATAAATCCAAACCCAATTTAGCACATCACTATTAGGAACTGAGGGTAATATATTTACATAAGTCAATTGTATCAAAATAGGAATTATTAACAGAATACTTTTTTCCCAAATAAATTTTTTTTGTAATCTCAAATAGAAGATTATAGGTACAATAATTATAAAACTTAAATTACGATTATATAAAAATTCTTCAGGAATATTTATAAATGATCCAATATTAAAATATATTATACTTAAAATAAAAGTTAACATAAAATATAATAAAGTTGCTTTATCTGAAAATAGTTTAATTTTATAATTATTTTTATAATTTAATCTAATTTTCCAAAATCTAAATAGTATTTGTTCTGGATAGATTTCATACAGCTTATCAATAATTCCTTTAAATTTACTGGGATTTTTATGATAAATTTCTTCTAGCTTATCAGGATTATTAACATTTTCTAAAATAATATCTTCTTTCATATTCATAATTTTACTCCAAAGTCTCTAAATCACCTTCGCTTTTACACAAAACCTTTCCTTCACCTACATAGATATTTAGATAACTTCTTTTTTCATAGATTACAACATGACCTCTTTCTTCCTTATACATTGATTTGTATCTTATACCTAGAGTTGGTAAAAATAGGTTGCTTGTGGGGGTATGATATTGATACATTGTTGGAATATTATATTTTAAAAGATATACTTCACATAACATTTCATAATTATAATTACCTAGACCTTCTTTTTCTCCAAGAGAGGTTTTATCATAATGAGTATTATAATAAAATACAAAAATAATGTTCACAACTAAAAATAATATAACCCACAGTTTAATAAATTCATTTTTTTTAAAATATTTTATTTGTAAAATAAATATTATTAAAACTATTAAAAATATACCTGATAAAAAATGATACCTTCCTATATAAAAAATTACTATTAATAAAATATAAATATTAAGGTAGAAATCTTCTGTAAAAAATTCAAATATAGATTTTATTTTATCGATCATAAATTTAAACTATTATCTTGTATATTTCTTATACCAATATGGATAGTCTGAACCTCTATTCCAATAAGTATCTCTATTACTTGTCATTGGAATTATATCTTTTCTTGTACTTGGATCATTTTCATATGCAGAACTGCACCATGTAGTATAACAGTCATAAGGAGTCCTAAATCCTAATTGACTTTGAACCTTAAAGATTGGTCTATAGTTTTCTCCCTTATCTCCATGCCAATAGGTGAAGTAATACTGATTTGGAATAATCTGACTAGCTCTTGCCGAGCCTATAGTATAAGACACCTCTCCATCTCCTTGATTATCACACTTTGTAAAATCAGCTCTAGTATCTAAATAGGCTCCCGGCAGATTAGATGACCAATATCTTACTCCTTTAGGCATACAATTAGGAAATATTGTAGTGTCTTTTGATATATAAGTTTTTCCATAATTATTAATATATGTATTATAGTTATATAAATACACCTCATGTTCATAAGTTTGCCCTAAAACTCCATCAAAACCTAATCTTGGGGGAATTTCTTTGAATTCTGGATTCTTCCACATCATATTAGAAACATAACCTCTACCACCAGGATTTGCCCATTGCAAAGCCCTAGTCTGTATTTTATTATCCAATGTTCTATGTACTTGTATCATTCTGCTAGTATCACTTACAACAACTGGTCCGTCATTGGTGATTCCTTGTTGTTTCATCCATGGATGGTAATTCCAACTATTATAAGTTTCTCCATATCTATATAAACAACTATGCTCTATCATTCCTCTGTCTGTTGTTGATCTTATTATAACACATAGTCTTTCATTCTTCCATTCTGCTTTTCCTATTCCTGCGAGTCCAATTGGACTATCTGTCATTCCTCCTCTTATATTTTCTACTCCATTCCAACTATTCCCATTATCATAAGAACTCTGTAAGTATACTTTTCTATCATTTCCTCTATGTCCTACCCATAATGTACCAAAGCTACTAGCTATACTTGGTTGTATACTTGTTTGGATTCCTACTAATTGTCTCCATCTCCAACTCTCACTTTTTACCATCCAGTCATTACT
>Ga0100378_1001931_pt1 | contig 21075 bp, 27 predicted proteins | sample CryGeymeta201502_FD_81535 | JGI IMG/M metagenome (GOLD analysis project Ga0100378, IMG submission 81535) | Groundwater microbial communities from Crystal Geyser aquifers in Utah, USA - Crystal Geyser metaG 2015-02 | ecosystem: Environmental > Aquatic > Deep subsurface > Groundwater | place: USA... | reverse complement strand
TGAGAGCAATACTCGTTCGGTTGGTTGGCATGTTTTGAGTATTGCTGGCAGTTGGGATCGTTAATGGAGCATTCGCCATTACTCAGATGATATCCACTGTTGCAGCAAGTACAGTAGTCACCTTGGTAGTTGATCTCTTTGCAGTTTGCGATTAATCTTCTGCAATTACCTTCATAGAGAGCGTAACCATTTGCACATTTGATGCAACTGAGAAGGTCAGATGAAAGCTGTTGACAGTTGGGAATATTTTTAGCACATTTTCCTTGGGAAAGGATAAAGCCGCTTTAGCAAGATTGACACTGTCCTTGCTGGTTATAGGACAAACAATAAGGATCGCCCTGAATGCATACTCCATTCTTGGCCAGCCAACCATCAGAGCAAGATAGGCAACCATTCCAGTCATATTTCAAACAGTTGGGGATGAGACAGTTTTTGGTTTGTTGGTCGTATTGGAAAGGAGAGTAGCAGCTTAGGCAGGTCTACCAATTATATGATGAACAACCGACCAGCTAGCACTGACCGTCCTTTAGAGCAAAGGGAGGCTTGCAGGTACATTTTCCTGACTTATTATACCAACAACCTCTTTGTTTCTGTTTGCACTCTCCATCAACTAACAAATAGCCATCAATACAGCAAGTACACTTGACCTGACCGCTGACGACCTCATACTTCTCACAGTTAACGTCTTTGGGATGGCAGTAACCTGATACCAGCATGTAACCATTCTGGCAAGCCGTGCATCCGTTGCTGTTGTATTGATTGCAGTACTCAATGACACAGACACTGTTTTTGAGGACAAAAGGAGAAATACATTGACTGCATCCCGTGGAACAGTACTATTTGCAGCCTAAGATTTGGCATTCTCCATTAATAGCAAGTGTGAAGGGTGAGGCACATTGGGCGCATTGATTGGCAGATGAATATTCCATACATCCTTAAATGATTTTGATGCACTTTCCTTGATAGAACTGATATCCTGAAGCACAGCTTTTACAATGATAGTTGATAGGTTCAATGCAGCCTTGAGGAGTCAGTCTGAGGGACTCCCTGCATTTTACACAAGTATTGTTCACCACATGCAGGCAACCATTCTCCTAGCATCGACCTTCAGCCAAAGTGAGACCTGAGCCACACTCAGCACAGGCAGTAGATGTGTATTTTTGGCAACCTGCAATAACACACTGTCCTTGGATCAGGGTAAACAAAGGAAGGCAAGTTGTGCATTTCTCTTGCCAATAGGACAGACAACCAGGCTGGTACGGTTTGCATTGTTTTTGAGATGTCAGATAATATCCTTTTTGACATTGGATACATCCATATTAGTTATGAGACTGGCAGTAGGCCACCTCAGGGAAAGGATAGCAATAATTATTGACAATTTTGTGGCCAGATTTGCAGGCCACACATACTCCAGCTTGATTGTAGTTGTTACAACCTTCGACTGAAACGATGCAGCTGCCTTGATAGAAGGATAAACCCGATCCGCAGACCAAGCATTGATTGTCTTTCTTCAGAATGCAGCCGTATATCTCGTTTCGGGAGCAGTAAGGATCTGAGGAGTACAGACCGGGACTGCATTGAAGACAGGAGCCATCACTACCATAAGAAGCGCAGCAATCTCCTTTATTGTTTGATCCTGTAAAACATTGACCTTGGGAGAGCTGATAGCCATACTCACAATTTCTGCATGAATTGTCAGCATTGTATGAGGCACATCCTTCCAGATAGAAGATTTATTTGCATACACCATTGAAAAGAAGCTGTCCTTGGGGACACTGAGACTGAACAGCAGAACCTTGAATCGTGAAGACCACCAGGGCTATAGTTAGACATAGAACTTTACTCATTTTTGAATATTAGAAATAGTATTAAGTTCTTTGCATTTCGAAATTAGAAATATATATACAACAGAGCTAATCACTGAGACCCAGTCAATAATGGTTTGACAAATAGATAGTGACCGGTTATAGTCAATAGTGGAAGGAAGGAGAAATAATAAATAACTAATCTGTTTTTTGAATGGAAAAGTGGTCCGTTAATTTGAAGTGATAAAAGTTTTCCAATTATAATATTCAAATCATGGAAATCTAACTGTCCTTCGAAGAAAGTCCCAACTTCAAGGAAAACGTTCATCAGCGTCTCACAACTACTCAGCGCCTTCCTACAACTGAAGCATCCACTCGCAGGCTCTTCCGCGACATCACTCACAAGCATGTCCCAAAAGCCAACAATACTCCAAAGGTTAAAACTTCCTCAACCCTTCTCGGCAGCAATCTTGGCCGCTCCGGTGTGGCCCGTTCAATGCTTAGAGCATGACTTTCAATGATATTTATTACACTTACCTTTTTCAAATCGATCAATACAACATAGAAGAAATAGTTATTTTGTGGAAAATATCGATTTACCGATTCTCTTGACTTTTCAAACAATTGAGACTGGAAATGAGAAAGGGGAAAGGAAAATAGTTTAAGAACTATGTTATTGATTGCTAATTTGCAATGAGAAGCATCAGGCAATATATCAAGAATTTTTTCAACGCCCACGAACCATCTGATAAAGTGAGAAGGTGTAAAATAAAATTCACTCAGAAACCTATGATAGGATGACTCTATCCCTAAACAAAGCATTTTCACTTCCCTCACTCAACAACTACAGTCAGTCTCTTTCGCTTAGAGGACTGCTCATGAAATCCGTAGAAATGTTTGTTGGTTCAAGAGGTAATGAATAGTTAAAGAAGTTGTGCCCAAGAATGTGGAACTTGCTCATCATCTGCTATCTATTGCAGAAAGAAAGGCAAAGAGCGACAAGGAAAAACTGTAAATCGAGTACTACAAGTAACCTTTCCCTTAAAAAGAGCCTTTTTCATGCGCTTTGATGCATTCAAAAACGGTAAGCAGCTCTAGTTTGACCTCTCCAGCTAAATATTAACAAACTTAGCTGAACAAAACCACCCTCAGTCTTGCGTAAAGTCATAATAAAATCAGTATTTGGCAGGAAAGCAACTTTTCAACTTGGCCATGATGAGTAGCAAACAAGACGAACGCAAGGAATATCTGAAAACTGCTGCTTTTTATTTCGAACAATCTTTGACAGATGTCCAGCATGGAGGGCTTTTCTACCTTGGATAAATCTACAAAATGAAAGATTATTCCTCAGTTGATGAGTCAGACCTGTGTGAGTTCTATATTTTTGGAGCAGCGATGGGTGACTCTCTTTGCTACTTCCGACTCAGTCAGCTGTACAACAGATTCTAAGTAGATACAAAGAAGAAAAAAACAAAGAGCTTTACCTCAAGTATTTGAAGCTAGCCGCAGAAACAGGAATCATCGAGGCGCAGCATAATCTTGGTTGTGAGTATTATGAGGGAAAAATTGTTACAAAAGACGAAGTGAAGGCTTTGGCATGGTTTATGCACGCAGCAGCCAACGGATACGTCGAGTCTAAGGTAAGTATAGGCTGATTCAGTACAACTTGACCTATATGTTTCTGGCAGGTTCGACATGTGGAAGAGTCAAACCCAATAGACAAGCTGCCCTGCTTTATTTGCAACAGCTTAAAGAAGCTGGTGAGCCAGTGGATGACAAGATCCAGCAACTAGTCGAGGCCGAGGCATAAGAAGTCCATGATGCGAGAATGAATCATTGATGTTTGATGTTCAGATTTCAACGATGAATAAATCGATGCAAAACATAGAGTGTGAGATGGTTTTATGTCCGCGAACGATGCAGCGCCCACGGATGATAATCGCCACCAGTCACTTTTGTTTCGGTAGGTGTGAGGAGGTGATTAACACTGTTCTCTACCACAGAAACAAAATAATTAATATAATTAAAGTTGCTCAAGGCAACAGAAAGAGCTGACATGATTTTTGCATTTATTGATTATAATGGAGAAGAAGGTCGAGGGCAATATAAAAGTGTTCTGTAGATTTCGACCCTACAACGCGAAATAATTGGCTAACAATCCGACACGGTTTCACCGCACCAACAAGAACACTCAACTCATAATCAAAGATATTCAGGCCAAAGAAGTCAGCTTCATGTTCGATAGTATATTCGAGATGAATTCCACTCAGGAAGAAGTCTTCGAAAAGGTTGGCCAGCCAGTCCTCGATAACATTTTGGAGGGATTTCATGGTACTATCATGGCCTACGGACAAACTAGCTCTGGAAAGACGCACACAATGCAAGGCTATGATTTCAATGAAAAAGAAAGCAGAGGAATCATGCCTCGAATGGTATATGCGTTATAAATAGATAGATTGACCGCCTTTTCCAGGCCATCGAAAAGAGCCCATAATCTATTGAGTTCAAACTAAAGTTATCGATATTCGAGCTGTATATGGAGAAAGTACGAGACCTTCTTGACGTAAGCAAAAACGACCTCAAGATCAGATAAAACAAAGAGGGTTGTTATGTCGAAAACATCACTGAAGTTTATGTGAGTGACAAGTATGAACTGGCTCGAATCATCACATATGGCCAGAAGAACAGAATCACCTGTGCTACTAACATGAACGAACACTCTTCGAGGTCCCATCTCATTTTTTTACTTTCAGTCAATCAGTTCAATAACCTCGAAAGTTCCTCAAAAACCAGTAAGCTTTTCCTGATCGATTTGGCAGGATCAGAAAAAATATCAAAGACAGGAGCAGAAGGCAAGGTTCTCGAGGAAGCTAAAAAGATCAACCTAAGCTTGACAAATTTAGGCAAAGTCATCAAGGCGCTTTCTGAAAGAGGATAAAAAAGCCATGTCCCATACAGAGACTCTAAACTGACGAGAATATTGAAAGACTCGCTCGGAGGAAATTCCAAGACAACTCTAATAGTCACATGCTCTCCTCACTAAATGCACCTCTCTGAAACAATATCCACCCTCCGCTTCGGATAAAACGCCCAGAAGGTCAAAAATAAACCAAAAATTAATCGATAGCTGACAGTTCAAGAACTACAAAAAATCATAGAAAAAATGGAAATTTAAAAAGCCTAGATGAGTGAGAAGATAAAGAACCTTGAGCAGTACATCACGATCAATTTGGGAGCAGATTTACCAAAATACACTAAGGTGAAGCTAAAAGAAAAAGGCCAAGAGGTTGAGAAGAAAGAGGAAAAATAAGAGGAGGGAGAGAGTGAGTCTTAAAATTTGAACAACTCAGTTATCAACTTATCAATATCTGAATAGACCGAGCAGCGCATCAAACTGCTATAAGAATAGTTGCAGTCATCTCAGCACAAGCTCAAGAATGAAATGGACAAATACTACCAGCTGAAAAAAGAATACAATGAGCTACATGTAAATCTAACTTCCATCATCAAGGAAAACATTGATATCCAGTAGCAACTAGAGGAAAAGAAAAGAAGGTCCCTATTTAACGACAAATATATTCAAGATAATGCCTATATTATCAAGCTGATTGTTGGATAGATCATGGTGGCTTTGGGAAAAGAAATGGAGGAATAAATTATAAAGCGAATTGCAGGCAGTTACTGGTACAAAAAAATAATGGTGGAGTCGATGCCTTGCTCTGACTATTGGCTGCTCTAAAAATAATAAATTAATCGGCAGCTTCAGGAAGTGCTCAATTAGTCCTACGCTTTAGAGGAAGACAAGGCTAAGCGTAGCCATGAGAGCAGAATGCATAAAGACAATGAAAAAATAATTGAACTCTAGAACAAGTTTGATCTGCTCCTCGAATAATACAATTCCATGATGGGTCTCCAGACGACCTGGAAGGCCTAATGCCAACTCTATGAGTATTATCTTCATAATTTAGACGCAAGCTTAAACACAAAGAATAATAAATACAAAGATTAGAGAGGACTCTGGGTGAGCTGAAGGAACAGATGGATGAGATGTACCTTTACGACGATTATGATGATACGATGTCGGTGAAGAGCAACAAGATAGTGAAGCCTCTTAAGGGAGGGTTCCAATTTCACTGAGCTTATGAGTACTTGATCTACTAAGTCATTATTATTGAGTATTCTATTTCAGAAGGAATGTTTTTAGACATAAAAACTACCAAGAACAGAGGAAAAATTAGAACTATGAAGATCATCGAGGAGGAGAAATAAAAGACTGAGTTCTTTAGCGAACTAGCAGAAGAAATATAACTTCAGTTTCCCAAAGAACATATTGACTTTCTGCTCTATTTTGGAGGCAGTCATAAGAATAGCAAAAGTAGGTGGCTTATTGGATAAACCAACTATCATCTAAGAACTCCCTCTGCCGTTCCCACCGAAAGAGTCATGATGGATCTGCCAGGCTAATCATCACCTGTCAGTAAGGTAGACCTTAATGTGTTTAATACTCTCTACAAAAGTAAGGAAGCAGCCCTCCGGCTGAGTAAGGATAAAGAGCATAAGAAAGAGAATAATTAGCCAGCAAACGAATAAAACCTGAGGTTCACAAAACAGCGACTACCGAGACATTTGTTCGAGATTGATAAAAAAATGAAGAAAAATTACGAAAGAGTTAAGCAAAGAATGAAGTTTCACACTCCCTAATCTACTTTTCGGAGGTCTGAAGAGAAATGTGAATGGAATATGCTTACCAGAAGTATAGCAACAAAAAGAAAAAAGCGGTATAACACTGAATGCCAAGAAGATAAACTACCATCTGGAGACGGAATTCCAACTATGCTATTGGGAGAATTGGCTAACAGAAGATCTTTATGCGTAAATATGGAGAACCTGGGAAAAGATGATCGTCGTTGGGAGTGTTTTGGAGGCGAGAGCGGCAGATTGCGTAGAAGATATAAATATGGTCAATGATATGTTGTTGTATAATTCAAAAGTATAATGTCCGGCAAAAAAGAGGACACAGAGAAAGAAAAAGCCCCTGCCATCGACAACGATGGAGACTACGTTTCTGAGGAAGAGGTTGAGGACGAAGAAATTTAAGACGATGGTATCACACATCATATTCAGGTGAAGTTTCAAGTGAGCATTCCTCAATCAACATGTAGGAGTATCTCAAGGCTCGGGACAACATTCCTGACTAGCCCTCAGATGCTCAGGAAGATTACTCATAATAAGAGTCTGACGAAGCCGAGGAAGATGATTCCTAGGAAGACTATGAGGAAGAGGAGTCATAAGAGCCAAAACCGAAAGGAAAGGCCAAGCCCAGCAAGAAGGAGGCCATGAAGAAAAAAAAGGAAGAGAAGAAAGCTGAAAAGAAGGAGTGATCTCTTGTGATATTATTATTAAGATGGCGGCAATATGCTATAGTACGATGATAGTGAATAGAATGAGGCAATCAGTCCCATTTGAGGAAGGGATCTTCAGAGGGATTGATGTCGCTACCGGTGGCTCCGTTTTCCGGATAGTTTGAAAAGTTAGAGGTGTCGTTGCTAGCCTTAACTTCGGGTCGATAAGGAGGGGAAATTTTCTTGGCCAAGAGGTTAGCGAAGTTAATAGTGTTGAGGTAACGGTGGTTCTTGATGTCGTTTACTCCATTTTTGAGATTACCATACCTTTTACTAAGATCGTTGACTAGAAGATGCTTGACTAAGGACTTAGCATCGTTGTCGAATCCTTTGGGGAAGTGGAGTTTTCCCTTCAGAATGTTTTGATAGATGATAAGAGGGTCATCGTCAGCAAAGGGATCAATTCCTGCAATCATTTCATAGATCAGAACCCCAAGAGTCCACCAATCAACTGGTTTTCCATGACCTTGATTTTGAAGAATTTAGGGAGCAAGATATTCAGGTGTTCCGCACAAGGTGAAGGTCCTATTTTATATGGTCTTGGCAAAGCCAAAGTCTGTCAGTTTTAAGTAGCCATCGGTACCAATGAGGATATTTTCTGGCTTTAGGTCGCGGTAGATGATATTCTTGGAGTGTAGATATTCGAAGATTAGAACGATGTGAGATGCGTAGAAACTAAATAGTCAGTTGGTTACGCTGCTTTGTGGGCCTAAAACATGCCTTCTTCTCTCAGATGGGTGAAAAGCTAGCCTCCGGGAACGAACTCCATGAACATGTACAGGTTTCGTGAATTTTGAGTAAGGCCATCGAAGTTAACCTGGGTTATAAATGGTATACGACAAAGGGATGGGAAATTGTGCTGAGAATTTTATACTAGTTGGCGATGTGATCAACTTGTTGTGATTTGATGAGCTCCGATTTCTTCATGATCTTGACACAGGAGTATTTGTTGTTGTTTTTCTTCTTGACTAGCCGTACTGTTCCGAATGAGCCTGAGTGCAGGAAAAGATACCTTCACCGAGAATGGTCATCATCTCGTAGTCCTTCAGATTCACCTGAGTCTTCTTAGCTGCTTTCTTCTACATATATTATATTCGATAAATTTGCTATAGAAAACATAAATATACGAATCAAATCTATCATCAAGTTCGCCCCGCACTGCTCAGCACCAGCAGATACAACCATTCATCACAAAAAGCAACAAATTTAAATTCAATGAATTACACCTAAGCCCACTAGATATGGAAAAGTAGCTGATACTCCTTGGAATAAAAATTTATGCTGGGAGATGGTTGTGAAAAGAAATTATTTGATTGATGTGTTAAAATTTATGACTTTGGTATTGATAAACATTAATACATTCTTCTATTCTGATACTTCAGTGCTATCAGAAAAAAACTACATGGCTTGATTGGACTATTCTTAAGATATGCCTGTTGAGTATAGTGAGCGTTAGCTGAGGTAAAATACAAAATATAAGACACTGACATCAATAATGGTTGAGCCTGCCTTTGAGCAGATGGCCTCTGCTAGTTTGAAAGGCATGAGTGACATGTAAAGAACTGCCATTGTGGGGGCCCAGTAGGTTGAGCAGGTTTATCCTTTCCTGGATGACTTTTTGGGGGAGCAGGTCATACCAGGTATGGTTGACGAGGGATCCTATTTCTTTGTTGCTAGTGTTATTCATGCTGAGGTAGCAAAGAGATGTCGATAGAAGCAGGCAGAAGAGCACTAAAACGGTAGTCCTCATTATTAATATATTTAAAATAGAGCAAATAAAGATGGTTCTCTTCAGTTTACTCAAGCACTACAGCTAACTGATTGGATACTTGCTCCTCACAACCTAAACTATCTTCATGGTTTTATTCATTATCTGGGGGATCACTGCTGCTTTCTTCTGGCTGACCTGGTAACTAACTCTGCTGTTCTTCTAATTTGCCTTCAGTTAAAAAATTATCTTGGTGATTGTGTGGATCTTGATATTAAAGAGATGGAACAACAACCGCATTTACTCATTTCTAACGATGATGTGTGGCGATAGAGCACTGCATGGAATATTTGAGTGTGAAATGTGCAAAAATACGAATTGTGACTTAATTTTTGACAAATGCTATCACACCTTCCATTCAAATTGCATCGACTCAGTTGAGGAATATGTCACAGCCAAAGTTTGCCCTAAATGCCTTGATCAGAAGCTAATAAACAGAGTTTATCCTAATATCATTTCAAAAATGATCAAGGGTCTCAACATAAACAGGCTTAGCCTTATTTCCTTGGTGGTGTTTGGAGCTGCAATCAATGGCGTCTACAACTATGGCCAGAACTACTGGAATTTCCCTAACTGACTTGACGCAAAATGACCAGGAAATATGGAGTGAACAAGAATATATATCATTAAGGCTGATAGGCACTCCGAGCATAGAGACCGCTCATCCAATATGCCATATCAACTGCTTCTTCGGGTAAATTGTTAATCATTTTGGCGTGAACCTCTGGCAAGTCCAATACATCTTTGATGCAGTATTCCCGATAATCTGGATCAAGAGGACGTCTGCAGAAGAAACTGATGTCTCCTTTGGACCACATCTTATGATATTTGTCCTTGTTTTGATTTATTCCGTGTCTTGCTTAATATTTTTTTAGAATTTCGTTTAGCCCAGGTGTCTTGACGTTATTGCATTGAGTTATCGCATTCTTGCAATCATTTAGAATGTCTTTTGGTGGCTGTTCCTTCTTAAATAGCTTATCATAACTATTGAGCTGCATAATCAATGTCTAGCATGCACTTGTGTCAAATACATTCACCACACAGGTCTCGATCATTTCATGCAAACCTATCGAGTCGTGACGGCAATCATGGAAAATCTTAAGAATTTTGGGATTTGCCATAACATTTCTCAGAATTTTTCGAGCAAGCCAGAAAGTTTAGAATTCTGCCTTTTCATTCATATCCCAAATGTCCAGCAAAAAGGTATTTTTTCCATTGTTGAGCTGAATCATTTCAACAAATCCTCCCTTTCTCAAATTTCCCTCAAGGTCTACTCCCAATATCTAGCTGTTAAGGATATGAGGGGCACATAGCATCAGAGATTAGAAATTGTTGATGTCGAGTGATTCCTTCTCTTTGAGGGGCTTTATATTTTTCATATCTATGAGCAATTCCTCTTAACTGTATTGTTTCTGGAAGGGACATTTGCAAGGCTCATGCTTTAATTGCTAAAAAATGTGAGCATTGATCTTGGAATTGAATACAAACTGAGTCAGAGGAAAGAAAAGGAAAAGATTATGTTAGAGAACGAGGTGAGGTTTGACTTGATTAATAACATTTCCATTATTGGTCTTAAGAGCCTTCGTTAGGTGATTATATATATCCTGCCAAGTAACTAATCTATCTGGTAAGGCTTTCTTCAGATAACTAACTGCCTCTTCTTGAATTGTCTCAATTGAAGCCTAAAAAATAACCTTATCAGTATCTTCCTTCAAGACTTTGCTGACGAATTAAGGGAAACCCAACTTTTTGTCTTTCATCACCTGATTAAGAGGTGGCACATTGGGTGGCAGCTCTGCTGTAAATAGTTGTTTTTTGATGACATTTTATTCGAGAGGGTGATCGGCTTCTTCAATTATTTTCTTGAAGAGGAGGCTGTAGGTGGAAATGATATCTTATTCTGGTGCTTTTCTGGCGATGACTGTTTACTTTTTACCTTAGGGAGGGATAGGTCTGACTGTTTTGAAATAATTGCTTCCTGGTTGTTCACAGACGTATGTGCAGATATGGCTGAACTTCATGGTTCCGAACAGTATCTTATTAAAGCCAACTCTGGTAAACTATCTTACAATGAACTGCTATGTAAAGGGAGTGTCTGGATGCTTAATTTCAAGAAGCTCCATAAACTCACGAAATAGTTGTTGATGCAATTGATGCCTCAAATCGTTTCTGATTGTTTTATTTTCCTTGATATCCTAAAGTGTGAATACTTTTTCGACTTGAAACTCATATAAATCTTTATAAATAAGGGGTCCTTTAATGACATTTTTCTGTCCTTCATCTTTGTTCTTATGATAGTCATATTAGATATTTTATCCTTCCTTATAGTAGTCATAGTTGAGGTCCCAGACTCCATGGGCATACTGACACTATTTGCTACTATAAATACAAAGTCCCCTCAGATAGAACCGACATAATGATTTCTTGACAGGTTCTTACTCCATATACAATGATATTCTTTGATTATAATTAGTAAATTAGTACTTTTATAGAAGTAATCGATTTGAGAAGGAAATGGAGTGATGGTTATATTTTTAAAGAAGGAACCTAAACAATCAAGCATAGTATGAAACGATGCTTTTAGTAGTACAATTGTCGTTACTTAAGTAATCTCAAATCAAACTTCAACTTTTATTTATATAACATCGCAATACCGCAAATGAAGTACGGCAAGTGGCTTCTCTTAGCCATCTTTGGATTCGGCCTACGAATCTACCTCATTGAGGCCCTCACCTGGGACAACAACATCCTAGAAGGAAGATACAACATCTTCACCGATCTCGACTACAAAGTATATCTTGACGCATCACTTTACGACAACCCATACAAAAGACATACTTATCGCTACAGCCCTCTCCTTGCTCTTGTCATGTCGCCTTCATACACACTTCATCAAAATTTTGGAAAATACCTCTTGGCAATTTTTGATTTGTTGGCCTGTTTTTTCTTTTTCAAAATATTCGCAGACAGGAAGGAAAAAGCTAACCAGACTGGTGGGTTCATAGTATGCCTCATCTTGTTTCTTAACCCCTTTTTGGTTTATCTTTCAATCAGAGGCAGTTGTGAAGGGATCACTCTTCTATTAGCTTCAGCTTTCCTCTATTTCTACTTTGGGGGATAAGCGCATGGAAACATGACAGCATTCTAAAGGAGATAGAAGAGTATAGTTGATTTACAGCCAAGCCGATTCAAAAGGTACCTTGCATATATGATATATGGACTTTGGGTACATTTCAGGGTGTTTCCGATCATTCTGCTACCAATGCTAATCATGTACGAATTTCACTCTGTCAAGAAGAACAGATGGAGTCACTTGTTCAAGTATTTGATGGAATTCGGGCTAATATCAGGAGGTGTATTTGTTTCCCTTTCGGTATACTTTTACAGTCTCTACGGATATGACTTCCTTCATTAGACGTATTTCTATCATTTGACTCGCAGAGATAACAGGCACTCACGTTCTGTTTTCTTCTACGATTTATATCTCAATTACGAAAGCGACAGTATTGGTGATTCAATGTGGAGAAACATAGGTCGAAGCTTGCCAACTTTGAGCTTCATAGCCTTTTTTTGTATATACCTCATCAGAAAGAAATCATACTTTTACTGTCAAGGTTTTCTCGTTTGCTACTTTGTCCTTTTCAACAAAGTCATCACTGACCAATACTATATCTGGCTATTCAGCTTCCTCTACTTGCTGGTCCCAGAATGCTACCTCTATGAGCGAAAGCAATGGGGAAAAATTCTCTGGTGTGCATACAGGCCGATGTTCATTTGCTTATTTCCTGTGGCCTTCTGGGCATACTTCAAGTATCACTTTGAAAATGCTACCAAACAGTTGAACATTTTGCATTTCTGGGAATGGAACACCTTTGCCCTAATATTCCAGGTCTTGGTGATCACCATGTAAGTCACAAACATGACCGATTGCAAAAAATACCGAGAGGCAAGAGCTCTAAATCTAAAATAGATGAAAGAAGCTGTAAAAAATGATTGAAATAAACATATTATTAAACACTTAAAATATCAATACTTTTTTTGCAGTTTTGGCCTACTGCCATTCGCTTTTGACTTGTCCTTGCTTCGTCCAATTGATTTCAGGGAAGAGCTTGCATCTTTACTTAATTGCTTACAATTAGTAGACCTTTTCTTTTCCTTTTTGATAAACTAGTAGTCATAATCTGTGTGAACACGAATGTTGGGAGATTGATTCTCCTTGAGCCATTTTCTTTTTGTTTTGCTGGCCTATTTTTTAAAAGCTTATCTGTTAGGATTGTTAAGGTTTCTGCTCAAAGCTATATTTCCTCTATTTTTAAAGCCATAATGGTTGTCCTCAATTTCACAAGGAACTGTCTGAAGTCTTTCAGTTGGGGAAGTATACAATCTTTCAACAGGCCCAGTATTCAGCCTTTAAGTGAGCTGAACCTTTGTATATTTGGAAGGATTGGCTATCAATGGCCTTGCAGTTAGCTACTGCTCTTAGATGACGCTGAAATTATTAAGAAGCTCCTTTTTGAATTGGAATTGTTTTTCTAGTTAAGTGATATCTAGCACATGCCCAGGAACTGAATCAATGAGATCAAATATTTGGCTAGGATGGAACTACTGATTTTAATCGTATTTTCTCAGCATGTTCGAAAGATTTCTCGTCATTCTTTGAACAGCTTCTGTTTCTGGAGGCTTTATATCAGGTATAATTGATCTTTTTTTGATCTTAAGAGGGCTGGAATACAGCTATTCATCTGTTGAGGTTCCAGACCCATTTTTTGCCAGAATACATTTGAACTGTGGCTTTTTCCTCCTCATCAATCGAATCTGTCTGTATCTATTCAGTGTTGATTAGTATGCTTTGTGACTTTGGAAGTGAATGAGAGGCTTATTGTCTTTGTTCGTTCTTTCAAGAATCAAAGGTTTGATTAGTGCCACAACATTTTAGAAGCTACGATACTGAGTGAGGCTCTACGACTGAATGCTTTGTTGAAGCGTATATTTGTAGTTAATAAGGTTGGCTGAGGGAGGCCGGGAAGCTATTAGATTTGTGATGATAGATGATTATTGATGCTGCTGCTGGGGGTACTTGTATTTGTTTATTAAAATTCTGGATGGAAGCAGAATAGAGGGGCTGTTACTCTTTTGAAGCTAGCAACAAATGATGCAAGGAGTATTTCTTCTTGAGGAAGTGCTAGATTTCAAATAATATCGCTTCTGCATTTGGTTATATATGACTAAGCACCATGACACGCAATTCTTCAAAAAAAAAATGCAACATTCCTTTGGGAATATTTTTATCGGCCTCATTTTGATGAAATTCAATATGCGGAGTTGCCTTCGAGTGTACTAAATGCCAATTCATGAATTTTATTGTGATTGAGATTTGAATAATTAAATAAGTTCTAAATGAAGGGTGGTAAAGGAAACCCAATGGACTAACTCAAAAAGATTGAGCAGAAAAGAGAAGAGCGTCGGATCAAGATGGAGGATCTTAAAAGGGAAAAAGAAGAAAAAAAAGCCTACAACCTGGCATCTGGAAAAAATGTAGACATCGACTTTGAGATTATGATCGATAAAAATAGATTTAGAGAGAAAATACTTGAACCTCACACCTCCTCAGCGGAAAGCAAGGTACTATTGATTTCATGTAGCTTACTGTTTGTGTTCGGAAAAGACCCATCTTCAAGAAGGAATAAGCTAACGGATAGATAGATTCTATTTCAGCTGCTAATCCTCAAATGAGAGTTCATGAACCCAAGTATAAGGTCGACGGCATCACCAAGTACGTGGAAAATCATACATTCACCTTCGATAACACCTTCAACCAGGAAGAAAACACCTAAGATATATACAAATGTGCCATAAAGCCTCTACTTCCCTTGTTGGTCAGCAACGGAGTAGTAACTTGCTTCGCCTACGGACAAACAGGTTCAGGCAAAACTTTCACCATGAATCAGTTACAGTAGTACCTTGTTGGAGAACTTTTTAATCTCATCAAGGGCCAGGAAGTATCAGTCAGTTTTTTTGAAATCTATGCTGGCCGATGCCTGGATTTGTTGAACGACAAGAACGCTCTGAATATTCTTGAAGATAAAAACAATAACATTCAAATTCAAGGTATTGTCTAAAAAGGTGCTACTTCTCCCAAGGAACTTCTCGATATTATGGACACAGCTAACAAAGCCAGAACAACTCATTCAACAGTCGCTAACGATACTTCTTCAAGATCACATTCCATCTGTCAGGTTGCTGTCAGAAAGGGAGGAGTATAATGTGGGAAATTAGTCCTGGTAGACCTTGCAGGTAGCGAGAGAGCTCAGGATACCCAAAGCAACAATAGACAGCGTAGAATGGAAGGAGCATAAATCAACAAAAGGTATCAATTCTCTAAAGTAGTTTATTAGCATTGAAAGAGTGCATTAGAGCTATGGGCGACAAAGCTGATCACGTTCCCTTCAGAGCATCAAAGTTGACTCTCATTCTCCGAGATTCATTCATCACCAAGCAAAACAAATCGAAAGTGGTGATGATCGCATGCATATCACCAGGATCATCTTCTGCTGATCACAGTCTAAACACCCTCAGATACGCTGACAGGCTCAAGGACAATTCATAGATGCATAAAATGTTGAATGAAAAATATGATGTCAAAAAGCTCGAAAAAGAAGATATTCAGAATGAACTGTCCAAGGATCATATTCAGAAAATAGAAAGCTTAAAGAATATCAAAAACGACAGAGATAATCGAGTGCAACAAAACAAGAGTACAGTGCCCGAAAAAAAGGCTCCTCCTCTTCCCAACAACAACTCAGCTGTCAATGCCAAGAGAGTGTAAATCAAAAAGGAGGAACCGAAAAAATAGGAAGCCAAAAGTAAGAAATAACTTGGTGGTGGAAGATCAAAGTCGACCAAGAAGCAGCCTAATCTTCCTCTAATAAACAAGCCTCAGGAGGATAAGAAAAATCCCAAGAGCAACAGAATCAATAGTGAGAAAGAAAATTAGGAACTTGATGAGGAGATGGAGGAAGAGGTCCATTCTAAGATGGACAAAATTGACAAGAAGAAAACCAAAGAAGATGTGAACATTATGAAGTCAACCCTCAAGAACAATAATGTCGGAGAGGAGTACTTCGCTTTCCAAGAAAAAGTCACCAACATTTTGGAGGAACAAGAAGAGGTATTTGCAACTCATATGGCTGCTATCAAAGAAGATGCTAAATTGTTGACTCAATAAAGCGAGCTAATTTCCAAGGTTCAAGGTGTGGGATATGTTGACTTTGATGTGGATTCTTATGTTGACAAGCTTCAGAATGTTGTCAAGAAAAAACTTAAAATGTACAACTTGTTGGCCAAGAAAATTGACCATTTCAAGAAGTGCCTAAGCTAAGAAGAGGAACTTCGGCACAACGTCAAGGATACATTCTACTTTTGACGATGATCGTAATTAATACTAAGTTATGTATCATGATACTATCACATCATTGGCCTACTCAACCTCAGGGATTGGGAAAAAATCCCGACTGAGCTCGTCTGATTTTTAGTACTGATCGCATTCTCGATAAATATAGATTAGACAATAAGCTGCCCTTTCCTTTATTCTCTGGTTAGCCTATGAACTATTAACTATCTCCTGAAAACATTGTATTGCTTTGATATTTACTTTGACCTGAGCATACCATCTCCCTCGATTGAAAAGACCCTCCCACTTGTCCTCAACTACTCCTTCATAGCTAGCTAGACACACGGCCGACCTATTAGTAAAATCTAATTTATTAAAAGTGTTCCTTGAAGATGCGATTTGAATTAAACAAGCTGACAAGCAAAGCTGAGATGTCGACCCAAGAGATTATTTGTTATGACTTGAGCGCAGTATTGCGCTGATCGCAAGGTCGAAACATCCTGTTTCCATGTACTCAACTGCTAACAATCTTGCCAGATGTTCTCCTCCAGGATTATTGAGCCTTTTACCTAAAGCAGAGCTCAGGAAAGTCTTTTTAGAGCAAATTTTCATAAGAAGATGCATAGATAGAGCATAAAGCGAATCTTCAGGGTGCCTTGTCACCAAAAACCTCATAAAGAATATAGATGTGTTGAACTTATTAACTGCTAGACAGCTGAGAGTGCACATTTCATATATAGCTATCTTGATTTGGATAAAATCTGTGTTTTTACTGTGGTTTTTAAACATGTGTACTTTTGATACTTTTTCACCAATTTGAATAATTTTCCTCCATTGTTTTGTCGAAAGAAGACCTTGAAGATAGAGCACCAGGTTTTCGAAGTACTTCATTACTGTTGTCATATGCTCATTTATCAGGTTAACTTTGCCTTCTCCCTAATTATTCCTTCTTTTGCCTCCCTTTTTGATATAAAGACCCTACCGTTACTACGTCTCATCTTCTCTTCCTCCGGGAGCCAAACTGATAAAAAGGTCAAGTCCATCCAGAATGGCTTATTGTTATTTTAGACCTGGAGAACCTCCTTTGTTGATTTATTGAATAAGCAATGCAAGAGATTCTTCTACATTTTGAATGATTCTTTCCATGACTTGATTGTCAGTGTGTTCATGGGAATTTTTCTTCGGGGGAGGAACATGTTCTGCGAAAGAAATAGATTAATCTTCATCTGAATAAAATATAGCTTCTGCTTGTTTGAGAGTAATTCCGATTCCAAAACACTTATGCACATAATCTCTCTCAGCAAGTAGCTCAGGTGAATGAGGATATATCTTTAAAGCACAGTCCAAAATACCAAGGCAAGACTTATCATTTTTCCTGCATAGATAGTCAATGACCATGATATAGTTTGACACATTTTGATGATGTGGATACTTGATCAGAAAAGATGCCAATTCATATGCATAATGCTCGCTGTGCTTGCTTATATGACTGATCGCATCAGAATAGAGCTAAACATAGTCATCGTCATAACAGCTCTTGATTTATTCTAGTAGCGTTTGAGCATTGAAGCCATAACATTCTCGATTCAAGACGACTGAACATATGAACAAAATAACAATGAACTCTGAAGGTAACATCTATTGCTCCTACATTGTCTATGATTTAGCTTATAAATGATGCTCTAGCGTCTTAGCAGCTTACTCATAACTGTGCTACTGTAGATAGGTCTCGCAGATCATATAGACGATGTTAACATCCAAGATGTAGTTATCAAGGGCTTACAAAATCTATCTGCAAAGTAAGTACTCACCTCTTTTGTACCTCAATTTTGCATATTTCTTTACGTACTCTGGTGATTGAGAAATCGTCAACAAACGCTTGTAAGTTGCTACCGCTTTCTTTGACTGGCCAGCTAGTTCAAATGCTTAGGCTCTGCGGACCATAATTTTAGGATCACAAGAAGCAATCTTTAAAGCTCTGCCGTAACAATAGGCAGCTTGGTTAAACATCTTGAGTTCAAAAGACAAATCACCCACTTTCAGCCACTTTTCGAGATTTGGTGGAGACAAGTAGGTACTCATAAACAAATACTCGACAGCTTTGTCAAGCTCTCCATTTTATTCATGCATGTTTCCAAGTAGATGGTAAGGTTCAGGGCTATCAGGAGAAAGTGTGATCATATGTTTGAGCTTTTTAGAGGCCTCTTGAAACCTCCCAAAAATAGAGTCCAACAGAGCTTACTTATATAGCACTTCAGTGGCAGAATTGTTGCGTGAGTTCCTTGAACCTTTTCTACCTCGGATGTGTTTTTTGAGGGTGGCAAGCTCTTACTCTTCCAGTTCTTGGTAAAAGTCTTAGCTATCGTCAAGGTCCTCTGCTTCCTTCATATTATATACAAGAATGAGATAAGAATCGATTTATTTAGAATAGCAAGATCAATTTATTCCGAAGGATTTCTTAAGCTCAATTATCAACTGCCACTCCTCTTTTGTCACTTCAGACTTATAATGTTCCTTCAGGCAGTCAATCGACCTTCTGCTAATCAAAGATACCAGCCTGTCTTTTTGATCAAATTGCTTTCCACTTGCAATGCTAGGGTCCCCTCCCAAAGAAATAGCAACACTACCTGTCACCTTTCGGGCCTCCTTCAATTTTTTGTGATTGTGTTCAATAGACTAAACTGTTCCGAGTTTGATTGGTTTCTCTTTCTAAATAAAAATATTGTTACGCTTCCCTTTTCGTGATAAACAGTGATGGGGGTTCCAATCTTGAGAACTCCAGCTTATACATCAACTCCCAAGACAATAGGATCACTCTTTCTGAAGACAGCTACTTGTTTAAGAACACAAGGAAACACTGCTTACTTTCCTTCTTTCATTCTTCTCGCCTCCTTGACTTCTTCAACATACTTGAAGAAGTAATCTGTTAAGTGATAAATAATGTTAGCTGTGAAAATTTTGATTTAATTCTCTTCAGCATACTTCTGAGCATCAGCAAGCACCTTGATATCAAAGACAAGCATGCACGCATATTCTTTCTTGCGGCGCTCGGGGATTTCGGATAAAGTTGCCTTCATAGCTTTCATCACATCTTCCTTGGAGACTGGACCCACAGTGACATATGATACAGGAATGTCTTTGTCTTTTAAATACAGCAAAAGAGCTTCAAGAGACCCGAGGGTAGAAGCAGCAACTCCCACACCCAAGTTTTCAAGCTTGATTTTCTTTTTGATGCTTTAGAATTCGTTCAACACAATAGCTTTAGCATCTTCCAGATCGTCTTCGGTGTTAGCGACAATGAGAGGAGTGCCAGCAACTGCATTATCTAAGCCTTGAGCAGCAACTTTAACTCCATTAGCTCCCCAAATTTATCTGTGATGAATATATTCATCCTTTATTCTCATTTCCTTCATAGGATGAGGGGTCAACAGTGCTTTGACTTTTGTGACTATCGGTCCCTCGAAACCGAGAATGACAATCTGGTCATCTTTCTTAAGCTTTCCATCAACAAGCATACAATCGATTGTGGTTCCATAGCCTTCAATCATTTTGACCTCCATGACCGTACATCTGAAGGCGTTTTCTTTAACTTTGATTTTTCTCTGAATCTTGCTCATTGTTAGAGAGTACTTTACGATACAAGACAAGAGATCAGGAATACCCTCGCCTGTAATACCTGAGGTTGGAACAAGACTGATGTATTATTCAGGATCTTCGTTTTCCCAATACAGAGCAGCATTATATCCCTTGGCATTGAGCTCACTGATGATTCCCTTGCTTTTAGTTTTGTAATCATTAATAGTCTCGTTACTTTGATCTTTCAGTGCTAAAAATGAGGATGCATCATTCTTTGACTTCCAGTTATAAGAACGATCAATCTTGTTCAAAGCCACCACAAAAGGAGTTTTTTGCTTAGCAAGTAATTCCAAAGATTCAAGAGTTTGATTTTCAAGACCATGTTGCAAGTCAATCACCAGAATAGCAATATCACAGAGACTTGAGCCTCGAGATCTGAGATTACTAAAACTTTCATGACCAGGTGTATCAATGATGAGGAGGCCTGGAACATCAACAGCAACAGGGAAAAAATCTTTGCACTTATTTACTTCCAGGAATAATTTTTCATGAGGGAAGAAGGTAGCGCCAATTTGTTGAGTAATTCCTCCAGCTTATCCTTCTTGAACGTTCGTTTTTCTAATTTTATCGAGGAGAGTAGTTTTTCCTGTATCCACATGACCCAAAATACAACAAACTGGGCTCCTATAGTCACCTTCCTTTCTGGCAAAGTATAGTCTATCATCTTTTAGGACCTTTGATTATTTAGCCTCCTCTTTCTCTCTTTTTTTTCTCTCTTCATTAAGTGCATGCTGAAGTTCTTCTTCAGTGACTTCTTCGTCATCCTCCTTATGTTCCTTGTTGATCATTTCCTGATTAAGAAGAAGTTGCTTTCTTTTTCTTTCCCTTTCTTCTTCAGTCTATCCTTTTGTGTATAAACCTGCTTTCTTTTGCCTTTTTATCTATGCTCTGATCTTGTCAATCCTTATCTTCTCCTCTTCTTATTTTTTTCTCTTGATCTATTCCTCCTCTTTTCTTTGGCGTTCAAGCTCAGCTTCATGCTATTTTCTCAGTCTCTATTGTTATTCCTCAAATTTTTGCTGCTATTCTTGTTTTTTCTTAGCAAGCAAAGCTGCAGCTGATAACTTTGGCTAT
>Ga0100378_1001925_pt1 | contig 21112 bp, 19 predicted proteins | sample CryGeymeta201502_FD_81535 | JGI IMG/M metagenome (GOLD analysis project Ga0100378, IMG submission 81535) | Groundwater microbial communities from Crystal Geyser aquifers in Utah, USA - Crystal Geyser metaG 2015-02 | ecosystem: Environmental > Aquatic > Deep subsurface > Groundwater | place: USA... | reverse complement strand
TTCCATGTGAAGCATTCCCAAAAATCCACAACGAAAACCAAAACCTAAAGCTGCCGAAGTTTCAGGTTCCCAAATAAGCGCAGAATCATTGAGTTGAAGTTTTTCCATAGAGGCACGAAGTTCTTCAAATTCTGTCGTATCTACTGGATAAATTCCTGCAAAAACCATTGGTTTTACATTCTCAAAACCCTCAATCATTTTCTTACACGGCTTAGCTATATGCGTGATTGTATCTCCTACTTTTACCTCTTTGGCTTGTTTGATACCCGAAATAAGATAGCCTACATTTCCAGCTTTTATTTCATTTTGTGGCTTTTGTTCCAGTCCTAAAATACCAATTTCATCAGCTTCATATTCTTTTCCTGTTGCCATAAATTTTACTTTATCGCCTTTTTTGATTGTGCCGTTAATGACTCTAAAAATTACCTCAATTCCTCTGTACGTATTGTATTCAGAATCAAAAATAAGTGCTTGCAGTTCTTCATCAGGATTTCCAACAGGTGCAGGAATACGTTTTACAATCGCATCTAAAATATCTATAATACCTATTCCTTCTTTTGCCGAAGCAGAAATAATATCTTCACGCTCACAACTAATCAAATTCATTATTTCATCTGCTACTACTTCGGGTTGTGCGCTTGGCAAATCAATTTTATTCATGACAGGAATAATCGTCAAATCATTTCCTAAAGCCAAATAAAGATTCGAAATTGTCTGTGCTTCAATGCCTTGTGCTGCATCTACAATCAATAAAGCCCCTTCACAAGCAGCAATCGAACGAGAAACTTCATACGAAAAATCAACATGACCAGGCGTGTCAATCAAGTTTAAGGTATATTCTTCTTTTGTAACAGGGTCTATATAATTCATCTGAATAGCGTGGCTTTTTATCGTAATTCCACGCTCACGTTCCAAATCCATATCGTCCAAAACTTGCGCCTGCATTTGGCGTTCGGTAATGGTGTTGGTGGTTTGGAGAAGACGGTCGGCAAGCGTACTTTTTCCGTGGTCAATGTGTGCAATGATGCAAAAATTTCTGATATTTTTCATACGTTGTTCTTATATAGAGTATTCCCTTTTACGGCTTATGTAGCTCACTCTTTAGAGTGAGTCTTAAAATTATCGTTTCTATTCTAAATTGGGCTAAAATTAATTAACAAAAATACAAATAAAAATTGAGAATAAAAATAGCTTGATGAATGGGAATGTTTTGAAAGTAGCCGATACTCTCCAAAGTATCGTTAAAAACAATTCATTTTTTTTGCTTATAACTCAAAGACTAATTAACTTTATTCAAAATACTTTTAAAATTCCAAATTTCAGTATGATAAATCAAGACTTAGAAAATTACAAGAAAGCAAATACATTAGAAGAAGTAGATAATGCTGTCCGTTTTGATGTGCCTGTTCCTGCTGACCACGAATTTTTTACGGATTTCTCGGACGTTAGAGGAGATTTTGAAGATAGAATGATTTATAAACATCTGAACGTAAATCCTAAAACATATATCTACAACTCAAAAGTAAATAAAAGTAATAAAACATTGCTTTTCTTGGCAGGTATGCGAGGTTCTGGAAAGACTTCTGAACTAGCTAAAATTACTCAAAAGCTCAATCATAAAGAAGCTTTTTTTTGTGTAACTTGTAATATTGACGAGTTAGATTTGAATGATATGGAATATATGGATATTCTTATTTTTCAGATAGAAAAATTAGTAGAACAACTAGACAAGTTAGAAAAAAAACGTATTATTTTAGAGCCTTCAGTTATTGCGTCTTTACAAAAATGGTTTACCGAACGAGTAGAAGAAGCCAACAAAATGATAAAAAGAGAAGGAGGTTTAGAATTAGAAATACAAGCAGGTACACCTAAATTATTCAGTTTTTTATCTCTCACTTCTAAAGTAAAAGCAAACTTGACAGGAAGTAAAGAAAATGCTCAAAAGTTGCGTACTGTTTTCAAAAATAACTTTAGTGACTTTGCCTTGAAAGCAAATGAATTTATCGCTTATGTAAATATTTTATTGAAAAATAATGATATAGCAAATGAAATTTTGTTTGTCGTTGATGGACTTGAAAAGACAACAAATAAAGAAATTCGTAAAAAAATTGTAGTGGAAGAATCGGGTCGTATTCGTCAAATAAAAGTCAATACTATCTTTACTCTACCTATTGAGCTTATGTCGGAAGGAAGAAGATTAGAAGCCTTTAGCACCGTTTCTTCTTTTCCATTTGTCAAAATAAGAGAGCGAAATGGAGAGGTTGTAGAAGAGGCAATTCAAAAATTTATTGAATTTACCTACAAAAGAATAGATAAAAATCTTTTTGATAGCGAAGAAACAGTTAGAGAAGCTATTTTGATGGGTGGAGGTTCGCCTAGAGAATATTTGCGTGTGTTGGAATATGCAAATATACATGCCGATGAAGAAAAGATAGATGGAGAAGCATTACAAAAAGGAATAAAAAAATTAGCTGCACAGACAGCCCAATACCTCAAGAGTGAAGATATTGAATTATTGAAAATTCTCAAAAAGAATAACGAGGATAATAAAATTACTCTTGCAGATGATAAATGGCAGGATTTGATAGAAAAATTAATTATTTTAGAATATAACGATGGAACATATAAGCGTGTAAATCCAATCGTCGAACAATCTGAAATATACAAACAAGAAATAGAAAACTAGAAAACCAAATGGATACATACAAAGAAGAATCAAAATTACTTTTCAAACTGTTACGCACAAAAGCATTTCGATTTATTACCATAAAATACAATCATTATTCTTTGGTAGAAAAAATTAAAGATGATTTAAAAGAATATTTCCCAGAGCGTAAAAGCAAAGAAATAGATGGCTCAAAAACAGATTACAGAAGTTTAGTAGATAGTTATTATGAACTGGAAAGTGGTTTTTTTTTGATAGAAAACTTTGATAAACTCTTAGAAAACACTGAAATTTATCCTGCTCTCAATCAGCGTAGAGATAAACTAGCAAAATATCCGATTGCAATAATTGCTTTTATTTCTCCTTCTGCCCCAAAACTCTATGCTAGAGAAATTATGGAAAAGATGCCTGATTTGTGGTCTTTTCGTTCTTTTATGCTAGATTTAGAAAAAGATATTCAAGCACAAGAAAAGCAAACTCAATTTTCAAACAATCAAAAAGATACTATTTCTATCAGTTCTTTAGGGGGAAATACAGCAACAGAAAAACAGCAAGAAATAAAGCGTTTGGAAAAACTTTTTGCAGAAAATCCAAATGATATTCCTCTTAAAGAAGTGATTTTATCACAACTAGCTACCTTATACACAGATATAGGAGAATATGAAAAATCTAATGAGCTGATAGATAAGTTATTAGAAATTAATACAGACAAAGAAAACGAAGCTAAATTATTGATAGACAAGGGAGATAATTACAAAGCAATAGGAAATTTAGAGAAGTCTTTAGTAGTTTTTAAGAAAAGTCTTGAAATAAGTAGAGAAATTGAAGATAAAACAAGAGAAGGAATTGCTTTAGAACGAGTAGGAGAAACAAATCAAAAATTAGGAAATCTACAACTGGCTTTAGAATTTTTTGAGAAATACAATGAGTTAGAAAAACAACTTCATAAAGAATTTCCTAATACAGTTGAGTTTAAAAATTTACTGGCTATTTCGTATTCTAAATTAGGAGAAACAAATCAAAAATTAGGAAATCTACAACTGGCTTTAGAATTTTTTGAGAAAAGAAAGGAGTTAGGAGAACAACTCTACCACGAGTTTCCTACCAACGTCAATTTTAAAAATGGACTGGCTATTTCGTATTCTAAATTAGGACAAACAAATCAAAAATTAGGAAATCTACAACTGGCTTTAGAATTTTTTGAGAAAGATTTAGAATTACAGGAACAACTCTACCACGAGTTTCCTACCAACGTCAATTTTAAAAATGGACTGGCTATTTCGTATGAAAAATTAGGTTCTTATTTTAAAACGATAAAAGATATAGAAAAAGCTAAGAATTATTATCTAAAAGCTAGAAATCATTATGTAGAACTTACAGAGAAATTTTCAAATTATGCTGAATTTCAACGCAATCTAAACTGGGTAGAAAATCAATTAAAACAACTCCAATAAAAAAAATGTCCCAAGACTACGACAAAATCTTCAAAGAAAATATAGAACAGATTGCGCTTCCTTTGGTAGAAAAATTATTAGGTATTCGTCTTGAAAAGCTCGTCGAAATTACAGTAGATTTACAGCAGACCATCGAACGAAAACCTGACTTCATCAAAAAAGTAGTGCATAAAGATTCTAAAAAGGATTATATTTTACATATTGAGTTTCAAGTGGTTGATGAACCAAAAATGTTGCATCGTATGTTGGAATATTATGCGTTGATGTTTCGTAAACACGAGCTTACACTCAAACAAGTCGTTTCTTATATTGGAGAAGGAAAAGCAAAAATGAACACAAAAATCAATCACAATGATTTGAATTTTGAGTTTAGTCTTGTCAATGTTCAAGAGATAGCCTATACCGATTTTTTAAATTCTGATAAACCAGAAGAGGTAATTTTGGCTATTTTAGCAAATTTTCAAAATAAAAAACCAGAAATAGTCATTTCATCTATTCTGCAACGAATAATAAAACTTACCAAACCCAACTTAAAGCAACTAAAATACGTTAAACAGTTAGAAATACTATCTCTTTTAAGGGATTTACAAGAAGAAACATTAAACCAATCCAAAAATATGGCACTAATATTCCCAATCGAAAAAGATATTCGCTTTCAGCAAGGAAAACGAGAACAAGCAACTTTAGCAATTAAAGGCTTTATGGAGCAAAACGTTCCAAAAGAAAAAATAGCCGAATATTTACAAGTTCCTTTAGAATTTGTAGAAAAAGTTATTAAATCTATGAAAAAGTAAAATTTATAAAATACAAACCTTTATAGGAATTTGAACAAATCAAATTCCTATTTTTTTGATTCTAAATGTATATGATTTCAAACTTTTTCTTGTAAAACTAATTTTCTTATTGTAGATTGCTATATAACAAAGTCCTCAACGACGGCAAAGCTTCGTTGACGGTTAAAAAAACATTTTTTCACCTCATGCAAAAGACACCATTTTATGCCAAAAAAAATTCTTATCATAGACGATGAAGCTGCCATTCGTCATACGCTCCGAGATATTTTGGAGTACGAAAAGTACGAAATAGATGAAGCCAAAGACGGACAGCAAGGTCTTGATATGTTGCTTATCAATAATTATGATGTGGTTTTGTGCGACATCAAAATGCCAAAAATGGACGGCATAGAAGTATTACAAAAATCTACCGAACTAGGTAGGGAAAATGCTTTTATTATGATTTCGGCACACGGAAATATCGAAACTGCCGTCGAATGCACCAAAAAAGGAGCGTTTGATTTTATCGAAAAACCACCCGACTTAAACCGTCTTTTGGTTACGATTCGTAATGCAATGGAAAAAACCCAACTCGTTACGGAGACTAAAACACTAAAGAAAAAAGTACCCAAAACGATTGACATCATCGGAGAATCACAAGTCATTCAAGACGTAAAAGAAACTATCGAAAAAGTTGCGCCTACTGATGCTCGTGTCATGATTACAGGCCCTAATGGCTCGGGTAAAGAACTGGTAGCTAAGTGGTTACACGAAAAGAGTGAACGTTCTTCGCATCTTTTAGTAGAGGTAAACTGTGCTGCCATTCCTTCCGAACTTATCGAAAGTGAGCTTTTCGGACATGAAAAAGGTTCTTTTACTTCGGCTATCAAACAGCGTTTGGGAAAATTTGAATTAGCAGATAAAGGAACTTTATTTTTGGATGAAATTGGAGATATGAGTCTTTCGGCACAAGCAAAAGTTTTACGTGCTTTGCAAGAACACAAAATTACTCGTGTGGGTGGCGATAAAGAAATCAAAGTTGATGTTCGTGTAGTGGCTGCAACCAATAAAAACCTAAAGGAAGAAATCAAAAACGGAAACTTTAGAGAAGATTTGTATCATCGTTTGGGAGTTATTTTGATAAAAGTTCCACCTCTCAATGAGCGTAGAGATGATATTCCTCTTTTAGTAGAACACTTTTTGGATCAAATTGCTACTGAATATGGCGAACCCAAAAAGAAAATTGATTCAGCAGCTCTAAAAGAACTTCAAAAACACGACTGGACAGGAAATATTCGTGAACTCCGAAATGTAGTCGAAAGACTTATCATTATGAGTGGAAAAGGAATTACTGCCGATGATGTAAAAAAACACGCCTAATTTGAATTTGATAAAACTCAATTTCAAATAAGGAAATATCCCAAAAAGCGTGTAAATTGTAAAAGTTATAGGGTTGAATTTATTTTATAATTTGACCCTATTTCTAAATACAATAACTTCTAGTTTCATATCTATTTAATGACTAGATTTGATTAAAATAAAGCCAACGTCTGCATCACAAAAAGATGCAAAGCAAAAATAAAAACAATAGCAGAAAGCACAACCTTCCAACGATTTTTTGTAAAATCAAAATATTTTATAAAAACAAAGCCGAGTAAAAGACCTACCAAAACTACTAATATTTGAGCTACTTCCAAGCCAATATTAAATCCCAAAAGAGGTAAAAATAAAGATTCAGGCAGCATCTGACGCAAATAATTTGCAAAACCCAAACCATGTATCAAACCGAAAAGTAAGGCTATACTATAACGACGAACCATTGTAGAAGAATTGATTTTTTCTACATTTTGATTGTTGTTTTCTTCCATTTTTGTAACAAAATTCAAGATACAAACAATAATAATCGTCAAAGGAATCAGCCATTCAATTACTGCACTAGGAATAGGAGAAATATCCGAAACCGTCAAAAGAAGCGTAACCGAATGCCCCACCGTGAAAGCAGTAACCAACATAAAAACCCTTTTCCAATCCGAAAAAGTATAAATTGCACTCAACGCCAAAATAAAAAGTAGATGGTCGTAACCCTCTGGAAATTGAAGAATATGTTCGATTCCCATTCCTAAAAAAGTAAAAAACTCGTTCATAAAAATTGGTTATTTGTGTTGAAAAATAAAATCAACCCTAGAAAAAAATGCACAACATTAGATTTTACCAAAACGGAGATAAAAAAGCACTTATAAAATTAATTCAACTCAATATCCCAACTTATTTTGATAGTTCGGAAGAAGACGAATTTGTAGAATATTTAGAAAATAAGCGAGAAGATTATTTTGTAATAGAAGACAAAAATACAAATCAAATTATTGGCTGTGGAGGAATTAACTATTTTTTTGATGATAAAGATATTAGTAGAGATGCCAACAACGGTAAAAATTTAGCTCGTATTTCGTGGGATATTATTCATCCCAGTTTTCAAGGGCAAGGAATAGGCAAAAAACTTCTTTTACATCGAATAAATCAGATTAAAAGTAAGGAAATCCAACTTATTATAGTCAGAACAAGTCAATTAGCGTATAAATTTTATCAAAAAGTAGGTTTTGAATTAGAGAAAACTGAAAAAGATTTTTGGGCAAAAGGATTTGATTTGTATCAAATGAAAATGAATTTATGATTACCTACACACTTTATTTATCAACGATTCGGCTTCTGAACACCCAAAACGATTAGCTGATTTAAGGTGCAAACAAATATCTCTAGTTGCTCTATTCTGATTTATTTCTAAAGCAATTTGAGCCAAACGATAATGTCCTTTTCCGAATTTTTTATCCAAACGAACGCATTTTTCTAAATCTATAACTGCGTCTTTAAGTTCATGAAGCAAATAATGTGCTTCTGCACGATTATAGTACGCCATTTTTTCAGAAGCATTGAGCATGACAGCTTTATCTAAGTCTTTTATCGATTCATTTCCTTTGTTTAAAGTCAAAAAAAGTTCTCCTCTTTCCAAATACATATCTGCGACATGTTCGTTGAGAGCAATCGCTTTGTTATAATCTTCTATGGCAGCTTCGTACTCTTTGAGTATTTTTTTGGCTTTGGCACGATTATAAAAATATCGATAATCTTTTTTGTGAAGTTTGATAGCTTTATCTAAATCTTCTTTTGCTTTTTCGAATTTATCAAGTTCTAAATAAGCAGCACCACGCAAATTATAGGCTTCATGGCTACTAGAGTTTTTTTTAATAGCTGTATTCAAAATAGGAATTGCCTCTTCAAACTTTCCATCTAACATCAACTGACGTGCATTTTCTGTATATTTTTTGACAGAAGGTTTACAAGAAGATGCCGTAAATAAAAAGGCACTAAAAATAATTAGAAAATAAATTATTCTAGTAAAAGAGTAAATTATTTTTGTTGTTGGTGTGTTTTTATATTGTATTAGAATATTACTTTCAACAGAATCGGTAGTATTTGATTCACTACATAACCGACTGCTAGACTGATTCTTTGATTTCATTAGGGTAAACAAATAATTAAAATAACTTTAAGATAGGATTATATTTATTTTTACTCTAAACAATGCAAAAAAGTTGCCTTTTTAGATTTTAATAGTTCAATTTTTAGTATAAGTCAAGATAACGTTATAATCAATCTTCAATTTATTCAACTTAGTTATCTTAAAATTCATTTATAAATTTTGAATAAAATAATTATTTTGCTTGCAACTTAATAATCAAAAATTGCGTCTAGTTTCTGAATTAATAAAAATTTACTAAAACAAAACACAATTTAATTTAATTTATTTTCATGAAAAACATTTTTTTTTCAATCTTATTTTTGATTCTTCTTAATTTTACACCCTATTCTTCTGACTACTTAAATTAAAACAAAAAAATGAGATACATTTCCATAAAAGAAACATATCTCATTTTTAATATATCAGAAACTATGTTAGTTTGAGAAATTGATAAATCTAAATTTATCTTTTTCCACCACCTCCACCACGGTTGTTTCCACCACCAGAGTTTCCACCACGGTTATTACCACCACGGTTTCCTCCTTTAGCGTCTCCACCACCTTCATTTCTGTCATTACGATTTCCACCACGACGGTTTCCACCACGGTCATTTCTGTCATTACGGTTTCCACCACGGCGATTACCACCACGGTCATTTCCACCACGTCCACCACCACGTTCTTGCTTCTCAGCAAGTGCAGCAGGAGATAAATCTTGCTTTCCGTAAAGCTGACCTTTATAGATCCATACTTTAATACCTATTTTTCCATAGATAGTATTTCCTTCACTTACAGCATAATCAATATCAGCACGAAGTGTGTGAAGAGGCGTGCTTCCTTCTTTATAAAGTTCTACACGAGCCATCTCAGCCCCCCCCAAACGACCAGCCAATTTGACTTTGATACCTTCAGCTCCTGCACGCATAGCAGCTTGGATCGCTTGTTTCATCGCACGACGGTGTGACATACGAGCTTCTAATTGTTGAGCAATATTTTCACCTACCAAACGAGCATCCATTTCTGGGCGTTTGATTTCGAAGATATTGATTTGTACTTCTTTGGAAGTCAATTTTTGAAGTTCGTTTTTGAGGTTATCTACCTCTTTACCTTCACGTCCGATTACTACGCCAGGGCGAGAAGTATGAACAGTAACGGTAATGCGCTTGAGAGTACGTTCGATGATAATTTTAGAAATACCACCACGTTGAATTCTAGCACGAATATATTTACGAATTTTTTCGTCTTCTACGAGCTTGTCAGCGAAAGTTTTGCCACCGTACCAGTTTGAGTCCCAGCCTTTAACAATACCCAAGCGAAAGCCAACAGGATTTACTTTTTGTCCCATAGTGTTAGTTTTTAGTTATTCTTGGTTTGATTTGTCGTTTGATTCCAAAGCCTCTGCTGCTTGCTCTGCTGCCTGATTCGCAATCGATTCAGTCATGTCTGCAAGTGAAGCACCTTCTGATGGTAATCCAACAACAAGTGTAATGTGGTTAGAACGCTTACGCACACGGTGAGCACGTCCTTGAGGAGCTGGTTGAATGCGTTTGAGCATTTTACCACCATCAACAAAAACAGTTTTTACAACTAAGCTACCAATTTGGTTAGCGAAATCTTCGTGTTTAACTTCCCAGTTGGCTACAGCCGAAAGAAGTAATTTTTCCATATAACGAGCACCAACTTTGGGCTCAAATTTTAACATATTTATTGCAGAACTTACTTTTTTTCCACGTATCATATCAGCGACTAAGCGCATTTTACGTGGAGATGTAGGTACGTTCTGTAATTTAGCAACAGCTTCCATTTATTAATTGTTTAGAAAGGTGAAACAGAATTAAAAAAAACGACTACCTTACTTCTTACCACGCTTATCTTTCTTAGCAATATGCCCACGAAAGTTGCGAGTAGGTGAAAATTCTCCTAATTTATGACCAACCATGTTGTCAGTTACATAAACAGGAATGAATTTATTGCCGTTATGAACAGCAAAAGTATGTCCGATAAAGTCTGGAGAAATCATAGAACGGCGAGACCAAGTCTTGATGACGGTCTTCTTGCCAGTCTGCTCTAAAGCAGCTACTTTTTTCTCTAAGCGATAGTCTATATAAGGACCTTTTCTGAGTGAACGAGCCATAATTAAGAGTTACGAGTTTTACGACGAGTAATAATAAAGCTATTGGAGTATTTATTGACCTTGCGAGTCTTTTGTCCTTTAGCATATAAGCCATTGCGTGAGCGAGGGTGACCACCAGATGATTTCCCTTCACCACCACCCATTGGGTGATCGACAGGATTCATTGCAACACCACGAGTACGAGGGCGACGACCTTGCCAACGCTTACGACCAGCTTTACCCATAATTACGTTCATGTGGTCGCCATTAGATACTGTACCAACAGTAGCATAACACGTACCTAGAATCATGCGAGTTTCACCAGAAGGAAGTCTAAGAATAGCATATTTGCCATCACGAGCTACCAATTGAGCATAAGCTCCAGCACTACGAGCAAGGCTTGCACCTTGACCAGGTTTCATTTCAATACAATGTACGATTGTACCTAAAGGCATAAGACCAAGAGGAAGACAGTTTCCTACATCTGGAGTAGCATTCTCTCCAGACATAACAGTTTGTCCTACTTTGATTCCTTGAGGCGCAATCATATACGCTTTTGCACCGTCTGCATAAAAAAGCAGAGCGATACGAGCCGTTCGGATTGGGTCATATTCGATAGTCTTCACCGTAGCAGGAACACCATGCTTTAAACGTTTGAAGTCTATGATACGGTAGCGTTTTTTGTGTCCACCACCACGTTGACGAATTGTCATTTTCCCTGATCCGTTACGACCACCAGACCTTTTCCAAGGTGCTAGTAAAGACTTCTCAGGAGTGCTTGTCGTAATTTCCTCAAATGTAGGAGCAATACGAAAACGCTGACCTGGAGTCATTGGTTTTAACTTTTTAACAGCCATGTTGATTTTGATTAAACGAAAAAGGCTTTGCAGCACAATAACTTCAGTTATCAGTTATCAGCAACCAGTAATCAGTTAAATACTTTTAACTAACTAGCTTTCACCTTGAATACGAAATTCATGATAAATGAATAACCGTTTTTCTGCGCTATTACTGCTACTTTTTCGTGGTTTCTTCTATTAAGAAACAGTACAACTAAAATGAAAAAAAAGAGAACTAGCCTTGACATTAATAAAATAACGATTAGTGATTCGTGTTTAGTGATTAATGAATTGCTAATTATTCATTGGCATTTAATTCATCACTTCTCACTAAAAGTTAATCCCTATTTATGTTCTCTTACAGAATAAAAAAAGAAGTTTTTTAATTAGTGTTTAGTTCTCAATGATTAGTGATTAATTGAATACAAAATAGATATGAATCACATTTATTTCATTAACTAATCACTTATCACTAAAAACTAATCACTATTTATGCTTCTTCAGTATCAAATATATCAATTGCGCTTCCTTTTTCAAGTTGCACAAATGCTTTTTTGTAAGTCGATGTATGACCTTTAGTAATTGCCGTTTTCAAATAACGATATTTCGGTTTACCGAAAATAATTGCTGTACGTACCTTAACAACTTTAGCATCTTGGTCTGCATACATTTTTTCAACAGCAGTTTTGATTTCTGCCTTTGTAGCTTTTTTATCTACAATGAAAACATATACACCATTTTCGTTCATTGCTGTTGCTTTCTCGGTAATTACAGGCTTTTTCAAAATAGTTTTCATATTTCTTTTCTAATTTAACTTTTTAAAAAATTGTAATAAAATTAGAACTAAACAATTACAATCTTAATTTACTTTTTGCAAGTGTATTATATTCGTAATTTTTAATTCGTAATTCGTAATTGTCTAGTTAGCTTCAGCTTGAATTACTTCTAATGCACCTTCTGCAAGTACTACCACATCACTATTCATGATATGATAGGTATGTAATTGATTTGCTGGCAAAACTTTAGTTTTTGGCAAGTTGCGAGCCGAACGATATACTACATCGTTTTGTTCTCCTGTTACAACTAGCACTTTTTTACCTGAAAGATTTAGGTTATTGAGTAAAGCAATAAACTCTTTCGTTTTTGGAGTATCCATTACTAGATCTTCCATTACTGTAATTGCTTCTGCTTTTGCTTTGTGAGAAAGAGCCGATTTACGAGCTAATTGTTTTACTTTACGGTTCAATTTGAAGCCATAATTACGAGGCTCTGGTCCAAAAATACGACCACCCCCTACAAATACAGGAGATTTGATACTACCTGCACGTGCGCCTCCAGTTCCCTTTTGGCGTTTGATTTTACGAGTTGAACCCGACACTATACCTCTATGTTTAGAAGAGTGCGTTCCTTGACGTTGGTTAGCTAAGTATTGCTTAACGTCTAAGTAAATAGCATGGTCATTTGGTTCGATGGCAAATACGCTGTCTGAAAGTGTAGCGTTTTTACCGATTTCTTTTCCTTCTTTATTTAAGATGGGTAATTCCATAATGATATTTCGTTTTTTGTTATTGTTGGTATTTATAATAATACCGACAACGGCAAGATTGGAATGAAAGTAATCTAAAAGTAAATTCTGAAATAGTAATTATTTTATACTGCTCAGATAAATTACAAGTTAAAATTAGAGTTGAATTTAATTCAGTATCTATAAAATTAACGTTGAATAAGAATAGTAGAATTGTTTGCACCTGGAACTGCACCTGAAACGACAATAAGATTTGCCTCAGGCATAATTTTTTCTACACGCAAGTTTTTCACTTTCACACGATTACCACCCATACGCCCAGCCATACGCATACCTTTGAATACACGAGAAGGATAAGAAGAAGCACCAATTGAACCGGGAGCACGTAAACGGTTATGCTGACCGTGAGTAGCTTGACCTACACCACCGAAGTTATAACGCTTAACTACACCTTGAAAACCTTTACCTTTAGAAGTTCCGACAACATCTACAAATTGACCTTCTTCGAAAAGATCTGTAACGCTTAGTTCCTGACCTACTTCGTAAGTTGTTTCAGATTCTACACCCATGTTACGAAACTCTACAAGTTTGTGTTTAGGAGTAGTTCCTGACTTTTTGAAGTGTCCTTGAAGTGGCTTAGGAGTATTTTTTTCTTTACGCTCTCCAAAACCCATCTGTACGGCACAATAACCGTCTGTATCTTCAGTCTTGACTTGTGTAACGACACAAGGACCAGCTTGTATTACTGTGCATGCGACACTGCGTCCATCGGCATCAAACAAACTAGTCATTCCGATTTTTTTACCAATTAAACCTATCGGCATTATACTGGAATTTAATTATTAGGCGAAGTCATAAAAGCATAAATTTATTTTCATTTGTAAAAAACAAAAAATCCATTTCCCAAAAATTTACTTTTATACCTCTAAATTTGAATAATTGAAGAAAAATAGTGGTTTGATTATCAACATTTTACAATAAAAAAATTATAAAAATGCTGCTTAAAAAACATAGTCTTCCTATATTTGGGAGTGCAAAAATACTAACTCTTTAATTAACAAGCAACTAATAAGCTAAAATAAATTGAGAAAAATGTAGAAGTGCAGTATATTTCTAAAGTTTTTGTTCTGATAATTTGTATCTACACAAAATAACAGAATAAAAAGTATTTGTTTTCTTTTTATAAAAATTCGTAATTTTGATGTATGCCAAAATTTTTAACAGGACATAACCTAAATCATAAAGTAGGAGAAATTATCGAAAAAGCTGAAAAAAGATTAATTCTTATTTCGCCTTATATTCGTTTGCATTCCTATTACAGAAAATTATTACAAGTAAAACTCATCAATCCCAATCTTGAAATAATTGTTCTTTTTGCCAAAAGTGGTGCAAATCCTATGAAAAATATTGCTGTAAAAGATGTAGAATTTTTCAAACAATTTACTAATATTGAACTTCGGATTGAACCCAAATTACACGCAAAATATTACGCCAACGAAAAAGAATCTATTCTGACTTCGATGGATTTGTATGATTATTCACAAGAAAATCATATTGAAGCTGGCGTTTTGAGTACTTCTAATGTTTTTAATAATATTTTGGGAGATTCTTTTGATATTCAAGCCTACGACCATTTTCTTACCGTGGTAGCAAAAAGTGAAATTATTTATAAAGCTGTTCCAGAATATTCGTATAATTTACTTGGGCAGAAAAAATTTAAAGGCGTTACTATTGAAATTGATTTGATTCCTTTTGAATGACTTTGGGAAATGGGAATTAGGAATTAGGAAATAGGAAATAGGCTAAAATATTTTATCTTCTTTATTATCCTATCAATAAGATTCTAAAAGATATTTATCGAAAATCCTATTGATTCAATCTACTTTTTTCAAAAAAAATACGTATTTTAGGATATAGGTTATAATTTTGTTAGAGTATACAAGATAATTGTAATCCTTTCATATAAAATTATCAATCATTTTTTCCGTCCTAACAAACAACAAGCAAAAACTCATCACTTTCCAATTTTATAGATTATGAATCCATTAGAAAAAGCCTTGCAGGAAGCAAAACAACAAGAAAAAAAAGAACAACAACAAGAAACACTACAAAACGAAAATCAAAATAAAGAAACTCAAATAGAAACAACTCAAAATGCCCTTCCTAAAAAACCAAAAAGTCCTTTGGATATGATTTTTGACGAAGAACCACAAGAAGAAATAAAAGCAGAAATTCAAAATGTTGTTCCTAAAAAAGCAATAAATCCTTTAGATATGCTTTTTGAGGATTTTAAAGACGATGAACAAGAAGCACAAAAACAAGAGGTACAAAAAGAACAAGAAGTAAAACAGGAAAAGAAAGAACAACAACCCACTTCTTTTACTAATCCTTTGGATAGAAACGATGCTTTTTCAGAAGAGGAAATGAATCAGCTAAGAGAAGAACTAGAAAACCTACATAAACAAAATGAACCAAAAGAAGAAAAAATAGAAGAAGTAAAGGAAAACATCGAGCTAGAAATTGAATCAGAATATGTGTCAGAAGAAGAAATCGAAAGTGATTTTTTTAAAAATATAGAGTTTTCAGAAGATTTGCCAAAGCCTAAAATTCATCTAAATGGATTTGCCAAAAAATCAAATGATGATACAAAAGAAGAGAAGCAAACCGAAGTGGAGGAAAATCAAGAAAAAACACCTGCCATAACAAACGAAACAGAAAATGACCTATCTTTGCCTTCTTTAGAAGACAAAATCAATTCCATTCAAAAAGAATTAGAAATGGAAACGGATTTGTTTGAAATTAAACACCTAAAAGACTCAATAGAAGAGCAAGAAATGCAACAAAAACACACAACAAACCAACAAATTGAAGAATTGCCTACTAATGTGATAAACGACGTAGAACAACAAATTGCAGTAGAGGCTATTTTGAAACAAGAAATTGAAGATGAAAAAATAATAGTTTCTCAAGAAGAAAAAACAGAAATTAGAAAATCATATTCAGAAGAAGAAATGATTTTTGATAGAACTGATATTTCTGATGAGCAGCTTATTCATTTATACAAATCGCTTCTGATGCCTCGCTTGATTGAGGATAGAATGCTGATTGCACTTCGTCAGGGCAAGATTTCAAAATGGTTTTCGGGATATGGACAAGAAGCCATCTCTGTCGGAATTGCAGAAGCGATTCAAACAGACGAATATTTATTGCCACTTCACAGAAATTTAGGTCTTTTTACTTCACGCAAAATAGAACTTAAAAAACTTTTTGCACAGTTTCAAGGCAAAAAAGAAGGTTTTACGAAAGGTAGAGATAGGTCGTTTCATTTCGGAACAAATGAACATCATATTGTCGGAATGATTTCGCATTTGGGGCCTCAACTGACTGTTGCAAACGGAATTGCTTTAGCTGATGTTTTGGAAAATAAAAAGCGTGTTACAGTTACTTTTACTGGCGATGGTGGAACTTCGCAAGGAGATTTTCATGAAGCTCTCAATGTAGCTGCCGTTTGGGATTTGCCTACTATTTTTGTGGTGGAAAATAATGGTTATGGACTTTCTACACCAAGTCATGAGCAGTTTCGTTGTAAGCAATTTATTGATAAAGGAATTGGCTACGGAATGAAAGCCGTACAAGTAGATGGAAATAATATTTTAGAAGTTTATTCTACTGTTAAGAAATTGGCTGAAGAAATGCGTGAAAATCCTCGCCCTGTTTTATTGGAAATGATAACTTTCCGTATGCGTGGACACGAGGAAGCATCAGGAACTAAGTATGTACCAAAAGAACTTTTTGAGGTTTGGGAGAAAAAAGATCCAGTTATTAATTATGAAAAATTCTTAGTAGAAAATACTATTCTGACAGAAAAAGAAACAAAAGAAATTAGAGAAGGATTTTTTGAAAACATAAAAAATGCCCTAGACAAAGCCTTAGAATTGCCTAAGATTGTTCCAAATACAGAAGAGGAAGTTGCAGATATGTATGCTCCTCATGAGCAAGAACTTATTGCTCCAATTAGTAGTAATCAAACTCAAAAACGTTTGATTGATGCTATTTCAGATTCACTACGTCAAAGCATGGAACGCTACCCAAAAATGACTATTATGGGGCAAGATGTGGCTGATTATGGTGGTGTTTTCAAAATTACAGATGGTTTTGTAGAGCAGTTTGGAAAAGAGCGTGTCAGAAATACACCTCTTTGTGAGTCTGCTATTGTGGGTGCAAGTTTAGGACTTTCTATTCGTGGCTGGAAGGCTGTCATGGAAATGCAGTTTGCTGATTTTGTAACGTGTGGATTCAATCAAATTATTAATAATCTAGCTAAATCTCATTACCGTTGGGGACAAAATGCTGATGTTGTGGTTCGTATGCCAACAGGTGCAGGCGTTGCAGCAGGGCCTTTTCATTCACAATCTAATGAAGCGTGGTTTGCTCATACTCCAGGGTTGAAAGTTGTTTATCCATCTTCTCCCTATGATGCAAAAGGTCTTTTGAATGCTTCTATTGAAGACCCAAATCCAGTTATTTTCTTCGAACATAAAGCTCTCTATCGTGCCATTTCAGAGGATATTTATGATGATTATTATACACTTCCTATCGGAAAAGCTGCCACCATCTTAGAAGGCGAAGATGTCAGTATTATTACCTACGGAATGGGGGTTCATTGGGCAAAAAAGGCAGCTCAAGAACTGAATGAGGAATTGGGAGATAGTCATTCTTTAGAAATTTTGGATTTAAGAACACTACTTCCTTGGGACAAAGAAGCAGTTTCAGAAACGGTTAAGAAGACAGGAAAAGTAATTATTTTACACGAAGACTGCCTAACTGGTGGAATCGGTGGAGAAATTTCGGCTTGGATTGCAGAACATCATTTTACAAATCTTGATGCGCCAATTATGCGTGAGGGAAGTTTGGATACGGCTGTTCCGTTTAGTGCCGACTTAGAGAAAAATTTCTTGCCTTATGAACGTTTTGTAGAGAAACTTAAAAAATTATTGCTGTATTAGAATAATGCAGTATTTATTCAATATTAAAATGCCACAGAAATTATTTTTTGTGGCATTTTTTAGTTCTCTTCAAAAAAAGCCTTTATCTTTGAATTTTATTTATTGAAGCTATTTAAGAATAACCATTCTTAAATAACTTCATTTTTATATCTCTAATTTTTATGAATTAAAATGACTTTAAAGGATAGTTTAGACAGAGAAAATAATAGTATTGGTTTTTTGAGAGTTGTTTTGGCTACTTTAGTAGTTATTCAACATGCTTATGTCCTTCGTCCTTTAGGAAAAGAGCCTATTGGAAATATAATGGAAGGGCTTAGTTTGGGAAATTTAGGTGTCTATGGTTTTTTTATGATTAGTGGCTATCTCATAACTGCTAGTTTTATTCATTCGAAATCATTTACTAACTTTCTTTGGCGCAGAATATTACGTATTTTTCCAGCCTTTTGGGCGTGTCTTTTAGTTACAGTTTTGTTTTTTGCTCCTATTGCTTATTATATCCTCAACTCTACTTTAGATGGGTATTGGTTGGGTGGTCAAACAGACTCTCCTTTTAGTTATTTATACAAAAATCTATTCTTATCTATCCACCAAGCAGATATTAATGGAATAATTACTAGTGCTACAGAACAAGGTATTTTAGCAGAGCAAAGTTTTAATGGTTCGCTTTGGACACTTATCCATGAGTTTAGGTTATATATTTTGACTGGAGTTATAGGCTTTTTCTTGTTCAAAAGGCCTAAAAGATATTGGATTTTTTATGTCATTTTTATTTTATATACAGTACACCATTTTTTAGATTCCGAAAAAAGTAGAATTTTATACCGTCTATATGTAAACAACGCAACTGTTCTTTTACCTATTTACTTTTTTATAGGCTCTTGTTTTTATCTACTTCGTGGCAAAATAAAAATTAATACGATTGGAATTATACTAGCTATTTTAGTAACAGCAATTAGTGTTTATTTTGAGTTTCATTATTATGTATTTCCGTTTACTTATGCGTATATTTTACTATGGTTGGCAGTAAAATTACCTTTTACGGACTGGGAAAGAAAATATGGAGATTATTCGTATGGAATTTATATTTATTCTTTTATCATTCAGCAGATTTTCATCTTAAAAGGTTGGATAGTTGATATGCACCCTTTGGTTTTTAGTCTTATTTCATTATTTGCGACATTACCTTTCGCATTTTTGAGCTGGAAACTGGTCGAAAAACCTGTATTGCGCTTAAAAAATTGGAATATGAGAAAGGAATATGATAACTTCTTTACTAAAAAAAATAAAAAAGCTCAATCAGATGTATAGTAAATGTTATCACATTCATTTACAGGTCTAATAATTAGCAAGTTATAAAAAGTAAAATAGTTTTGCTTTCCGTAGCGATAAGTTTGCAAACCTATCGCTACGGAAAAATGAACAGTACTAAATTCTGTGATAACGTTTAATGACTATCTTTTTCATAAAACAAAACGCAAAGGCAATTTAAAGTCTTCTGTTTCTTCTTGCCAAATCATAGAATTAATCTTCCAATCTCCTTTGATTAATAACAATTCCATACTTGCCATTCCTTTTTTGTTTTCGATGTTTTTGTCGTAATAACAAATCTCAAAACCACCAAAACGCTGTGCAATGTGTCCAAACTGTTCTACTTTGTAATTGAGTTCTCGCACATAAAAAGGAGGAAAATCGTTTTGTTGAATCTGTGAGCGAAACAAACTAATAAATCTATCAACAGACAAACGAATCGGCTCACCATACGTATTATTTGCCATGATAGCAGAAGGCGTAAAACAGTTTCTCAGTTCGTTCCAAATTGGCTTTTCATTTCCATTATTTCCATAAAAAGACAAAACACGGTACATCTGTGCTACTCTGACATTTACATCGTCAGTAGGAGGCATAATATCTTCAAAATCTTTCATAGTACCATTTTCAATACTACTCTTCAAATTACTAATATCTACATTAGTTTGCTCTAAATCTTGCTTTATTCTTTCCAAAAGGTCTGTTTTTTCCAAAATTGTTGCCATAGTAGTTTTATTTTTAAGGATGAAGGAAGGAATTGAATAACTGATTTCTTTAAAAATCTACGATAAGTGGTAAAAAATAACGACTTTAATAAAGATACAAAAAACTTTTTATAGTACAAATTTTAAAACTAAAAATCAGTAGGGAAAATTATACTCTGCCCCTCAAATTATCTCTTAAAACTTGTTTTACTCAATAGCGTTACAGTAAAAAACGATAGAAAAGCCAAGGAAAATATATTTAAACCTATCTTTTTACAGCACTTTGATAAGTTTTTTATTGTAAAATTGCTTATCTTTCAATAGATTTACGAATAGATATTCAAACTACGTGTTAAACATTTTTTGCCTTTATTATTTTATGCGTATATTTTTAGCGTAACCATTTTACGTAAAAAAAATTACAGTATTAATTATTAGAATAAATTTATAGTATAATCAATTACCTATGTTAAATCTTCTCTTAGAAATCGGTGCAACAGACAAATCCTTTTGGGATTATTCCTTCAAAATCGGAGATGTAATTTTACTTTTGCTACTCGGTTTTGGTGCATACCAAGGTTACCTAAAAGGAATTATTGTCGAACTATTATCTTTATTTCTACTCATTTTTATTATCTATTGGGTAATGACAGGTACTTTTTATGGATTTGATTCCTTGAGAGATAACCCTTCAGTAGGTGAGTTTTCCAAACGTACCACACCATTCCTAACTTTTATCATTGTTACGATTGTCCTTTCAGTAGCATTGCAGTTTTTAGCAAATTGGAGTAGAAAGTTTTTGAGTTTTACTCTTTTTGGTTCTGCAGATTCTTTTATTGGAGGTATTTTTAGTCTTATAAAATACTGTTTTGTTATTGGACTCGTAATGACTCTTTGTATTGATATTGGGCTTTTCCAAGAGGACGAAATTAGAGCAAAATCATTGCTTATGCCTTTAGTAATGGATGTTTTTACATATATAGTAATTGTATTAGATGGAATAGGAGTAGATATAAATGACCTTTTAGTAGGTATAAAAAGTTTGCTTGAAAGACCTTAAAAACAACACTTTGCTTTTCTAAAAAAGCCTAAAATATCTTTTTCTACAATTAACATGAGTGACATTTATAAAATCTAAAATAGTCCTTTCCTAGCAACAAAGTTGCGTAACCTTTGTAGAATGATAATAAAAAATAAATTTCAAAAGCT
>Ga0100378_1001912_pt1 | contig 21196 bp, 18 predicted proteins | sample CryGeymeta201502_FD_81535 | JGI IMG/M metagenome (GOLD analysis project Ga0100378, IMG submission 81535) | Groundwater microbial communities from Crystal Geyser aquifers in Utah, USA - Crystal Geyser metaG 2015-02 | ecosystem: Environmental > Aquatic > Deep subsurface > Groundwater | place: USA... | reverse complement strand
TATTCTTTTTAGGGTGGTTGATCTGGAGGGAGCTCAGCCCATAGGTAGTTGTAAGGTTGTTGAAGGCACTTTCAGAGAAGAAGTCAGTAAGGCCATAAGCAAAAGGAAGTAAACTTTCATAGCCAATATGCTTCGCGTATATTCTGACGCCACCAGGAACCATGTTGACTGAAAAATAGTTGCCTTTTGAAGACTATTCATCATTATTAATGAATTTCTTTACAATCTTCAACAAGGACAAAGGCTGCTCGAGAGATGCGATGTCCATCTAATCTCCGATCTCATTAACCAGTTTACTGAATTAAACAGTGGCGTAGGCGAGCCATGCTATTTTGGATATGCAAAGAGAAGATATTTCGTTGGGAGAGTTGTAAAAATAGTCAGGCATGAAGCTTTACTCATAGATTGAAGAGACAGCCTTCTTTGCAGTTTTTGCCTTCCATACCATGTTGAGCATTTTGAATAATGTAGGATGAAGGTTATTCGCCTCTCTGTAGTTCTTTTCTTCCTCAAGGCTGTTTACGTCTGCCAGAAGCAGCTGGTTCATGAGACCATTCAGAACAGCTTTAACTCGAATTGATAATCCTTCCAATCTTTCAGGATCTTCCTTGGCAGCTTTGTAGTATATGTTGAACAAAGAAATATGCTCGGGGATAGCAACAAAAGTGAGATGATCCTCCTAGTAAAACAGCCTATCCTCGTACAAGTTGACCATATGTTCAAACAAGAATAAGGAGAATGAGTGGTACCCTGTGCTTAGAAGGTCGATAATGAGAAAAGAGTGTCTGAGGTCGATTTAATATTGCTGATGGTGTGTGCCCAAACGAGCTTAATCGCATAATCCGATATGGGTCTTTTCTCGGCAAAGATTCCCGATGGTTTGGGATAGCATTTCCGAAGCAAAACGATAATGTCGATCAGGAATAGAGTTGTTTTTCATCCAAGCTAAAACTTTACTCTTGGCCTTGGCACTAGTTTAGTCAAGAGTAGCATCCCACCATTTCTTATCAAAAGATTCAATCTATCCAACAACTACAGTATCAAAAGATCCTCTGTATATCTTTTATAATTGTTCACCTTCTTTTACTTCACCCTGAACTGCTTTGAACTGTTTGTAAGTGGAGATGTTCTCACCATCAATACTCAATGATATTTTTTCATTCTCTTTGAGACCCGATATTACCAAACCCTCAGGTAGCGACACTACTGTCAACATTTCAGCTTCAGAAGTGAATTTCATAATCATGGATGTTCCATCAAATAAGTATTGAGCCTGGTACTGGTTTGCCTGTCTATCCAGCATACAGACATTATGGCTCTGCTCAGAATGTGAAAAACAGAGTGTTGGGCTGTTTAGATCATAGTTTTTCCACAGGTTGAGAGGAAAGTATAAACCATTAGCGATGCCGATGGTTGATACGATAAGGAAAGCGATTAGGTATTTTATGTTTGTCATACGTAAAGTAACTATTATTATCACGATTTTTCTAATAATTATAAAGAATCTGGAGTGATTAAATGTCAAGGACAAAAACTCGAGGGGTAATCATAAATGTATTGAAAAATTCACAGTCAGATCAATCACCTTTTCACTTGTTCATCTAGAGTGTTTTAAGGCAGCATAAACCGCTAACTTTTACTTTAGCTGGCTCTTTATATCTGTGGAAACTGATGAAGACGCATCCATCGATTCAGGCTTCAAATATATATCCACGTGCTGCCCAGTTTCTGTCAGCTTTTTTTTCCTCAAAATACCAGATTCAATGACTGCCTCTGGTTCTCTTTTCCTGCAAATATTGGATGAATCTTCACTATCTTTTATTTCGATAAAGGATTTGGTTACACGATCTTTTGTCTCATGGTTGATGTTTGCCTCTTATGATTGAATTGAAGAGGTCTTCGGAGAAGATTGGCCACAAGTACTCTCAGTGAATCTCTTATTTTTCTCAGCAGGAAGAAGACGTGAAAGTTTTTGCTTAATATTCTATCCTGAGTGCTGTAGCTACTAACAAATATGTACTCTGATCTTTACATCTTACTCACTTTATTCTTCACTCTGATCACTCAGATCTGTTTAGTGATATGAATCGGAGCTGACTTCAATAGGCTCTGGAGGCGAGGTCAATAGCTTTGAAGGTTATTACAGTATTGAAGGGTAAGTCTGTAGTTTTGAAGGCTCCAACATTTGCTTGAAGGTTTACTCGTCTAGCTATGCTGACAGTTCATTTTACTGGAACTGTAGCTGGTCCCATTCAAAATCGATGACCTTGGAAAGTTATTATGCCTCCTATTTATGAAATTTTTCTTCCAATTTTTTGTCTATCTACTCAATCATCCTTTCCTCTTTCTTTTGCAGTTGATAGTTCTGCAGGTGTAGCTTCAATTTTTATTAGTAAGTAAGTGGTTTCAGAGGAAATTCAGTGCTCTTTTTGATCGATTTATTGTTTTGGCTGGAAAAGTACAAATCTATTCTTGGCGTTTTCTCCAAAGAGATATTATGTTTTGGCTTATTTTTTCTGATTTTCGGCTTCTTCACCTGCTACTTTTCATTACTTTAGCTGGCTTTGTCCTCAAAAGGGGCTTTTTGTTTGTTGACTCTTTTTCGCTTGGGTTAAGATGAAGCCTCCTCCTCCTTTTAATCACCTTTATGATAGGTTTATTGAGTTAACTTAGGAGCCAAGTCCTAAATAAGCTATGCTGGTTTTGCCAATTATACAAAGTCGTTTGTCTGTTTGTTCTGACACTAAATTTATTTATTTTCAACTGCTTTTTGAATGTTATTTACAGAAATAGTGTCCTACTATTACATGATGCTTTCCTTTTTCTAATTATTTTCGTCTGTTTGTTCGTCTTTTGCTCCCCCACTATTTGATCTTTGCCGGCAGGCGCTTGGTATATTTTACTGTTCTTATTATTTTTCTTTTGAATGAGTTTCCGCTTCGTTTTCTTCAGATTTGGAAGAAGATTGTTCCTATAATTTCATTTTTCTGATGATGTGGTCTGCAAACCTGAAAGGGCTCGAGATTTATTGATCCTTGGAAGGATGCAGCTCTGAAAAAAGATTGCTGATTTCTACAATGTATTCGTTGTAGAGTGATTTTTATATTCTCCTCTTGTGCTACTCACTCATAATGTGAAAATAGTAGCTTGAACCGTAGTCGAATTTGCAGACAGAGCATATTGTATGCTTAGGATTGGGCTTCGGGAAAAGAGCCCTACAGGTCTTCTAATTGAACTACTTCGCTATTTTTTGATGGTCCAGCAGTTCTTGCTTCAGGTTAGAGGCTATTTACTTTTTGTCGACTCCTAAAACAAAGGCTTATGTGTAGTAGAGCTCATCATTAATGAACTAAGGATGGGTCGACTATGGAGGAAGACTGCCTCTTGACACTTTGGGACAAAAGTTTACGGTGGCGTCTAAATTAACTTTATTTTTCTAGGTCTGTTTGATGCTGAACTGATGCTACTTGCAGTGGGCAATACATCGTTTTCTTTTGGGCAGTTCGCATATGAACGATTGATTTTCAATGGCATACTTTGTGAGATTCATCCGGATAGAAGTCTGTCGTATCGGGGAGTATTTTCTTCATTTAAGTGGCTGACATTTAAGGTGAAAATGGATAAAAATATGTAGCAATTTTAATCGAACTTTCATTTGTTCTGTTCGTTTCTATTTGCCACACAAAACGATTTTAAAAAGACAAAATTTTATGTAAAGAATCACAACACATCATTTCCCACTGAAATCTTGTAGACCCTCAGACACAGGTATCTTCGGTCGGACTATGTTCTCCTCTGCTCCTCCCACGCTGGCCTCTTGAAGACTGCTGTCCTCATTGGAAGGCACGGCATGTGATTTGTAATATCGAGGGTGTTTTCTGGAAGCAAATGATCTTTAGTAAAGACTGTTGGACTTTTATGCCTTGTGAAAAGGGTCAACGGAAGAGTGGATCTGTGCGTCTTTCGAGATCCTCAGTTTTGGTAGATTTTTCAGCTTATCAGCATGTTTAGCAAAATCTTTATATATCTATTTTTTTGATTCTGAGAATTCCCTGTCGTATCTCGACTTTCTACTTTCAAGATCATGTCTTTTGCTTTATCTAATTTGTCCTGTAGCTGAGTTCACAACTCTTGTCAAATTTTGAATCAGCTGCTAATTATCACTCAAATGATCCTTCGATATTTTGAGCGCTTTCTTGTAAATCTTGACAGACTCTTCAAACTACATAGAACTTGGTGTACCCTCTTCAGGTGTTCGAATTCTACTCCGAGGTTGTGGTACGCGATCGCAAGGACAGCCAATCTTTCATCACTTACGTCTGCAGGATTTTACTCCCGAACCTTTGGTAAAGTTGTCTGAAGAAATTAGTCCTGAAGAAGGATGATTGAGAGCATCACATGCTGCAGGGCATCTTAGTGTCTGTCCAACTGGCTCAAAACTGCGCAAAGATTCAGGTGGGTGTCTGCTAAGGTCTTAGGCTGATCGATTTTTAGTTACAGCTCCAGGGCTTGGATAAGATAGGTGAGAGCTGTTCTTATTTTTCCCGTACGCCTGTAGTAACAGGCGAGGTTATTGTAGGTGGTTGACTTGAACTGCAGGGATCCTCTTGCTACAAGTTAGGCCTTTCTGAGCTGTTCGAGACTTTGCTCGAACTTTTCCTTTTGGAGATGGATCATTGCTGACAAGTTAAGGTATTCGCATAGCTTTTCCGTTGACTTTTCAAATTCAGGGTGGTCCATGCCAAAGAGTTCTTTCTTGATGCTGACAATCTACTCCATGATTTCGATGCATTCGTTGTACTTTCCGTTCTTGGAGAGCACTTAGCATTTGCTGTTGAGCTGTGACAGTTTTTATCGGAGCATTGAGTCCATTTGCTCGGTTATGTCAAACAAAGAATGTAACTTTGTAATAATGTTGAATAAATTGGATAGAGCTATCTACAATCAGATCACTCGTTTTTTAGAACGATGTCCTTGGTGAGCTCATCAAATCTGGCGGTCTTCTTCAGGGTGATAGAGATCTTGGGGTTGATGCCGCTTCTTTCCTTCTCCTCAACGTTTTCCTCGTGGATTCTTTCAATGGTGGCATAGCCGTTCTTGGAAAGGATCTGGGCAAACTTGAAGGCAAGTGAGATGCACTCACCCATCCCTTCAATCTGGATCTTGCTGTGCTTTTTGATGATGAGCTTGGCAAGGAAGAGTCCCTGGTTGAGTCTGCTAGACTTACGAACTCTGTAGATTTCGTTCTCGTTGAACTTGGTTTGGGTTGACATGTGGCCCTACAATTAAAGAATTAATATAATCAACACGAATATATTCCCAACCTAACATCAGAATAAACTCTTGCCTGCCACCTCCTCCTGGCTCGTAGTCACCTTGTTCCCCAGGATCAGAGTGTCAAAGGCCCGTTTCTTCAACAACAGCTGAGTTTTCTATACTTCAATCAAAGCGTACATCTTTGCTAAAGGCATCAGCCCTATTGAAGAACTAAAACAAAAGCGAACGAATCAGATAGTATCCCATAATTGAAGAAGCAGTAATCACTCCCATCAGCTTAAAAGGGAAGTAAACAGGTTGCCGTTTGGGCAGAGCTCGCAAGTGTCCCCAACGATTGAAGGTTTTCGGATAGCTGTTCAGATGAGATGGCATGATTAATAATGATCTTTAATTAATTTAGTATCTAACAGTTGGCATATTCAAATGGGAAATACCTTTTCCTAGCAATCAGGACCATCTATCGAACGGTATACCCTTGCACCTCGCTTTTAGACTAATCCTCACCTCTGTGCCTACACTAACAGTGAGGGAAGAGTATTTGTAGGGAAAGAGATTGATTTACCTTATGGGGATTATCATCAGGTACTTGAGAACTCTCTCAGGAGCAAGAGATAGAACATGGACTATCATATTCTCCCCATAAGGAATTTCATATTCAGGCCAAACATCACCTTTTGCTCAGAACAGGAAAAATGCTTGATTCTGTGTTAACAACCTTAAATTAGCCTGGAGCAGCTTTATCAGCACAAAAGAGTGAGCAACCAAATATTTGTTCTTGACGAACTTATATCAATCATAGACAGAACAGCTATAGCTCTGAGGAGAGTAGGAACCTTCCAAGATAAAATTAACAGTCTCAATATGTCTTTGATTGTCTTCAGAGGAAAAGATAGCTATCTTGTTGATCCTCTTATCATCAAAGAGGAAATGGTAGGTAATGGTCCTATGACCGGAAGACACCCGGCTCCAGAAGTCCTCGAGTGGAATACCAATCTTGACAGCAGCATCGATGTCTTGTCAGTCCATCTGTTTAGCTTGGGTATCATTGCTCTAGCCCTGTGCTTCCTATACTTCAACATCGATCAGCTCTACATCAACAGAAGCAACTCTCTTTACGGCAGAAGGGAACTCAACCATCAGCTATTAGCTCATTTGATCAGCCAGATCTCTCATTCTGAACTAAAGTAAAGGATCTCTATCCTCACTACCCTTCAACCATTGGCCAGAGGGAGGATATTTAAAATCATAAATCAAAACAATTCGATGACACAAAGCACCGTCAGTCAATCTTTGACCCCTACCAGAAACAGTCGGTTATTAAAAGAATCAACTGTCATCAACTCCAAGCCTATTCAGAAAAAATAGCAGCCATAAAACAGGCCGCAAAATCACACAGAAAGGATAGTTTATCGTTCAGTCCCTGTTTAAAGCAGAAATAAGGTTCAGAGGTAAAATGCAGAGAATTATAATCCTTTGAAGATACTTCAAGTGCCGAATCAGAACATATCTTTCAAGTTATTGAACCTGGCTCAAATCCAACCCCAACAGCGGCCAGACATTCCGGTCTTGAAGGTCAGTGTACCAAAAAATTATCCAAACAAGGAAAATATATCATCTCGTTCCAACATGCAGACCAAACCATCTTCATCTTTCTTGTCAATAACTCCTAAGAAACCAATAGTAAAGCAATAATTTTCAACCATCAAGGAGGTAACTGAGTATGAGTAAGACTATTCAGAACACAAGCTAAGCTAATTCAAGTCATCATTTAATTTTGAGCCTGTTTACGAAGGAAATTAGGTCGAAGGCAAAAAAGAAGGATATGGTGTCTGCTACTTCCCATAAGGAAGCAGGTATGAGGGCGAATGGAAAAACGATCATATGCATGGATACGGAAAACTGTTCTACTCTGACGGTTGCCTCGCTTACGAGGGCCAATGGAGAAACAACTAATTTCATGGAAACGGCAAGGTATACTCCCTCAAGCCACAACTTATAAATACTCCTTTCGACTTTAGAGATTTCAACACTATTGAGGAGGAATGGGTCAGCTACGAAGGAGGGCTAGTCAGAGATAGAAAACATGGATGGGGAATTCTGACTCTAAGCAACGGGGAGAGATACGAAGGACAGTTTAACAATGATTTGCTGGAAGGTCAAGGAACATTTTTCAGGATGAACGGGTGCAAGATTGCAGGGATTTGGAAGGACGGCAGACTGACTGTTGGGGAAATATGATTTTAATGAGATTTTAATGGTATATTTAACAGTTATATTATGAAGAACCAAATCATGAGCAAGCTGCAGCAGTTTGAGCCCAATAAGTTAGACCTTTCTCGGGCACTCAGATTAGATTAGATGAACCGAGATAAGGAGGACATGTATCAAAATAATAAGGTCAAAGCCAGCGGGGCTGATTGTAGAAGTTAAGCTGAAGTCAGAGCCATGCAAAAAATAAAAAAGTTCTTTTTAAACTTCAACAACGAAACGATAATCAAGCACCAAAAGATAGAGCATCAACTGATCAATCCTAAAAGAAAACTAGAGTCCATTCTGACACCCATGATTCCTAAACAATCTGAAGCAAGCACCGATGATGTCACTCCCTTCAATCAACCTCAGCCATCTCCCAAGGAAAGAGTATCATATAACTCCCTCTTTACTGAGGAAAATGTTCCCAAAGATAACTATTATGTGAATTTCAGGCCGAAGGATAAAGTCCGAAAGATCACTAGTTTGGTTAACTTACGACAAGAGCAGTCGATGGATCGTCCCCAGAGCAAGCAGCATAGGCCTGGGTTTATCCATCGCAAGAACAATTCATGCAGCCGGAAGGAAAGCACGATATAAATAGTTCAGGATTAAAACAGAGATCCTAACTGCAACCCGATACTTCGAAGAATGTCCAAATAAAGACAACTGGAGCCGGTTGACAAGTAAATCCAAGATTCGAAGGAAAGGATCGCCAGGATCAGGAAGTAGCTCAATTAGGTCTACTTGCTGAGAAAGCCAAACTCGATTAGGCTCAAATTGTTCTGATAGTTTGTAACTTGGTTTTTAATAATCAGTTCATGGGACAGACCTAAAAAAATATAGCCAAAGATCTACTGATTCCTCCCACAAACAAGTACCCCTTCGATGTCAGACTGCTTCAGTAGGTGATGGAACTTCCTTCTTGCATGTCCAGCAACACGCAAAAAATAATCCAGGATCTTGATGATATCACCAGCCAGATAGTACAGCACCCGCTGGAGCAGTATCTGATCTATTGTATCGACATGAGGTTCAGCAGGTATAATCAGGTCAACCAGGACAGACTGATTGGAGGAAGCATCGTCAGCGAAGCACTAGAGGTTGATTGGTCAAAATTTGAGCATAAGGAGTGGATATAGCTAACTTCTAAGGAAAACTTTCTGAAAACTTTGGTGTCTTTTCAGCATCAATATGAAGTCGAGATGCTGATTCAGCAGTAATTTTAGAAGCAGCAGAGCTCAGATCTATCCTTGCTGGGCTATTAGAGCCTGAGAAAACCTATCTTGGTAAATTCAACCTAGTTGAGCATTCAGATGGACGAAGGCCTCATCATGAGACTGCTTTATCACTACTACGTGGTTATGATAAAAACGTATGCCAACAGTGGTAACAGAAACGTCTTTAAATTTCATGAGTAAACCGGAAAGCAGCTTTGTCTGATGATCCTTCATGGATATCTGCGGCTTGAGGAATTGTTCTAGCTGTTTTACTTGATGGTGTACATTGACAAGCACCCGCAAGAGCTAAATTCGAAGCTGGGCATCATCAACAGGTTATATCACCATCAGTGCCTGCAGACTTGCTATACAATCAATGTCAGTGCTAGAAAATTGCAATCCCTCAAAACAGCCACACGTTTGTTCTTGGACGAACTCTACATGAATTCGATAAGATAGGCATAGGACCCCGATATCAAGATATCTGACGATACTTTGAATCCCATCCGAGTGTTTCCTATTTCGAGGGTGAAAGATAAGCCGAGGCCTTGACTGACAACTTCAGATAAATGTTGTGTATCTAAATATGAAGAAGAAATCCTATAAAGTATCAATCGTATCGTTCTCCAGGCAGAGGCTCTTTTCCTGGAACTGGAGTTTTGGCATAATAATCCTCTAACTCTCCATGTTCTCCCACATCGTAGGTCCCAACACTCCATTCTTTGTACTTCCGGTAGAGCAGGTACAAAAATCTGACAACTCCGTTGATTATCATCAGGATGAACACAGTTGATAGAGCATAGCCCAAATTTTAAAAACCTTATACAGTGAGAGTGTCTGTATCTGCGAATCCGAAAATGATCATGATAATGATGGAGGCGATGATAAGGAGTACATTTTCGATGATTCGGGTGAGGAGGTAGAGACTGGAGTGGAAGATCTTTAGGAAAATGGCGATGGCCCCATCGATGAGGTTGTAGAAAATGAGGAGAACGGGTCCGATGATCGAGTTGTTCACAAAAAGGGCGATGAAAATTGCATACGCCAGCAATTTACCCATCTTGATCCCAATGTAGAGGTAACTCTTTGGATTGTCACAGAGACTACTAGTCTTAAGGTACATTATGTCGTGGTATTGGTACAGGAAATGTTTGGCATTGGTGGTGAAGTGTCTCCTGTAAATATAGACAGTCACAACAATCGGCCACAAGACGGCAATAGCGAATGCGAGGACGCAGATAACCAGATTGAGGACTGGGCCTGAGAAGTTTGTGAACTGGAGCATACAGGCCCACATAACAGGAAGGTATTGATACCTCCATATCTGATCGAAGAAGGCCACTGGGCGAGTGGGGATGCTTCTGAAAAATCTGATGAATTTGTTGGAGGAGTTGCGAAATCCCTGAACGCACAAAAGCAGTTTAAAAATTATGAACCAGCCGATGAAGATGGCGTTGATGATAAGAATGGGATAGATCGAACGAAGGAAGTATACATCCACGTTAAATTGCCTGAAGATATAATTTGAGCTGATGATCGGTTACAGACCGAAGAGATTTTGCTAAACTGAGTTGGTTGCGAAATAGTTGAGGTGTTCCATGCGCTGGGCTTAAGAGAGAGGAATTTTAATAGTCGGAGGAAGCAGCCAGCTGGTGATGTATATGTGGTAGAATATCAGACCCATCATCTGCGAAAATTCCTAGAAAAAGACTCCAATTCCCAGGCCAACTGCCACGATCATGGTGATTAGTGTGAACCAGGTGAAAAAGTAAAAGAAGTCAGCGATCTGACTGATTGATTTGCGGGTGTCCGGTGTTGCTTACACATACCTGTCAAGTTGATAGGTGACTGAGGATGTTACCAACTGACGACGGGCGTTGCCTTATTGCGTGTAGACGAGGTCAGGCTTGTTGGTCTTAGCTACAACTGTGGCATTAGTGAGAGATGCATTGAGAGGAATAAAATATTTAAGATATCTGTAGTTTGGGTCGCTAAGCTTCGACATATCTCTGAGTTCAGAACGAACAGGGTTTCCATCAATTTCGAAGGTGAATGAGTTGGCAAAGGATTAGACTGTATATTGACTGTCATTGACGAAGGAGACGGGTTTGTTGAAAGTGACATAGACATCCACTCCTGTCTGCACTTTTGAATTGTAAGAGTAAAAAGGAATGAAAAATAATTCATATCTGAGACCCGCCTGTCCACACTTCTAACAGTTACCCAGATAGATCTCCAGATCTCGAACGAAGACTCCACGATCCGGGACTAAGATGGTGATGGTGACCGAGGAGGCCGAGTGATCAGGAATATCAGCTGGAAGAGTAAACATCATTTAATTATCAGCCTATCCACATATATTAGCCCCATAGCTGTTGTTGAGCCTGGCAGTGTAGGTTACATCTGCTGCTGCAGGTGAACTCACTCGAATTGTCAGATTGAGAGGAGTTAGCCTGTTTGTGTTGCTCTGGTTGTTCGTAGAGGGAACGAAAGCCCAGTAGTCAATTTTGAAAATTGTGAGACCAAATGTGAGTCCAAAGTGTGTGGGTAAGTTTCTGAAGGTTGAGGAAAAGGAAGTAGGGACTGGTGTGGTGCTGTTGGTGTTATTAGGGACATTGGGAATTCCCACCAAACCGATGTAGTCACTGGTACAGTTGAATGTGGTAACTCCTGATCCTGTCCATCCGCTGGCATCTTGACCCAAGATAGCCTCACTAGCATAGAAGCTCAAACCACTGCTGCTTGTTGCTCCACAACGGCCATAGGCATAGTTGAAAGCTAGCCAACATTAGATACAGTTGGGATCTTTATAGTAGTTTGTAGCTGAGTTCAAGCAAGTTGAACAGTTAGCGTTGGCATTCAGCTGTGTCCGACTAGGAGCACCGGGACAACTGTAACTGTTTATTATCCCTTGATAGTCAGCTACTATCTTATCGATGCAAAGTGAGGCAAAGGTGAAATCTGTGAGGCTGAACTTGTTGAAACAGGTGGTGCAGTCATACTGTCCGGGTCCTCGACATTGTTTGCAGTTGGAATAGCATTTAACGCATCTGTGTAGAGGGTCTGCCTTTTCGAAGTAACCATTAGCACAGTAGATGCAGTTTGTTTCTCGTTCGTAGAAAGGATTACACTGTGAGCAGACGGTAGTTTGAGTTAGACTGAACCCACAATCAAGGCAATTGCTGTTGCACTGATACTGTACAATCACAGGGTCGGCTAAGTAGAACTAAGCTGCTATGCTGGCAGTCACCACTCTGACTGTCACCTGGGAAGTCATGTTGACAGTAGTCCCCATTCTATCAATCGAGTAAGGGAAAACATACAATCTGTCTGTTCCTCCGTTTATATCTGTAAGGAAGCCTTTGTTTTTATCCAGGTAGTTGATATTCCATGTTTGCCCGTCAATGCTGACCTGCAAGCTCGCACCACTATCGACATAAGCTGCAGGATATATAATATATAATTTAAGGAAGTAACCTTGATTTTTGGTAAGATTGTATCCGAGACTGACCTGTCGGCCCTGACTACGGTAAATGTTGCTGAAGAAGGGAGAGGAAGCGTTGACAAAAGAACCTGTCAAGAGCTGATACTGCTGAGAAGAGTTAAAAATTGAATAGTAGGAAGGGAAGGCGCATACACCTGTTGTGGAATCTATGGATGCGTAATTCTAACAGCTGAGACAGACCCCTCCGTCTCCACATGTTGTACAAGCTATATCACAATGCTTACAACCATCAGAATAGCCACCTAGTGTGAGTGCTGGATAGAAACCAGTGAGGCATGTATCACAGTATGTACCAATAGAAAAGCCACTGCAGCCAGCTTCCACACTGAAGTCGAACAGCCACCATAAGGTGCCTGACCCAACAGGTAGGTATAAGTTGAGCATCAGTTGTTAAAAAATGGCACCTGATCCAGCATCAACAAAGAACTCATACTGATAGACAAATCCACAGCGAGTCTATACAGAGGAAGCTTTTTGGTATCCAGTGGCAACTGTTTTGATGATGGCATTGTTGTTCATGAGGTTTCTGAGCTCCATGGTGACAAATGGAGTTGAGGTGCTTTGATTCTGGTTCTGAGTTGTGTCAGTTGTGACGATAAAGAGAGATCCGTTGATCTCCTGATATTGTACTGTTTGGGAACTGTTTCCTGATGACTGGGATATCTGACTGTCTGACACCCCCACAGATATCTTGATCAGAAGCTTGTTAACTCCTTGAGCAGTCGAAAACTGTAGTAGTTTGGTGGCATTTAAGGTCGAGCTGAAAGGACCAATGGCTGTGTATACACCTCCTCCGTTAAGAGATTAGCACTGCTGTCTTGGTGGTTGGGAAGGGGAGGACCAATTTACGAAGTTGTTGGACCTTCCATTTTCCTGGTATATATTCTTGCCATTAGAGAATGGGTACATAATAGCTGCCTCCTGTGCTACAGTTACTTCCACTATAAAAAGGAGAGCATCGCATTTACTGACCCGTATTAGGATTTATTGCTGTTATGCAGGTGTAAGGGTCCTGAGGTTGACAGCCATGGCAGTTGCCCAGACAGTTGGAAACTGGCAGTTGTTAGTTGACGGTGGCAGCTTGGGAGAAGGCCGAGACGATTATCAGTGAGAGGACCGCAGTTTGAATATGCATTTAAATATAAAAGTCAGTGGAAGGGCTATATTATCACTGGCAGTATCGCTATATTATCATAAGAACTCAGGTAATGTTCCGGACCACGTTGCGAATTCGCAGCATATTCAAAAAGTTGTTGCATCCAATGAACTCCTCCCAAAAAGCCACAATTGACCGGCTCCCATCGAACAACTGATCTAGAGGATCATGGGATTATCTCTTTTTGACAAACCTCAGAAACTACTTGCCACTGAAGAATTTAAGATCGTTTGTCTGGCTCTAAAGGTACTATTCGAGGACGGCTGTTATGTTGCAGTTGATTCTGTAAAAATACTTCCTCAGAGCAGACTCATTGACAAGTTTATGATGCTCATGATTACTGGTCAAAAAGAGCTATCGGACTGGCTTTAAATGCTTCTTCACCTTTATTGCTCCCACTTACAGGATTTCCACCTTGCCTTTGCTGAACAGTTTGCTGAAGAGAGGATTGGTAGCTCCCAGCAAAACATCTGATTATGCTAATTGAAGCTCATTTAGGTGAGAGTCATAAACTGTCACGTATGGATGGAGCTCTCCTGCATACTCAATTGGATTGGTTAGACTTGCACCTGCGAGAACAGCTTGACTAGCCATGTAAGGAGTCTATGCCATCAACAAAATGGCCCTGTTGAGCATAGCGCTTTCCCAAATAGTCCAGAGCTATTCCTCCCTTCCTCCAAATACTTCAGTCAAGCGAACCTACTGGAATCTTCCCAGCTGCATGGAAACCTCCTGCATGACTCCTTCCTCGATAGAGGTTGGTTTTTATTTTTTAAAATTATTGGGGAAATTTTCTGCCTTGATGAAGCCAGTTCCACTGTTGTATAGATAGTTAGGAAGGAGGGCGTTGATTGAGTAGTCGAGGACGGGCAATTAATATCTGCTCAGAGGTTCAGGGTCGGGCCATTCTTTGGATTGGTTGAATATCCTTTGGAGTTCTTCTCTGAGAGCCTCTTGCTCGAGATTGTACAACTTGAAGACCATAAACTCTGCTAATTTTTCGAAGAAGGACAGGAAAGGAAGGCGAGTCAGAACCACGAAGGATTTTTGGGCGTATCCTCGCTTATTGGTGATGTCCTTTTTTTGCTTGAAGCAGACGAAGGCCAACTCTTACTCTGATGTTCTGGCTAAAATGATGTTTACTTGAAGATGTACTTGAAGAGGGTTTCGTTTTCAGAGCAGGAGTTGCTATCTGGGAAAGCCAGCATGGATACTTCCTTATCTTTTCTGGGGGACAAGGATTGAGGAACAGCCAGCATAACCTTTTGTCCTGAGTAGCCCTAGGTATACCCTAATCGAGATCGAACTCGACAACGACGATGGCTTCAAGCCAGTTGTGGTAAGGTATTTACTTGATCTGCATAGTCATTATACAACTATTACAAATCAAAATAGAAAATCTAAATGTTGTAGTACATCATCATTTCCTGGATTTTCCTCCTTTCTTGTTACTAGGCCTGATGAAGGGGTACTTCTCTTTGTGGTTCTTGTAAAGAAGGCCCTCTCCGTCGTAATTGAAAAATAGCTCCTCTCCTTATAAAATGTTCCTAAGAGCAAAAAAAGCCACTCTGTACCTGGCCCCACTCAACATGTCCACTGATCTCAGATTGTCCTAGCCCTCGTTTGCGTGGTTGATGAAGCGAGAGGCATTGCCCATGAACCGAGCATCAACTATTCCCTCTGGACAGTTGAAATTGTAAAAACTAAGATCGACACTGAGACTCTACCGAAGCGAATCGACACTTGGGTCAATTATTTCTCCTGCATAGGTCATTACGAATTCCTCCTTTTGAATGATTTAAGCAGCAAAAAGACCTAGACCTGCTCCGGGAACAGTCGACCTTCCAACTTTTACTTTCTTTGTTCGGCCCATCAGAATAGCATTGTTTTTACATTTCGAACGATCATTGAAACAGCCATGACAGAGGGAAGGTTCACACTATCTTGCTTCGTTGAAACAGGGGCACTTCTTCGTCCTGCAATCTTATCTTTTGCAGCTGCATCCCTTCTTCCTACGAGGGCAGTTGGGACTGCACAGACATTCAGGAAAGCAGTAGCCTCTTTCAGCACAAATGCAAGCCTAGCAGTTTTCGTCACAAGGATTCTATCCAACGAAGTAGTGACCGCATGTTGCAAGGGATTGATTGTTTTAGGATTAGTCAACTACTTTATTTGCCTTTTTTCGGCGAAGAGGTTCAGGCTGGATGTGCTAACCTTGCACTTCTTTTTTGAGCATGTCGATTTCATTGTTGGATAGCTTGCGCTCGAGTCTGGTGTATATATCATATTCTTAGATGAAGAAGAGGAATACGAGTGCACAGTTCAACTTGCTTTGCTCTTTTTGAGGGGTCACCTGATGCACCAAAGGCCATATCTTGCAAGGATCATAACCGTGCATCTCTATCCCTAGCTTAATGAGTCCTTTGACCAGAGGAGACATCAAAGTTGCTCTCTTTCTTGCTAGCTCATGCCAAGCGCTATCTGTTAATCTCTTGTAGCACTGAGTCGAATGGCAAGGGTCTTCTCTTTCCAGCTTGTTCTTAGAGACAAGCTCGTTATGAGCCAGACATAGTTTGATGGCAGAAAATAGCTTTTCCTCCTCGCCCAGCATATTTTAGGGAGACAAGTATTGATAGTTTCTTTCCTCAAACACGTTTTCATCAAGGGAATGTTTTCTGCAATCGTAGATGAGGCAGACTGGACAGAAAAGCATTTTGAGGGTTTTTGGCATTGTAGACTCATTGATCTGGTCTGTGGCTTATAAAGAAAGTGGCATGATGGCACCTTTTTCCTCCTTGTGAGCTCCAAAGTATCGGGCAGCCAAACTTATTCTGTATTATTAGTCAAGTACCTATGAAAAAACACACTGATTTTGCATGCTCCTCCATACCTGAGATGCAGGTCCTTTAGAATGTAGGTTCCTTTCTTCTTTAGTTCCAGAAATAGCTAAATGGCTCTGATGGTATCGATTCCACATATGAACATTTCGAGACATTCTTTCCACCCGCTCTGTTGCATTCTTTTTTATCTGCAGATCTTCATGTGATTGGCTATTTCTGTGACAACCTGATGCCTGTCATTGCTTCTTCCTTTTTCGGTCAAAAATTTGATATAGGGGAATGTTGTCTCCAGTTCATCATCAAACTTGGTTTGTTCTTTGACAGGAATGTAGGAAGAGTAGTAAGAATGGCACCCCTGAGAACAGCTCTTGTCTATGATTGTTATCTCTGTCTATCTCTAGAGAATCGATATTATCTTTTCGCCGGCAGAGGATATGGCCTTCTTGGCGGGGTTTTTGTTGTTGAGCTGATGGGCCTACTCGATAACCTTGAGGTTTTTGGCATATAGTTGTGCTCTGAACTCATCTTTCCAGTTGTTTTTCCTGACGAGCCCGGGTTGGTGTTTGGGGAGGTCCAAGATCATTTCTAATAATTGATAGGTTGGCAGATAGTGCAAAGAGTATTATCATTTTCAAATCTATATGTCTGTCATTTTCTGAACCACTCGATTTTTCCTGCGTTGTACCTCATCAGATAAATGATACCATCCACCTCGGTTATTCCATACTGACCTTCGGAGTAGCCTCTCATCTTATTTCCCTCTATGATCCAGAACAGTCCTTGAGTTTCCAGCAAATGTGGAACCCCATCCACTGACTTGATGCTTCTAGGAATTGATTATAGTTGCAGCTACTGGTATATAAGAGTTTTTGCCCCGGTTTATGTTGATTCGATGCTGGTGGTCATGAATATCTTGTCGTAGCTGATACTGAACAACTTGTTCTTACCACTGAAAGTAACCTGCATCACGCAGTTGCGATGCCGATTCAACTCCATTTCGGTCACCTTGGTCTGGGATATCACTGTCAAAACCTGTATTTTTCCACTGTATGTACCCAAAGCCAATCTTTAGCCATCATCATCAATGGCAAAGCAGTTGATGTTGCGCCACTGTTGGGAGGTTAGCTCGAGCTCTCCTTTTGACACACTCCACAGGCACAGAATGTTGTTGCTGGCATAAAAAATTCTACGGGCGTTTCCGGAAATTGCGAATGTGTTTACTCCTCTGGGGATTCCCAGTATCTTTGTGATGGGGTCACCAGTGCGGGTATTGTATAAAAAGACAGTGTTATCGCTAAAGGAGGCGAGGAAGTATCTTTAACATGGGGACATTTTGCCCAATCTTGCATAGGCACCCCTTCTAGTGACTGATGAAATATCCTGGAATTGTAAGTCAATGACCAGAAAATGCTAGCTGATTGTTACAAGGGCAAACATCAGTTTGTTTCCCATACTGATTTACCTGACTCCATAGCGAATTTCCATACTTCCTTTGAACTATCGAACTGACAGCTCTTTGAATTGACTCAGGCCTTTCATATTATAATACTATGATGGAAACCCTTCCTCCTATCGATTAGCTGACAGAGGAAAAGCTCATGAACTACATTGAACATTTCCTCGATATCGGAGAGTTCAGGAAGATCGATAATGGCAAAATGTTGCTGAGTTACCTGAGAGAATATCCTGAACACCCTAAAATCAAAAACATAGTTCGAAAGGTTCTGGGTCTTTTCAATACATAACTGCCAGGAGCGAAGGTGTGCTGTCTACAGTTCATCAAGGAAGCCATTGAAACTGATAGTTGGGCTGTGGTTGAGGCCGTTGAGAAAATGTTGCTTCCTAAAGTGACCTAGATTATCCAGTATCGATCTCACATTCGTAGCCTGCAAAGAGGTATGACCTTCTTCATCACTTCTTTCGATAAAAATGCCACAGATGATGAAGTCATGACTCTCACAAAGCTGTCATCTACTTTTTTCAGAATGATCCATTAATGTGTCTATATCTGGGGTGCTTAATACTTCCCAGGGTCTTCATTCGATCGACTCAGAATCAAACTCCAAAGAAAGTTTGAATTTCCATAAAAAATGACAGATTTTCGATTTTTCAATGAGAAAAAAATCCAAAACTTCAAATAAAACTGCATAAAAATTAAGAAAATAATGAGTGAACGCAAGGAAGATCTTAGGAGCCAGAGCAGTGTTGAAAAGCGAAGAGAGAATTCAATCAAGCCAGGAAGAGTCAGCTCTCAGGTGAAAAATAACCAAAAAAGCCAATCAACGGATAAAGTAGAAGCACCTTCTCCCAGGAAAATGACGAAGCAGCTATAGAAATAATACAACTAAAAATTCAGAAACAGCAAAATACAAATAGAGGTTACATAATAATCAAATCTCGAGCCTTCCTCAGAACTTGACGACTACCCACTTAATATCAACCATTCTCCTAAAAGCCAGCATTCTTTTCAAGAACAATTTCCTCTCAAGAAATACACATCTCAACAACTTATTCCAGATCAACCTTACAAATCAGCTTCTTTGAAAGAGCCGAATAATGAGAAAGGAGACTTGAGGTCACCTGTATAGTTATCAAGACAATCAAGGGCTGTTAATTTAAAAGAGAAAGTGCCTCCATTGCCAATGGAACAACTGAGAAAAAACAAGCTAAAAGATTAGAGACATCGTCCTTCTTAAGCTCCAGCAAACAGTCATAAATCAGGAAAAGATTCATAGAAAATAGAGAGTCGATCAAGCAACAAAAGGAAATTCATTTCTTCTGATGAGTAAGATGTAAGAGTAGTGGAAGTATAATAAGTAGAGCTACCAGCTGAATCAAATAAAGTTCACAATAACAAAAAGGCTCCCTCTAACAGATCTTAATAGAATAAGATTAAGCAGTCTCAGTCAGCTTAATAAATTAGATTAATTCAAAGGTTTTCTTAAAAGAACATTCATAAAATAGATAAACCAACGAAGACATCAAAACCGAAAAAGATCAAAGGAGATGGGTCTGCGAGGTCTATATTTTAGTAAGTCAAATAACACAAAGCAATATAAGATTAAGCTCCTTCCAAAGAAATAATCACAAAATCGAACCCTTACGTTCCAAAAAAAGAGGTATAAAAAATAGTGAATAACAAATCAAAATAATAAACCAAAAAGGGAGTAACCCGATAAAATCATTAGCACAAATATGATACATCAGTGCTGAAATAAATGTTGGAAAAAGAAGCAGTCAAAAATGAGCAGTCATCAGTCGATTAGGTTAAAAAGAATAAACATCAAAAACAACAAGAAGCAAAATATAAAATTGAGGAAGCTGAAGAAATGCCCTTTGTCAAAGAAATAGTTGCTTCGCCCACAATGTAAGGTCCAAAGGCGGATGAGCCAGTCATCAGAACAGCATATAAAACTGAAAAAATCAATATGAAGGATATAAAGGAAAAGGACGCTTTGACTTCCTAACTACCTGACAATAATCGCAATAGTGTATAGATATATCCTTCGAATCCTCAGACAACCTTTCGAACCCTTCCTTATGACACTCCTCGTAATCCTGCGCACTCTGTTCAACGGAATCCAAGAGAAGCTATTGATAAAAATCAACCATCAGGAGAGGAACCTTTCAGAAGCATTCACAGCAGTCGGCTTAAGAAGTATAGCCAAGTTAGTTTATCTATCAGTCCTGGCGAAATCAACATCTCTTAAGCTAACTCGCGAATTCACTTCAACGATACTGATGAACTGAAATTATAAATTCAAAAGCAACTAAAGGAATAATTTAATAAAATTCAGTTGTCCTTGCTCTAACAACAACAGAGTGCCATGACTAACAACTTTGAATAACTTAGGAGCAAGGTTTTGGAGCAGAAAAAGATGCAAGAAAGCATTGGAGTTGAATGTTCGATGCCTGAAAAGAACAGGACTAAAGTAAAGTACTATCGCCGAAAGCAGTTTATGGATCAATCTAACGAGGGTGAGGGGAAGGCAGGGGATGTGCGAAGCTAGTCTGTTGGTATTCAGGCTGACACTATTATTGATATAAAATAGAAAAATAATGAGTTGAAAATATCAAAAAATGGGAGGAAAACAGGGAAGGAGGATATCTCGAAAAAAGCAGCTCCGGGGGTGGGAGAATATCAACCAAACACCCTGTTGTATGCTCTTTACCGAAAGAGATCAATGAATGTGTGAGCCGCAGGACGCCATTCACACAGTCATGATTTGTATTTCTGGTTGGGAGACATATTAGAATTTAATTATCATGAAAACTTCCCTCAGTTGGCGGATCGAATTTATCTTCGAATGATATGGCTCGATCCGTCACGGCCATCTGACCGGGCTTGTTTGATGAGCTCGAGGGCCGACTTGATCTATTCTACGATTTTAGTGCGAATCTATTAGTATTCTTAGGGATAAGAGTCAAGAGAATGTTGGGCTAACTGTCTGAGCGTGGCGTTGAGGATGGACTTAGCGCTGATGAGCTATCCTTCTGCTATTTGATTTTTGGCATACTGGACAGTTTTTTCCTGGCTGTTGAGATATGCTGCCATTTGTTCAGATGATTTCACGAGCGCCATAACTTCTTTTCTTTTAATAAATAAATAATGTTGATAGGACTTCATCTTCTCAGAGTTATATCAGAGCGTTAATTAAAATCTGATTAAATCCAAGGTCGCCTTCACGTTTCGTTGACCGGTCCCTTTATGAAGCGATATTCCATTCAAATTTAGAATTTTGATATTAGCTTCGAGATGTTTGAATATATCATCATTCGAAGCTGATCTCATTGCTATCCAGCATCTCCAGGAGGCACTTGCGGTATCCCTGCATGCAGTGATCAAAACATTTAGGGTCTCTTGTTGTCACGTGGATCTCTTTGAATGTCCCCTGAACATCTTTCTGCAAATGTTGAATCAACAATTTCAGCAAAACTTAGGGATCAC
>Ga0100378_1001911_pt1 | contig 21198 bp, 20 predicted proteins | sample CryGeymeta201502_FD_81535 | JGI IMG/M metagenome (GOLD analysis project Ga0100378, IMG submission 81535) | Groundwater microbial communities from Crystal Geyser aquifers in Utah, USA - Crystal Geyser metaG 2015-02 | ecosystem: Environmental > Aquatic > Deep subsurface > Groundwater | place: USA... | reverse complement strand
TAGTCCTGGTCTGTCTGGTATTCCAGTGAGGATAGAGAGCATTCCGTTTGTTGTTCTGCCTCCTGTTGCAAAAAATTTACTAAACGAATGACCTTTCTTACTTAAGGCATTGAAATAAGGAGTTACTTCAATGCCATTGACATATCCATTGCCACTTGCAGCTGTGAGTTTCCCTGTCCAACTTTCCATGAGAATAATGACGATATTCGGAGATGCAGGAATATTTTTATTGAGTAAAAGTTTTCGATTCTTATTGGGAATAGTTTTGCGAAGTAAAGGAAACTCTGAATTGTTGATCCATTCTGATCCTTCATAGTTGAGTTCAGATCGAACAAGTTCGATTGCCTGTGACTCATCCATTTTCAGAATGTCTGGAATCTTTTGGCTCTTTATATCCATGATAGATGTAAAAATTCCATTCAAGGCAATATTATTGATAAAATTATCTTCGGAGATGATAGAGTGTGAAGCACGAAGTGGACTGTCTTGAATGCCTCCCCGAATAAGAATGGCAGAAAATACTATAACGATTATTATGTTTCTTAAAGTGATCCAAAATTTTTCAGGAAGAAAATCAAAGTGAAAGTATTTCCTATAAAACTTAAAGGAAAATAAGATATAAAATACGATTCCGACCAAACTCAAGGAAAAAGTCAAAGGATCATTCTTAGCAAAGGAAGCAATGATGGTTATCAAATCTTTTCCAAAAAATACGAATCCCTCATATCCAATATGTTTATTCGCATTTTCGAAATAAATTAAATCGCTTAATAAATGCGCAACGATCCAAGCAAAGAGTAGAATGGGAAGATAGGACCAAATGATAACATAAATGCGGTAGCGATTTAGAATATGCAGTGATGATAATAACCAAAAGACTCCAATTATCATCGCCAATGTTGCTAAATCGAATTGAAAGCCGATGAGAATTGCTCGTAGAATTAAACTGGGTTCATATGCTTCCATTCTGTAGGAATATTTAATTATAAAAAGAATTCTAAATAATGTCAGTACAATTAGAAATACGATTGAATAAGAAAAAAAATAGCGAAATCTTTTTATCATAGAATTAGATTCAGGCTATTCTTGAAAATATTTCGAGTCAAGTTTAACTTCATTCTAAATCAAAAGATTTTATAAAATTAATTTTGAAAAAATGAAATAATTTATCAAGAATAACTTGAAATTGCTTTTCAATGGAAACGGAATATCTAGACTCGTTTGAAGACTTGCTTAAAAACTAGAGGAGAGATTTATTCATGAATAGTTTAAAATTATGGGGAGTTATAGCCTTTATAGCTTTTATTGGATGTAAAGAAAAAGTAGAGGTTCCTGATCAAATAGTAGGAGTTCGTTACGCTAACTACACGCAATGGATTTACAAGGAGCCTGGATCTAAGAAAAAAGAAGACCAAGTTGCTTTAGTCTATGGATTTGAAGAAGTTACTGCAATCGAATCTAAAGAAATAAGTACCCAAGACGGTAAAAACGAAAAGAAGGATGTTTATTTAAAATTAAAAACGGTTGATCAGAAAGAAGGCTATGCAGCTGCTTCAGGATTTGCGGAAGCTGTCTATTTTATTCTAGACGATAATCTTGATGCCTTCGTTAAACCAACATTGACTTCCGGAACTAAAGGGAAAATTTCAAGAGCTTCCTATTGCCTATTGAAAGAAACTATTGGAGAATTCTCTAAAGTGGATTGCAAGGAAACTGTTCTTCAAGAGGGATCATCTAAGTTAAATGATATCTACAATGCTTGGATTATGAACAAAGAAACAAGTTTATCCAATGATCCGTTGCTTGGTGAAACTGTAAAAATTTTAAGACAAGCAAGTTCTGATTTATTGAAAATCTCACAACAACCAGATTCTGCTGATAATGTTAAAATTATTGAAAATAATCTAAAGGAATTGGATAAAGCCATCGAAAAAGATGATGCTTTTCATGATATCGCATCTCAGTTAAAGAGCAAATTTTCAAACTACAATTTGGGTGAATAAACCTTTCTTAAATATTTCTCTATTTCTAGTTTTACTGCTCTCAAATAATTTGTTAGCTGAGACTAGAGTAGAGAATCCAGAAGATGTTTATGAAATTTCTTCTGGATGGACTTTGCAAACAGACGGTATCGAAAATCAATCCATCCAAGTTGCAAAGGGACTTACCAATCAAAATATTTCCCCACCTTTATTTGGATCTTATTTAGTAGAAGTTGAATATTCTAATAAACGTATAAGTCACCCACAGGCAATTTTTCTGGATAGAATTCAAGATGCAGATAGAGTTTACTTCAACGGAGAATTAATCGGTAGCACGGGAATCTTTCCTCCAAACGGAGAATACCAGCCTAATTGGTTATTAAAACGATTGTATTTTATTCCATCTGATTTGATTCAATTAAATGGAAAAAATGAGATAAGAATAGAAATAGTATTTATGAATCCATCCTTTCCAGGAGGTCTTTTTAGATCTTTACCTACAATTGGTAATATGGAAATCCTAGAAGAAAAAATTATCTACGAAGATGGAAGAGATTTTGCAATGACTATGCTCTTTTTTGGAATTGGAGCTTACCAATTATTTTCAATTTTTCTGAAGAGGCAAGCTCTTACCAATTTCTATCTCTTAATGAGTTCTATTTCATATATCATGTGGCGTTTACCACTAATTAATTTTTTTATAAATAATTCTGGAATACCATTTTCAAATATCTTATCTATTTTCTTTTTCTTTCAAACGATATTCCCAGTAAGTGTCCTATTCTTTTGTTATTCTATCATAGACCAAAAGATGTTGTGGTATGAAAAAATTATTGCTTTAATTTTCGTTTTAATAGCTTGTATACAAGCATTTTCTATTGAGATAGAAACAAGAATCGACTTGTTACATTTTTGGGAATTACTATTAATTCCATTAATCCTTCTTATTGGAGTTCGCATAATTAAGGCTATTCGACAACATAAAAAAGAAGCTATTTTAATTAGTATTGGAATGCTTATTTTGTTTTTTGCTGGAATTACAGATATATTAATAGATATCTTTACAGGAAGAAATATCTATATTACTCAATACGGTTTTTTAGGTATGATGGTTTTTTCAGCAATTTCCATTTCTTACCGTAATGCGAAAAATGAAAAAGAATTATCTAAATTAACAATTGATCTTGAAAAGAGAGTTGCACATAGAACAGAAGAATTACTCAAGAAAAATGAAGTTTTAGAAAAAGATCTTACATTTGCAGCACGTCTTCAAGCTGGATTAATGCCTAATTCGGCACCATTTGTTAATCATTTAAATATTACTGCACAATACTTACCAATGACTCAAGTCGGTGGAGATTTTTATGATTGGATAGAAATTGATGAAAATCGATTGCTCTTAATTTTAATCGATGTCTCGGGCCATGGAGTTTCATCAGCATTAATTTCCTCAATGGTCAAAGTACAGTTTAGAAATCTTATAAAGGATTATAATAAGCCAGATGAAATTTTACATTATATCAATAATTCTCTCTCTAACCTAATGATGAATTATTTTGTAACAGCAAATTGTTCATTATTCGATACTTTGAATAAAAAAGTGTATATTGCGAGTGCAGGTCACCCTTATCCTATTGTTGCAAATAAAGAAAGTAAAACTGCAAATTATATACCTTTAAAAGGAATAATTATGGGTTGGAAAGGAAATAAAAATTATCCTATTGTTGTGAGATCCATAAATCCTGGAGAAAGATATTTCTTTTACACTGATGGTGTCACTGAAGCAAAATCTGACAATAGTGAAACTTTATTTGGTGAAGAAAAATTACAAGAATTAATCCAATCTACTACCGATCTTTCCATCATTGATGCCAGTGAATCTATTCTAAAAACAATTTTTTCTTATAGCAATAATGTTGCACAAGATGATCTAACTTTTGTCATCGTTGATATTCTTTAGATTTGATTTCAATCTCAATCTTTGTATCACTGTAATATCTTTCTTTACTCTCTATCCAATTTAAAGAATTTCCTTTTGAGTCGCAGGCTTTGATATGATCTTTGGGAATTTTCTTGGAATATATAGTGATAGGTCGTGCCTTCCAATAATCCAAACATAGAACCGACTCAGGATAGGCTTGGTAGATACTTTCTATTTCTTGCAAATAGGGCATTCTATCTTCTGATAAAGTTTCTCCTAAATAAGATTGATTCCAGAAAAATACTACGACTAAGACAAGTGATACTAAAAAGTAAAACCTTCTCCATTTTGATTGTGCAATTTTCCATATGAGTACAAACTGAAACATGGGTAAATACCTCCATGCAAAAAACCTAGAAAAACAAAGATAGATAGCAACTAGAACTAAATTGCCTATGCCTAAATACGAAATACTTTTATGTGAATTAGAATTTCTTTTTAAAAAATGATAAAGAACATAAAGTAAAATAATAAAGTAAAACCAGTAATTAAATAAAATTTCAAAAATTAACTCTAATACTGCTATTAAGTTATTACTATTTAGGCGATTGAATGATAGATATTTTGTGAAGTAAGCTTGTGAGATGGAAATAATTTCTAAATAATTTCCTAGATAGGGAAGACCAATTGCAAATAAAGCGACCACTGAAAATATGATTTGGTATTTTTTCTGAAAGAAAGAATGACTTTTTGAATTGGATGGTTTTGTAAATGGAATACTATCTTTCATTGTCCAAAGGTAAATCAGAAATAGAAAAAAATACATGGAATCCGAGATTGTACCAAGTATTATAATACAAGTTAGGAGATAAAAATTTCTAGTTTGGATGGAATAGATCGTGAGAAGAAATAGAATTACGATACCATTATGATTGGTATATAATATTTGATCTAAATTGAATTCAAATAATAGCGTCGAATAATTGAGTAGGCTAAAGACTATAAGGGTATGGAAGAAATATTTTATTGATTTTTTGGAGTCTGGCTTTAGGGATCTCTTTAATTTATTTGATTCAAATTTTTCTTGTAATATTAGTTTCGCAATCAGATAAGCAGTAGAAATTTGGAATAGAAATATTGTACCTATAAAATGTAGTTCAGGAGTGAGTCTTTGAAAAATTTGCAATAAGTAATAAGATATACCAGCAAGTAATAGATCTGGAAAAAGATAAAGCGAAGGTGGAAAGTTCCAATCAAGTATGGAGCTAAATGATGTTAGGCTCTGAAAGTAGGAATAGGCATAAAGATAATCGGAGTTTCCAAAAGTTTTCCACCAGAATTTTTCAGTTAGGAAAAATCTATAGAGATTAAATAAAGATGCTAAGTAAAGTAAACCTCTACTTAGCATGCTATTCTTCCAATTTCCGTGGAAAGATATTTAATTGAAGGAAGAGTTCTAAATTAAGAACTTTCTTCGATAGCGAATTTCGCTTTTAGTTTTTCTAAAATGTCTGCAACAAAGGCATCTTTGCTTTTGTTTTTATAAGCAAAGCTGAGTGCTTCCTTTGCAGTAGGGTCTACTTCTTCATCTTTTTTATGAATATTGAAAAGACCCAAAATGCAAGAATAAACAACTTCAGGATTTTCATCAAAAAGGATTTTATCCTTTAAGGCAGTAGTAGAATCCCCTTTCTCACCAATTCTTCCTAAGGTGATTGCAGCTTGGCTTGCAACATCAGGACTATCTGTATCCTTTAGAACTTCAATGATAGCTGGGATCTGGCTTTTGTCTTTTTCATCTGCAAAATATAATAAAGCATCAATGCGTTCTTGGTCGGTTCCAGTGGAAAGTAAAACTTTTTGTTGGTCGATAGACTTCGCTTCATAAGCAATTAAAGATGAGCTAGATGCGATTGCAAAAGTTACAAAAGCGATGATAGCGAGAAATGTTCTTTTAAATTTCATAATTTTCTCCTAATCATAAGTTTCATGCAGAACGCCTATGGGTCAAGTAAAAATGTTCTTTGCGAAGGATTGAAAACTTAGAAATTGGATCAAGTGAAACTGCAAAAATTCCTAAAAGATCTCATTCGTGAATACTATCCTGTGCGAATTTTAGATAGATATTTGTTTATGGAATTTTTCACAACGTTCATAGGAACATTGCTGATGTTAACAGCAATGATACTTGTGTACGAAGTAACCAATAATATGAAATATTTTGTGGAGAGCAGGGAAAGCCCAGTTTACACATATCTCTACATAGCATATAGCATTCCTTCTATGGTTGTTCAAGTAATCTCGCCTAGTCTTATGTTCAGCGTATGCTTTGTTGTTGGGCAATTTTCAGCGAATAAAGAATTAGTTTCCATTATGGTGGCGGGAGTTTCATTTCTTCGGATCGTTTCTCTTATCCTGGCTTTTGGATTTTTCATGTGGATATTTGTTGCTATCTTTACCCAATTTGTAGTGATACCCTCGAATAAAAAAGCACAGAATAACTATTCTTATATGGTAAAAGGAGCTGGAAAAATGACAGATCTTGTCTACCAGTACCATGTAAAAGGAAAGGAAGGGTTTTATTATGTCTATTGGTATGATGTAAAAGAAAGTGCTGTCAAAGGTGGTTTTAATTATATCAAAGTTCTTCCTGGTGGCTTACCAGAGTATGTGATTTCTGCACAAAGAGCTAATTTTAAATCTGAAACCAAGATTTGGGAACTAATCGATATTGAAGAAATACATTTTAATGATAATTTGGAAGTAACTAAATATGAAAAAATTTCGAACAAAACTTACAATTTTCCAGAATCCATAGACTATTTCTCAAAACCTACTCGTAACGCGGATGGATTAAACTTCTTTGAATTAGGGGAAGAAATCGAAGAACGTAAATTCAAAGGAATTCCTTATAAAGATCTAATTGTAGAACGCCATGCTACATTTGCCATGCCACTCATGTCTTTTATCGTAGTTAGTATTGGTGCCTTAGCTGGAGCTCTTACTAAGAAGTCAGCCGGAGTAGCTTCATTAGGAATTACAATTGCAGTTGTGCTTTTATACTATATCTTTTATTCTACAGGAAGATCTCTTGCAGAGAACGGAGGTATACCAGCATTTGCAGCCATTTGGTTTACTCCAGTTCTCTTTATTGGCGGAGCCTACTATCTCTACAAGAAAATGAATGTGTAAATTCTAACTTAAAAATACTCTTTTATAAAGATCCGTTTGTAAGATTGAATTAGGGTCGTATTTTTTCTTAAGAGTATGGAACTGCTTGAGATTTTTCTCAGGGAAAAATCTTTGAGCGATTCCTGGTCTCATAGTTGCGTCTTTTGCAAAATAAAATTTCCCTTTATTGCGTAGAACAATTTCATCCAATTCGTAAGTGAGAGCCCAAACTTTTTCCCTAGTAGACTTCTTCACAGGAAAATCCATCGCCATTGAAAAACCATCTAGTGAATGAGTAAGTAGAAATGGATCAGGCTTATGCTTTTTAAATACAGCTAACCAAGATACTATCTTCCTCTTATGGCAGTGCTTGAAAATTTCTTCCATAGCTGACATTGCAGTTTCTTTGGGAAGAAAAACTTGGTATTGGATCATATACCCAGGTTTATAGATATATTTCCAATTCGGAACATAATCGAGCAAGAATGCATATTCTGCATGACCTTGCATATAAGGTTTGTTATTTGATAGAAAGCCACTGAGGTATTTTCCGAAATTTACAAATTTCATACCTAGAGGAAAGCTAAATGGCTTCATAAACAGCCACATCCAAGATTTTGGAACTATTCCAAGAAAACGAGTAGGTAGATTTTGGTTTTCTAATTTGCAATTTTCTGGAAAATCTTCATCTTCTCCTTTTTCTAAATGAACAGATTTATGAATCAGTCCTCGACCTAAGCCTTTTCCTGAGCCGAATGCATCCACCCAGCCAACTAGATAGTCTGAGTTTTTATATTCCTTCTCAAAATAATCAAACATCTCTTGGAAATTTCTTGTAACAACAGGCCAAACCTTCATTTTCCCTGCATGAATTGGTTTCATTTTGATGGTCACTTCTAGAAAACAACCAAGCATTCCCAGTCCAGAAATTGCAGAATAATAAAGATCTGAATTCAATTTGGGAGAGCATTTAAGAATTTTGCCAGCAGCTGTTAAAAATGTAAATTCTGTTATATGCTCTCCGATGCTTCCTACTGCATAATTATTCTTCCCATGAATATTCATGGACAGTGCTCCACCTAAGGTTGGATACATTGTTCCACTTACAACAGGAGGCCAGAATCCACGTTCTATTCCATATTCCCATAATTGCTTGATGGTTACTCCTGATTCTGCTTTTAATTTTCCTGTAGCAGGATCAAAATCAATTATCTTATTATAATCCGAGAGATCTAAAACGATTCCATCACTATTAATAGATGCATCTCCATAGCTACAACCTCCACCTCTTAGTCCAATTTTAAGAGAGTGGGAATTTGCATTTTGGAAAATATCAGAAATTTCTTGAATAGTTTTAGGTCGTAGAACGGGACTTAGAGAATGACTATTCATTCCCCAGGCTTCGACTTTTTCAGGATGAGGTAAACTTATCTTCGGGTTTGGAACATTTAACGTCTTTAAACTCGTCTTAGGTGAAGGGGATTTTTTTTTAGACGAATTTGTATTCTTTTTAGGAGAGGTTGTTTTTTTCTTTTTAACTGCTTTTGCCATAATTAACTGCCTTCTTAAATGTTTAACTTACGAAAGATAAATGATGGTATATTGCGAATGATAAGACCTACTATTGCCCATCTTCCCGGAATGTAAAATTCCTCAGATCCTGAGGCTATTTTTTGTATGATAGTTTGGGCTGCAATCTCGGGGCTTATTGGTTTTAAGAATCCTTTGTCTGGAACTTTTGCATCCTTGAGCATGTCAGTAGACACAAATCCTGGTTTAATTGTTACAACTTGTACACCTTTAACTGCAAGTCTATTTCTAAGGGCTTCTAGATAAGTATTAAGTGCTGACTTAGAAGTGTTGTAAACGGGTGCTCCTCTTCGTCCTCTGTCACCAGCAATGGATGAAATACCTGCAATCATTCCCTTTCCAATTGATTGGAAATATTCCGCTGCTGGATTTAGGATCGCAATCGCTCCTAGTAAATTTGTGTTGAGCATAGAAATATCTTTCTCAGTTGAAAATTCATCTGGATCGACTGAGGGCATTACACCTGAGGCATAATAGATTCCATCTATTGTTCCAAACTCTTTGAGTATTCTTGAAAAAACAGTTTTGGCATTTGCAAATTGAGTTGTGTCATACTTTACGGTTAAGGCGATACGATTTTTGGGATCAGTATTGAATTTGCTTGCAAATTCCTTTAGAATCTTATCTCTACGAGCGAGTAATGCGACATGGTGTCCCTCAGAAAGAAGTTGTTCCGCTAAAGACTTACCGATACCGCTGGATGCACCTACGACTATGAATTTTTTTCCCATACTACCTTTTTTTTCCTGGAATCCCCATTAGCAAGTCGTATTCTTTTGATTAAGAAAGACATGAAAGTTCTAATTGACGCACTGAATCTGATTTATAAATTTCCTGATTTAGAACTTTGCATGTATGAAGATCGTTTGGATGAGGCTAAAAATGGCTTGCTGAAAATTTTGCAGGAATGTTCCACGAAATGGATAGATTATGAATTCACAGTATTTATTGATGGGCAAAAAACCAAAGCAGATTACGATACCTACCAAGAAAGAATTTATGATATGGATATTTACTACAGCCATGAGAAAGAGGCGGATGATTTAATCATTGAATACATAAAGGAAAATCCATTTCCAAATCGTTTAACTCTAATTACTTCTGATAAGAAAATTTTAAAATTTGCCCGTCAATTTAAAGTTAAATATTTTACTTCTGAGAAATTTTCAGATATGATTCGAGCCTTGCTTAGCGAGGAATTGATTCCAGATCCAGATGAGAAACCGATAGAGCTGATATCAGAAGATATAGATCATTGGCACAAAGTGTTTACTCAGCATCAATAACAAACCAAGTAATATCATCAGGGTATCTTCTTCCTTCTGAATGAGATAGAATTTCGGCTTCTAGTTTAGTTGAAAATTCATTGATTGACAGATGACCATTGTTTGTAACAAATTCTTGAATTTTTTCCTCTCCAAATGGCTCACTTGAATTATTCATAACGTCCATTAAACCATCTGTAAATAAGAAGAATCTTGAATTTTCTTGATAATTTAATGTAATGATTTTTGTGTATCTATCTTGTGAAAGTTGCAATCCTAATACAGGATTTAGTTTATCAAATAATTGAATATCTTTCTTGTATTTGTTTTCTTGGTAGAAAAGTCCTGGGTGACCAGCATTAGCATAGTCGATTTTTTTTTCTTTTACATTGAATACAATGAAATGTAAGGGAACTATAGACTTACCAGGTGGAAGATTCTCTCGAACGCTAACAGCTAATTTTTTTAGAATATCTAAATAATCATTGCTAGTTGCAGTTATCTGAAGGAAAAGTACTTTTACAACAGTCATCATCATAGCAGCTTGTAATCCATGTCCAATTACATCTGCCATAACGAAGAGATATCTGTCCTGATCTAATTGAATGAAATCATAATAATCGCCACCCACTTGGTAATAAGGTTTATAAAATACTTTAAATTTTAAACCAATGAAATCTGCATTATCATTTGGTAGATATTCTTCCTGGATGGCTTTTGCCATCTCCATCTCCTGCTCGAACATAATTTTCTTAGCAGTGAGATCTCTAAGTATAATCGAGTAACCTTCAGGTTCATCTTTTTCTCCATACCAAGGCGATAAAGTAACTTCCCATGTTTTCTTTCTTTGAATTTCCCATACATATTTCATTGAACCATCTTTCTTGGATGTGTTAATTCTAAATTGAGAGTCTTTGTTGATTTCGTTTTGTAAGTCTACATTTTCCTCAAAAATTCGATTTAAAATTTTGTTCGAAGCTATTATATTGAGGTCTTTTGTTACAATTGCTGCACCAATTGGAAGGTTATTGACAAAAGAACTCAATTTATTTTTTTCCTTTTTGAGTTCAGCCATATAACGCGCGATAAAGTAGGATACTGCTGTGACGAATATTAAAATTAAAATAAAGCTTATTCCAATTCTGATTAATCCACTACGAACTTTAGATACTATATCGTCTTTGGATTTAATTATAATTAGATGAAATGGTAAAGTCGGCATTCGAGAAGAAATTACGAAATGCGAATCACTAGATTTTCTAAATAAAGAAAGAAAATTTAGATTTTTATTTCCTTCAATAGCTTTCCTCCAAGTTTGATTGATTTGAAAATTGTCTTCTATTACACTAGAAATACCTTTTTGATCAATATTATTAAGTGTGATTATAATTTCATTTGGACTTGTTAAATCAGAATCTAACATTTTATCGATTAGAAAATCGGCTCGAAATTTCCAAATTTCAATATCACTAGCTACATTTCTCTGAAAGTAGAAAAATGGATTCTCATTCTCCCAAACTATTTTTAAAATAGGTTCCAAATTTGTTTTCTGGTTATTAGGTATTCTATATGTACTTACCCATTCTTTTGAGTTCTTTGAAGGATAGATTCTGTCTTTAATGGAACTTTCTAAACTAGCTGAAATTGCTTTTGATTTTACTAATAGCTCATCTTCTTCTTTATCTATAAGAGAATAATAAACATTTTGAACGAGAAATAAGGAAAAAACAGTAAGAGGCAAAGTAAAGAATAAGGAAAAAAGAATTAAATAGTAAATAAAAAATTTCGATTGAAGTCTGACTCTGAATTGGTTTAACTTTGACATTTTAAAAAAACTATTCAATGTAAGAAAATAAGAAAGTTCTCAAATCCTCCCTATTCCCGACCTTATCTACAGAAAAGAATTGGATTTGAAATCCAGATTTACAATAATCAATAGGCTGCTTAATACTTACAGGTTCGAGAAATTTCTTGAATTCAGTTACTTTGCCATTATTGCATACAAATCGATAATTTGTATAGTCAATTCCACTCACTTCGTCTCTAGCAATGAATTGAATTTTTGTTTCTCCAGAGATATATCCCTTTGGAAATAAAATATTTTCAGGCTTAATATAATTTAATTCAGTTTGTGGAGCAATGATATCCACTACAAAGTTCACCGATTTAGTAGTTTCTTTATTCCCAATTCTATCTACAGAATAGTAATCCATTTGATATTCTCCATCCTTGATAAATCGTAAACCTTGCTCAGTATAAGTATTCCATTCTCCGCCGTTTAGTCTATAATAGGTTTTTTCGATTCCAACTTTTGATTTAGAAATTTCAAATCCAACCTTATCACCATTCAAAAAAAATGTCTTTTGACCTTTTTCTTCTAAAACAATAAATACTTCATCTGATTTAACTGGTTTTTTATCTTCCAACTTAATACTTGAGATTGAATTCGATTTGGTAAAATCACTAACACTTTTATATTCGGACCAAAAGCCTTTTGAATTATAAGGACCAATGGTTCTAATTCTGAATGAATCAAATGAAATAGGCTCTTCTTTCTTATAATTATTTCCTTGGAATAATTCATTTTGAGGTTCCTTTCCATTTGTAAAAAATTCAATTTCATATTGTCTCTCTTTATCTGATTCAATGATGAATTCCATTGTTGCATAAATGAAATGAAAAGGACTTAAGAGAACTAATAAAGAAATTGTTTTTAAAAATTTGTTCATCTATAAACCAACATAACTATTCTTTCGTTATTTTAGGAGGATCAGGAATCTTGAATGGTTCCAAAGGTGCCTTTCCCTTTTCCACAAAAGTTGCGTAACCTTGGGGAACATCTACTGTTTTATTTTCAGCTGAAACTTCAACAAGGCCTTCAAAGCAAGAGATTGTTGAATTTTCTTTTGGATCTAGGTCGATTCGAAATTCTGTTCCTCTAACGCCTGCTATGGATGATGGAGTTATGATTCTTAATTTTTCTATTTGTTTATGTGCAGATGTTTTTATAAGTTTTGATACAAAGGCATCAATACTACCCTTTCTCAAAAAAATAGAAGGAGGGTCCTTTTCTGATTTTAGTGCATTGATCTGAACTAAAGTATTTTCATGTACTCGAATCAATCCAGTTCCTTGAACATTAAGGTCAACTTTAGCATTAGAAAGAGTACGAACTGTATCCAGCGGAAAGAGTCCTTGTTTTTGTTTTAAGCTATTCCACTCTTGGCTTCCTTCTCCTTCTTTGTAATCTACATTTCCCTTGATAAAATCTGCTGAGGCAATCGGTTCTTTTCCTAAATGGGCTGGAATTAATAATTCGCGGCCTGGGCGAATCAGATTCGGGTTGGGAATATTGTTGTATTTGAGAAGTTCTCTCCAACGGCTAGGATTCGATAGATGTGTTTTTGCGATAACAGAAAGAGTCTCCCCCTTTTTCACAATTATTTTCTTAACCCCAATATTCTCTGTATTTGATTCAGTGAAAAGAGATAGAGTTAAAACTGTGATGAAACTTAGTATAATAAGTAATGATTTATGCATTTTTCCCTTTTTTGAAAGAATTTAGAAGAGATTGACAAGATTTCGGTTAATTTCCAAAGTATTTTAAAATAGTCAACCTTAACAATGCTCTTTAACTCTATTTCATTTCTTTTCTTTTTTTCCTTCGTTTATATTGTATATTGGAGTATTCCCGAAAAGAATCGCAAAGCTTTTTTATTGCTTGCTGGAATTGTTTTCTACTCCTTTTTTTCTTTGTCGCTATCTTTTCATTTCTTAATAACTGTTGGAATCAACTACGGCTTATATCGCTTAATTATTAATCTTAAAGATAAAAAATGGCCACTAAGAACTTCAGTTATACTCAATATTTTAAATTTAGGATTTTTCAAATATTTTTATTTCTTTAATAGAGTCCTAGCTGATGCTACAGGTTATCCTTTTTTCGAAGACATCACTAGTATAATTCAAATTGCACTGCCTATGGCAATCAGTTTTTATAGCTTCCAGATGATTGCTGCGGCTGTTGATACCAAGAGAAATCCTCCAGCGATACCTGTTTCTATTTTTGATTTTTATCTTTTTGTTGTTTTCTTTCCAGTTTTGATTGCTGGGCCAATTATGCGGATGGGTGAATTTTTCCCAAATCTATCGAATCTAAAACCAGATAAAGACAAATTGTACCGTGCTAGTTATTTGATGATGTCAGGTTTAATCAAAAAAGTATTAGTCGCAGATCCCATCTCGACAACAATCCAGCCTATTTTCGCAGAACCCGGAATTTATGATAGCTACTCACTTTTTATGGCAGGTATATGCTATTCTATTCAAGTATATTGTGATTTTTCAGGTTTAACCGATATGGCAAGGTCAGTTGCTCTATTTTTGGGATTTGATATTCCTGAAAATTTTAAAGCACCATTCTTTTCCACCTCAGGCAGTGAGTTGTGGAAAAGGTGGCATATAACCCTTTCCTTTTGGTTAAGAGATTACATATACTTTCCATTAGGTGGCTCACGAGTTTCTGAATGGCATGGATATTTTAATTTAATCATAACAATGACCTTAGGTGGTTTTTGGCATGGTGCTGATTATACTTTTGTAGTCTGGGGATTTTATTGGGGAGTGATTTTATCAGCTGAGAGAATGCTGGAAGATAAGTATAAGATTCCTCTTACTCCCAAGAAAAGCTTTCCTTTGAAAGTATTTAAAGCAGGAATCGTTTTTGTATTATTCTCAATTAGTGGTTTAATGTTTAGATCCAATGATGCCTCTTCTATGGTTCTTCTCTTCCATGGTTTAATTACAAATTCAAGTGATTTTATCTTAGAATCTCTATCTCTTGGTTCCAGCCAGTGGGTAATCCATGCTGGTGCCTTAGTTGGAGGAGACGACTTTTTCTTTATGGAAAAAATTTCCAATTTAGAAAGGGTTTCTTATATGTTTACGGTAATGGTACTATTTCATTGGGTTCAATACTCACCAGAAATATTAGATAAATTCCGTAAGCATGATTCTTGGTTGATGCCTGTTCTCGGAGCTGTTACAATTCTAATGCTTGCTATGCTATCACAAGATGGAGGAGAGTTCATTTACTACAAATTTTAAAATGGATATAATAAAAAATAAATTCTTACTCGCTCCTTTCTTAGCTTTATTATTAGCATTTGTTCTTGATAAGGTATTGTTATCTGAGAATATACAGACATATTTTTCTAAAACAATGTCTGAAATTAATTATTCCCAGAAAGAAGAACTATATAAAGACCTTCAATCTTATTTGAAGCAAGAAGATCGCAGAAAAGTATTAGTTTATTTTGGTACATCAAGAGCCTTGCTTTTTGAAAATGATTATATTGAATCTGAGTACAAAGATTGGACTCTCTTTAATTTTTCAGTCCCAGGTGGAACTCCTGATTATACTCTGTATTGGTTGGAGAGATTCCAAGAGGACAATATAAGACCTGACTTTGTTCTTGTGGATCAGTCGGTAGAGGCTTATAACTCGGCAGCTGTAATTAGTTTGGATGATGTGCTTACAAATGGATTGAGCGTATCTTTTGTACTCAGGCATGCAAATAAGTATTCTACTTCTGAAATTTCAACCTTACTTGCCAAAAGAATGTTCAAGACATACCATTATAGACCTAAGATGGCAACAGTCCTTGCTAGAGTGAAAGATGATTTTGCAATTCTAAAAAGCTATCGTGAATTGCGAGCTGGATTAAAGAAGAGCTTGAAAGAAGGGAAGGGATCGGCAATGACTCCGGGAAGTTCGGCAGGTGTCATGCCTGAGGAAATGCTTAAGAAATCATCTTGGGGTGATTTTCATTCTTATATGGTACCTTTTCATTTCAAAGATCAACCTATGTATTTCCTGAATCTTTCATATCAAATATTAGATCAAATGGAAATACCACATGCTGCAATTTGGGTGAGATTATCTAGACCTTATTATTCCTTGATTCAAAATGAAATGGTTCAGACTCGAGGGAAGGAAAAGTCAACTGTATACAATCTTTGGTATCCTGCTGTAATGAAATTTCAAAATGAACATAAAGTGGACTTATGGAATATGAATGATGATCCAAAATACAATTGTAATTTCTTTTCGGATTCGGGTCATATGTCTCCGGCATGTTATCGAGATTATACGGATTATATATTTAGGGAACTTAAGAAATATTAAATTTAATACTTCACAAGATCCAGTATTGTTTTTAATTGTAACCGTATTAGATTTAATTTAGATAAATATTAGAGGACAAAAGGATTGAAAAAAATGGGCTTAACAATAATGGTATTAACTTTGGTTATATCAACTATTTTTCTTGTATTTAGATTTTCAAATAGAAATGTAAAATTGGGTGGTTCAAGTGCTGCTCAACAAGCTTTAACTAAAATTACAGAAGGAGCTTATATTATCGATGTAAGATCGAGTATGGAGCATTCAATGGGTTCCTATCCAGGAGCAGTAAATATACCTGTAGCAGAAATTGCGAATAGCTTGAACTCAATTCCTAATGATAAACCTATTGTTCTTTTCTGCGCATCTGGAGGAAGGTCGGCTTCAGCTAGAGATATTTTACTTCGGAGTGGTTTTGCTGATGTAACGAACGCAGGTGGGTTGTCAGATTTAGAGGCTGCTGCGAATAGTAGCTTGAAATGATTTGGAATTTGAGTTTTGTAATTCTCAAAATCTAATATATTTTTTTATTGTTTTTTATTAAAACCTCATCTCCTCATTGACAATTGAATATTTAATATGTAAATACTTAATAGTTTTTTTTTAATTTAAATTAAATTTATTTTTCCATTTAATTATTCTTTAGTTCTTGTTAATATTTTGACTATCAATGTCAACATAGTAACCTTGTGTAAAGAGTTTTCAGAAATAAATTAACCATTGGAATAATCGATGAATAAACAACTTAACCAATTAGAAATCAGATTTATTAAGAAAAGTATCCTTGTCATGGGTTTACTTTTTCTTGCCTCGAATTTAGCTACAGTTGTTATCAATACTTTTTTAAATCAGTTCTTAATCTCGCCAGAATTTCAAGAATCCGTAAAAATTGTTCAAGCTGATGCTATCATTATGATCACATCAAATATTCTCCCATTTCCATTTATGACTTTATTTTTGGTATTTTATTTACTACCCATTTATGATGAGATGAAAACATCTAAGATGAGTAATTCATCCTATGTTCGACTAATTAATATCCCTATTTTTTTTAGTTTTATATCAGCACTTTCTTGGGTGATAGGGACTTTAAGTTTTGAGTCTCAGATCATTTTGCGAGGTTTTTCCAATGACTGGAATTGGATAATTGAGTCCACCTTACTGACTTTTTCAATGGCAATCACGAGTTTTGTATTTTCCTATTATCTTTTGGATTATTTCCAAAGAACATTATTGGTTCCCAAAATTTTTGCAGGAAGTGAATATAATGAAATAACTGATGGCTTAAGACCGAATTTAAAACAGAGATTTTATATTTATATAATAACTATTTCCATACTTCCAGGATTTATGACATTTCGTTTACTTCAAACATTTAACAACAATGGAGAGAACGTCTATGGGAGAAATTTGATTTCTGAGATTGGAATCATGTTTGTAATAATTGGAATCATAATATTTATAATCACTTTATTCTTAACAAAATCAATCCGCTCTCCTTTAGAAAAAATGCGTTTGCAAGCCGAAGAAATTCGTAATGGAAATTTTAATAAAATTATATTAGTCGATACTAGAGATGAAATCGGAAATCTTTCTTCTACGATGAATTCAATGACTATCTCACTCGCAGAAAAAGAAAAGATAAACGATACCTTTGGACGAATGGTTGATCCAAGTGTTAGAGATTATTTGTTAGGTGGAAATATGAAGCTAGGAGGTGAACAATCAGAAGCTGTCATACTTTTCAGTGATCTTGCCGGATTTACAACTCTATCGGAGAATAGAACACCTGCTGAGGTAGTATCTCTGCTCAATCGCTACTTTGGACTTATGTCAGATTGTGTTAGCAACCATGGAGGAATTGTAAATAAATTTATTGGAGATGCAATTTTAGCAATTTTTGGAATGCCAGTCCCTTTGAAATTCGCAGCTGATGCGGCACTCCAATGTGCTATCGATATGCAAAAAGCTGGCAATAAACTGAATGAAGAATTGGAATCGGAGGGACTTCCACTTATGAAGACTCGAATCGGAATCCACAAAGGTTTTGTAATAGCAGGTAATATTGGTTCTCATACGAGAATGGAATATACTGTTATTGGTGATACAGTAAATACTGCTTCTCGTTTGGAGTCGGCTTGCAAGAAGTTTTATGTAAACATAATGTTCTCAGAAGCAGTTATGGAATCCTTAGATAAGAATTACAATATCAAAAAAATTGGAAGTCTAGTGCTCAAAGGCAAGTCCCAAGCTATCTCGACATTTACGATAAATCAGGATTAAATTAAATTTCAGAGATACTAAACTATTATCTGTTCATTTTTGAATTATTCACATTAATTATTTTTGGATTTCTTTTTGCTAACTCATAGGCTATGACAATTCCGATTCCAGAGCTTGTTCCTGTTAAAATAAATGTTTTATCAGAGAGGACAGTCGGCATATTTTCGATGTTCCAAATTATCAAGTTTTTCATTTTAAACTTTTCTCATGTTGCTGATTAATCTATAGAAAATATATATATGACTTAAAAAAGTTGTTAATCCATATGTAACAAACAATATCCAAATAAATCCCAGATCATGATTATAGAGTTTTAAACCAAAAAACTGTGGGAAAGCTGAAATTAAATCTCCAAAGCCAACAATATTGAATATCCAAACTAAAGGAATGGCAAAATTCCATTTATTTTTTAAAGCTATAACAGACGAAATTGCCAAAATAGATGTGGCAAAATCGAGCAGTCCTACTGTGGTTAAAAAGTCACTTGGAAAACCATTATAAAATTGCTCCTTTGCCATAAATGATAAACCCAAATACCTAAATGTGTTGAGGTATACAAATGGAAGAAGTGCCTCATGTATAGGTAACTTGGAAATTCTCGGTTGTATCCAATATTTAAAGCCTAGTATGATTGCAACTGTTCCTGTTAGAGCTTGCAGATTGATAATAATAAAGTTATTCATTTTTATTTTTTCCTAGTTTAATTGTTTCGAATAAGTAATTTTTGATACTAAGTGATTGAGATAAAAAACCAATCCCCCGTAAGTGAGCATTAGTACTGGTATGGTTGTGTTTATAGGAATTGTAAATTCCGGAATACCAAACCATGTTCGGAGCGAAATTGAAGCTATAAACAGAATGAAGAGAACTCCACCTACGAAAACCCCAATGATTGAGAGCATATTACTACGGCTTCTGGATACACCCATTTTAGTTTGTCTTTTGAAGAAAATCCCTAACAGAACTGCAATAAATAAAGCTTCAATGAGAATCGCTAAATACACATTGGTGACATACAAACCAAGACCAATATCATGGGTATGTTCTCCAAACAAATGGTGTGGATATCCGGATACCAAATCAAGCAAGATATGACTTAAGGTAATAGCTGCCCCAACCAGTCCAAGTTTATTACTTTTGAAAAATAGCTTGCCTGCTATGAATACAATGAAAAGCCAAACGATTTGAGGATACAAATCATGACTATAGAGCATATCTACGGTTAAGCTTTGCAGAGTCACATTGAATGCGTCCGAAGGAACAGTACGTTCTAAACCAAGATAATGGAAAACTAGCCAAATTAAATCTTGTATTTGGCTGGCGATCAAAAAATAAAGCAATGCTCCTTTTGGAAGCTGCTTTTCATGAGCCAGTAAAGCTGGTGCGAAATGACCTGATAACATAGTATTCTCCTTATTTAATTCATTTCAGAGAGTGAAATTTTAAATGCTTTAACAGAGTAAATAGCAGCAATCAGAACGAAAAAAGATCTTACCCAATGTAGCACAATCCATAAATTAAGCTTACTTGCTGCAACTTCAGCTGTGTATTCCATGTTCATGAAGCTAAAGTTAGTAGGTAGGTGATATATGGTGGTAATAGAGCAAGTAATCATCAAGCAGATCAGTGCAATTATCCAATTTTTCCGAATGGTAGGCTGACCTTTTGTATTGATTACCATCGCCACTGTAGATAGTATTGCGGGGAGCAAAATACCCATCGTTGGGGCCAATAGCAACGGGAATTGTATGCCGAATTGGCGCATAAACTCCAAAGGCTCTAAGGTTTGCCAGTACATGCCAAAGCCAAGACCGATCACTAATAGGTTTCCGATAAAGGCTGAAGTGCAAATAATTGCGATATAGGGAAGTCCTTTTTTCATAGCGTTAAGTTCTCTTACTAGGAATTGGTTGTTTATTTAATTGTTTGAAAATAAATTTCGGAGCCAAACGGCTCATGAGTTTGAGTTGTTTGGAAAGTCCTGGCGCTATTTCTTCTCTACCATTTATAAAATCTTTCCAAAACAAGTTCGCCAGTTTTTCGGGAGGCATTGGCTTAAGATTATCATCTTCTTTCACGTCAATTCCGTCAAAGATTGGTGTGTCAACAACAGGCGGAAGAAGTTCTACCACTTTTATGTTATGCGGTTTTAATTGCGGGCGAATTCCCATAGTCCAAAAGTGTAATGCTGCTTTAGTGCCAGAATAAGTCGGAGCTTGAGCAAAAGGAACGTAAGCCAAACCTGAAGAAACATTTACGACAACAGCATTTTTACTTTTCTTTAATTGCGGAAGAAAGTAGTGCAACATCCGTATCGGTGCATGGAAATTGATTTCAATTTCGGTGAATTGTTTGTTTAATTGGTTATCTTCGCTTCCAGCATCTATCAAATTCATGATGCCTGCATTGTTGAATAGTATATCAATTCCGCCAAAATTCTGTTCCATTTTCAGAACTAATTTTTTTACATCATCCTCATTGCAGACATCGCTTTGCTCAATATGAATGGAAGGTAGATCGTATTTTACTTTTTCAAGTTTGTCTAAATTCCTACCGGTTACAACTACGTTGTAGTTGTTCTCGATAAATTTTTTTGCAATTGCGAGTCCTATGCCTGAGCTTCCGCCTGTGATTAATATAGTCTGTTTCATTTTACTCATATTTATTTTTATATTTTTCCTGTTTTTAAAAGTTGTATATGCATCCAAAGCATCGTAGCAGTTGGAATCAGTTCAATCAAGATGCCAAAGATCATAAATGGAGTGGGCGGGTAATTTACCAAGGCTAAAGCTCTCACGATGC